>ENA-UPTA01003688-UPTA01003688.1-activated-sludge-metagenome-genome-assembly--contig:-NODE-3688-length-14900-cov-6.962075_pt1 | contig 14900 bp, 11 predicted proteins | sample MGYA00238184_ERZ773361 | MGnify/ENA primary metagenome ERZ773361 (study PRJEB29100, sample SAMN05720205) | activated sludge metagenome | isolation source: anaerobic digester from wastewater...
TAGAGATTTCAATTAAGAATACAAAAAAGTGGTCTAAAGAATGGGGAGTAGTTTAGTTACCATTATTGGTTGCTGGAGGAAAGGTATTTTAGGGAAGTTGGCACTTCGACTCTTCGATAAACTCAGTGTAAAGCCCTCAGAGACCAAAGTGAGAGTGAGTTTGGATGTTGATACTTCGATAAACTCACTGAGGCATGTTGAGTTAACTACTGTGAAAACAACGAAGGCCCTATAATGATTTACATTGGTTGCATAGGGGCTAATCTTTCCATTTCCAAATAGATAGAGCTTTATTTGCTAGATCGGATGATCTATTTTTAATTGATGAGATGTTCCATTTAACATTTCTATTTTTAACATCTTTTGCTAAAGCAGAAATATCAGTATAATCAGCTTTTTTGGCATCAAAAGGGTTTTGTGAAGCATGACTATTCGCTGGTCTGCTCAATAGGCATAAATTACCTATAGTATTTATATATTTGGGCAAATCAGGATTTTCAGCGTCTTCATTTAAATATTTTTTCCAGTAATCATCAAGTGTCTGGGGTAAAATATGCTCAACTGTTGGAAGTGTTGTATAATCGGGTAATTGACCAAATGCTTGCATGGTTTTATCAATTTCCTGCAATATCATTCTTGTAAAAGAAAGATCTCTTGGGCGGTATAATGGTTTATTAATAAAGGCATTTTCGAAATCCTGATTGGAAACCCAGTAATTTTCTTCTTTTATTATTTTTTGAAACTCTTTTACCTTATCAGGTTCGTTGGCAATTTTATTTAATAAATTTGGGAAAATGATATCGTATTTTTGAGTTGGCAGTTCACACATTTTTCTTCTTACCAATAATACAAATAACTCATTCATTAAACATATTGCATCACTATCATTTATTGATTTTAAATAATGAGCCTTTAGTAAAGAAAGGATAAATGGCGTTGCCGCATCCATTCGAGTGGATTTAATATTAATTAGAATAATATTTATTTCCTTATTATTATATTGGTTTAAAATTGGATTGACAATGCTGTTGTAAATTTTATGGAATTCAAACACTTCCAGTAGAAAGGACTTTGCTGACACTGGGTTTAGCCGTTTGTTTTTAGCTTTAAAAAAAGTATAAATCCTTCTACCCTGTCCAATCACTTTATTTTCTCCAATAGACAAATAATTGCGCAAGTAATCTTCAAAATTACCTTCAGAATCAATTTTGGTAATAGTGTTTAACCAATAATTGTTATGCAATTCTTCGAAATCAATTTCAGGAGATTTTAATAAAGGTTGAAAAAGAAAATTGCATATTAGTTCACTTGCACTTAAAGGCATACCCCTGTCATTTAAGCTCTCAAAAATTGCCTGAGGGTCATCTTTATTTTCATCAAGGGGAATCCAAACAATTTTCAAGGATTTTAATAAGATTTCGGCGAATTGCCATAATTTAGGAACAGAGTTATAGTTTTTTTTAAGGTGCTTTTTGGAATATTCAAAAAAAGCATCGATTTTATTTGTTTTAGAATTATACAATTGTTGATCAACCATCAAATGTGGACTTTGCGGATTATTGTTATCAAAAACAATTCGATATGTTGGCAACCTATCTCCCTTACCACTAAATACTTTCAATTTAAGATAATCATCTTTTTCCTCAACATTATTTATTAAATAATTATTAAGTCTGGATGCATATTCATTAGCAGACTGAGCTTGATGTGCGTTTTCTTTTAACAAATCGCGAATAATTGCAAGCAATATATAAATAGTCGTAATTCTTTGCTGACCATCGATAATGAGAAATTTCCTAATACTAAGGTCAGAATTGCGTTTTTCAAGAACAACAATAGGTCCAAAAAAATGTTCGATATCCTCAATGTTAGTAGATAAATCAATTTCACTAATTATTTTCTCATCAATATCTAAAAATAGTTGTTGCCAGTGTTTACTTTCCCATGCGTATCCCCTTTGAAAAAAAGGAATTTCGAACTGGATATTGTGTTTAAATAATTGCTCGAAACATTTGTTCGAAACTTTATTAATTTCAGAATTAATCATATCAATACGGATTTGTGTATTAAGATTCAAAGTAAATAATAATAACACAAACGAGAAATATTTTCTTATAAAAAACACTTTTATTTCGGCGATAATTGAATTTGCTGAAAAGCAGACACAACGCAAAGCAATAGATGGGTGGTTACGTTAAAAAAAATGCCAAGTAATAAATAAATAAAAATCTGCCAATGAGACAATTAGGAACAGTTGATGGTAAAAATGATATTCTAAAATATTTAATAAAATAAAATCCCGCACTGAAGCGGGAGATTCTTAGAAGGGAGGTTCGTCGGGGTGGGCTCGGGAATTGGCATCGACCTGATTGAAGTCGAGTTCTTTTACTGCGTAAACCCATAAGCCCTGCTTTTTGTGCTTGATGAAGCCGTGTTTTTTGAGTGCTTTTCCCAAACTGATGACATTGCCGGTGGAGGTGTTGATGCAACCACGGGTTGAGAGTTTGGCAAGGATTTGAGATGCAGAATAGAAATTGGTTGCCATACTGGTATCACAGGGAAGGAACCATGTGAGCAAAAGTTCTTCTTCGGCAGTGCGAATCTGGTATTTCTCGTTATTTTCGGAAATCTGCCGGACTTCTTCTTTGTCGAAATAGAATTGGAAGCCTGATTGCCACAAAGCCATTGCCTGAGCATATACCGAATGAATATTAACGGTAGGATTGTACTGAATTGAGGTAGCCTCGAAACACAGGAAACGGCGAGAACCGGTGGTGTCGTTTAGAAACTGACTTGTATTGACTGAGCCCATGAATGAAGCGCGACGGGTAAGGCTTTCGTTGTTGTGCCCATAGGACCGGCGAATACGTATTGCCGATTTTGTAATGATTTCTTTGAGGGTGCCTATTTCGGTGCGATTCATGTTTTCGAGTTCGTCCATATTGATAAACATACATTCGGTAAGATGTACCAGGGTGTCTTTGTTGTTTGGGTTTATGGTACCCGAAAAAAGGTATGGGCGAAGCTCGCGGGGGCAGAGGTTTTCCATCCATGTGGTTTTACCGATGCCCTGAGCCCCTGAGAAAATAATTGCCGTATGGTTCACCACAGCCGGGTCGAGCAATGAAGCCACAACAGCCACAATCCATTTTTTAAAGCAATAGTGCCAGAACGTGTTATCGGTGGTTTCAACGGTTTCGGCCAGCTGCTGAATGAAGTCCGTTTGATTGTCGTAAGGCTGAAGCTTGGTGAAGTAATCGAGAAAAGGGTCGTAGCGGTCGCAAAAATCGGATTGGAGAATACTTCGCAGCTTTGCCATGCTTACCGGCACGTTGTTTTTGTGGAGGTTACGAAAGATGGAGTTTTCGAGGTAATCGGTCATTGGCTCGAACAGACTGCTGCCGTGGGGGGCTATCTCCAGTTTGGACGTAACAATATTGTATCGCAGGGAGTAGTTGGCTGAAAGAAACTTTTCGATTTTATCGAAAGGGTTGGAACGCTTCTTCTTTTTGGGCTCGACGGTACCGGGGGGTTCAGGTTTGGTATCAGGGACAGCTTCGGGAACCGGAGCATTACATTCAGAAACATCGATGCCGTGCTGTTTTGCGATGTAAAACAGCGTTTTTCCGGTAATTCCGGACCGGCTTGATTTCAGGCAGTTGTTATATTGCTTGTCGCAATCGGTAGCGTTGTACAACGGGCTGATGCGGCTAATTCGGTGGAAATAGTCGCGGCCGGCTTCTTTGAGGGCATCAGCCAGGGCAAAACCGATATTGAGCCATGAGTTGTAGTCGGTGGTAATGTCGATGTTTCGGGTTTCGAGGAGGGCGGTAAGGATGGGGATGTCGTGCGCTTCGGGAGGCTCAGGGAACTGGGTAACGGGCGCTTCGAGAGCCTCAGCGACCGGATGAGTGTTGTCGTTGGAGGGTCGCGCTTCGATTAACTCAGCGTGACAAGGGGTTTGGATGGGTGATGAGACGGGCGCTTCGAGAGCCTCAGCGACCGGGGGAGTGAGGTCGTTGGAAGGTCGCGCTTCGATTAACTCAGCGTGACAATTATGCAAGGATAGTTGGAATACTTCGGCGGAGGGGTTGAAGTAGAGTTCGGGGTCCCAGGAGTAGAAACACAGGCGGGTTATGTCTTTGCCTGAGGGGTCGATGGGAACGTGGAGGATTGATTCGTAATGGTTTTTAACGGCTTCAAAAGTTTGCAGGTGGGTGGATTGTTCGGCATCGGTTTTAACGAGTATTTTAAACCCTAGGTTTGATGGGCTTCGGAAGCAAGCATAGGTAAAACTGATTTCGGAAACCTGAGCAAAGTTTTTTTCCAGACTTTCGGGGTTGAGTTTGTCAATGTCGAGAATAATCAAGGCATTGTATTGCCGGAGGTGTTTGAGTGTACGCCCACCGGAAAAGGAAGCCGATGGGGTAAATGCCGGAAGAAAGCGTTTTTGCTTTTTGTATTCGGCATCGTTGCCATCGGTAAGAAGTTTACGGAGCAAGCGCACTTCGGGGCGGCAACGACCCGATTGAATGGCTTCCAGTACCGAAGTAATGGGCAGCTGAGCCACATCTTTATTGAAATTGATAAATTCATTTACTATCATGGCGTTATTTCTTTTTGGGTGCAAATGCCTTTACATAGTGTTTCTTGAGATGGTCTTCGATGTCGGAGGCTTTGAAATAGATTTTACCGCCAATCTGCGAAAAGCTGAGCACCCCGTTGTCGCGATAAGACTGCAGTGTTCGTTTTGAAACTTTGAGTAGTTGCGCGGTTTCCTGAATGTCGAGCCACACATCGGACAAGGGATGGGGGTTGGTGTTTTGTTGTTGTTGATTTTCGATAATCAAATTGATTTTGTTGAGCATATCCAAATATGCATCAGCAGGAATACTCATGTTTTCCATAATTTTTGCAGTTTAAAGATTTCACATTCATTTTTTTGAAATCTTCAAAAGGGCCCTGATGAAAGAATTCTGGTGTAAAGATATGTCAAGGGAAGCAATAAAAAGGGTTGCAGGGGGTTGCGCAACCCCTACTCTATCGCTTGGTATTACTGGAATACTAAATTGAAAATTAGTTGTTTTAAAGGAATTTTCGGGGCTTCGTTTTTTGCAGTGAATAGTAAAATCAATTATGCTGTTTAGTAAAGAATATTGACGAAAACTACAATGAAATTACAAGATAAGTAATATTACCTGCGATAAATTAATTAAAGAACCCGAATCAAATTCGAAAACAGGAAAGATGATTAGCAGACAACTAAAACAGTTACGACTATCGGTCGTTGTTCACACGCTGGAGGAGGCGTAAAAGAGTTATGCGGATGTTTTCGATGGCTTTTTGTTCGGGGTTGTGGAATTTGTTTTTGAAGGAATTGGGGCTTATGTTTTCAGCATTTTTTGACGACAGTGTGTTGGTGATACTACGAAAATATGCTTCGTTTTTGCCTTCGGGTACCAGGATGCAACCTTCTTCAACAAAAAGGCGAGCCCAGTAAGCCAGTTCAGCTACAGTGAACTGAGTTTGGAATTTATCGGAATTGTACTCGGGATATGGTTCTTTAGCGATGCTTTCGTGATGCGCCATTTCTAACTGAAAAATCAGATTGTTGAGTTTAGAAATGGCATCTTTAATAACCCGGACAAAGCTATCGGCAAACTTTGATGCATTACACAGTATGTCGATTTTGTCATCATCGGAAAGTGGATTGCGGGAACCAATAAATGTTGGTCGAGTGAACTCGGTATAGGGTAAAAAGTCGTAGCCGCCATCTATGGTTAAGCCTCTTGAAAGTTGCTTATAAGCCACCATTGAAAGGAGGTTTTCGAAGGCATTTTTTAAGGTCATCAGGTACACGATTTTGTTAGTCAGTCGCATGAACTTGATTTCGGCTGCCATATCGAAAAACCGGTCATCGCAATACTGTGATAATTCGTTATAAATGTTGGCCGGAGAAACGTAACCGCATACGTTTGAAATTTCGAAAACAGTGCTTCTCTTTTTACCTTCGTACCTGTACACCCGCTTATATTCAATGGTGATGTTGTTGGCTTGAGAATCCAACTTAGCGAACCTCTCCTGAAAGGACAAGGAAAGGCCAACCACAGCACTATCGGGGTTTACATCGAACATATTATGTTTACTGGCGGTTAATTCAGATATTACAAATTAACGAAATAAAAGGCAATTTTACCATAAAAAGATGCTGAAAGTTATTGACATTAGCGGGGGTAAAATACTGACAGGGGAATGTTGAAAAAAGGGGGTGAAAAAGATGAAATAAAATTTTTGAGATAATAAAAAAATGCGTATGTGGGCATGAGCCGGACTTTTGATGAAATTAAATAATTCAAGAACATAAATTTGTCAAAATATTAGTAAATAAGGATTTAGCAAAATCTACAATTATTGAGGATTTGACGAAATGCTTAATGCAGAATAGATTTTTAAGAAGAAATAAGCATAAATAAGAAACAATATTGGCTTTTTTAGATTTTTTTAATTTTATTTGTTTATTAAATGAATTTAGATGAAACCCATAATTACAGTATTTCTACTTCTATTTATATGCAATGTATTCGGGCAAACAATAGATGAAATAAAAAGCTCAGGAGGGTATTATTGGGGGGAAGGAAAAGCCAAAACATTGGTACAAGCAGATAAGAATGCATTAAACGACCTGATTAGTCAAATATCGGTAAGTGTTAAATATTCAATGGTTTACAATGTTTCAGAGGCCAATGAAACTTACAATCAGTATGCCGAATCGAACACCCAGACTTATTCGAATGCGACCTTGCAACGCGCTGAGAGAAAAGTAATTGAAGGAGAAAACGAGACCACTGTGATACGGTATATCACTAAAAGTGATATGCAAGAAGTTTTTAATGATCGTAAAGTAAAAATACAGGACTATATAAAACTGGCAGCATATGCCGAAAAAGAGTTGCGAATTGGTGATGCATTGAAGTATTATTATTGGTCTTTGGCTCTTCTGAGAAGTATTCCGGATTGTGACAAAATAAGAGGAAGAATAAATGATGATGATTCAATGCTTTTAATGACAGCCATTCCTGATAAAATTAATTCAGTTTTAAACTCCGTTGATTTTACTGTTGAAGATGTTTATAAGCGAGATAATGTTACTGAAGCTCTAATTAAAGTTTCGTACAAAGGGAAACCTGTAGATAATTTTGACTTTTCGTACTGGACCGGAGATACATGGTCGGTTATTAATTCGACCAAAAATGGTATTGGGCTGGTACAGATTTCAGGGGATTTCACAAAATACATTGAAAGTTTAAGAATCAGAAGCGAATACATATATGCCAATAATAGCCGAATAGATCCTGATGTGAACTCAGTTATTGAAAATACTGTTACGCCCTTTTTTAAAAGTGCTGAGTACAAAATAACAGACGAAAGACTGCGAAGTGATTCATTACCCAACATTGAAAATAAAGAAGAAGCAATTGAATTGAATACAGATTATTCTGAATATCAGGCTTCACTGGAAGAAGTAAAGAAGGCTATAAGTTTAAAAAATACAGAAATTGCAAAGACCGTTTTCACGACCGAAGGCTTCGAAATGTTTAAAAAGTTAATGAGCTATGGCTCGGTATTACTGTTGCCAGAGAATAACGAAATAAGTTTTATCACAGTTAATGGAGTTACTTACGCCAGGGCAGTACCCATGTCGTTTAATTTTAAAAGGAACAATAGAAATTTCATAGAGGATGTTGTTTTTATTTTTGATGAGCAGAAGAAAATATGTGCCTTGTCGTTTTCTCTTGGGAATAATTCTATACAGGATATTTTAAATAAAAGTGACGCATTTGCCAGTCCGGAAAACAAACTGGAATTAGTCAATTTTCTTGAATCGTACAAAACAGCTTATTGCCTTGGGAGGTTAGATTACCTCGAAAAAATATTTTCTGATAATGCATTGATTATTGTGGGCACTGTTCTGAAAAATGATAAGCCAATAGAAAGCATGTATAGCAGCCTTGGCACAGAACGGGTAGAATATATTAAACTGTCAAAAACAGAGTATTTGCAAAGGCTAAAATACGTTTTCTCATCCAATGAGTATGTCAATATCCAGTTTGATGATAATACGGTAAAAAAAGCGGATGAAAATATTTATGGTATTCAAATAGCACAAAACTATTATTCGGCTAATTATGCAGATAAGGGGTATTTGTTTTTAATGATTGACTTAAATGATTCGGTAAATCCAAAAATTTATGTCAGGACCTGGCAACCAGAGAAAAATCCGGATGGTAGTGTAATCGGAATAACGGACTTCAAATTTTGAGTATGAGAATTTCAATTATAGTATTGACTTTATTGTTTTTCAATGGAATTGCAATAGATTCTTTTGCAGATAAATTTGTTGTAGAATCCTTTAGCCTGGATGAAAAGGATTTGGCCGCAAGAAAAGCTGAAATCCGCGATGCAAACGATGATATGTGCGCTATTATAAAAGTACGGACTTCCATTGAGGGCGTGAGATTTAAAACCTATCCGAATATTACAAAAATTGAATATAAGGATAATCCGAAAGAGATATGGCTTTTTGTAAGCCCGGGAACTAAAATGATAACATTTTCGGGACCGGATTTAATAACATTTGATTACATAATACCCAATGAAATAAGAATTGAATCGTTGAACGTATATTTATTGGTTTTAAACAGGGTGGTTGATTACACTGGCATAAATACGAATGACAAAGGCTATTTCAAAGTAGAAACAGAACCACCAGGCGCAAAAATTTTGATGGAAGGAAATCCAGCATTCTTAGAAGTTTCGCCATACGATGCCAATGAAAAGAAGCAGGCTTGGCCGGTAGGAAAAAAGAAACTCAGCTTTACTTATAATGAATATTATTCGAAAGACACGGTATTTATGATAGAAAAAGACAAAACAACGTATCTGAACGTTAGGCTAGTACCAATTTTTTCATTTATAGATATCGAAGTACTGCCAACATATGCAGAAATATTCATAAACGGCAAAAAGATAGATAATTGGAAAACTAAATTATCCAAGGGAGAAGCACAGATTGTTGTTAAGGCAGCCCATTTTCGTGACAGGATTATTGATTTTGATGTTCCGGACGGAGGCGTTACCAGCAATTTCAGTATTCAATTAGATACCATATATGGGAAACTTAAAGTAACAGCAGGAAACCAAGCGACGCAAAATGCTGAAATTTTTATAAATGGACTATCTGTCGGGAAAATACCCATGACCGAAATTGAACTCCAAGAAGGCAGCTATTTAGTGGAGGCAAAGAAGCAGGGTTTGGTAAGTTATAGCAAAAATATAGAGATTAAAGATTCAAAAACAACCGAACTGATACTTGAGCTCAGCGATTTGGTTAATGTATTGATTGAATCGGAGCCAAGCGGAGCAGAGATCAAGGTTAATGGAACTACATTAGGATACACTCCTAAAACAGTCCCTTTGAAACTTGGGAACAATATTTTATCACTGGAAAAATCACAATATTTACCTTACAGGACTAGCCTTACAATTACCGAAAATAGCAAGACTGTAAAACAAAAATTAACTGCAGATCAACAAATTGAGGCAAAAAAGGATTTTGTAAAATACAGTGCGCTTAGATATACTTCAATTGGGTTATTAGCCACTGGATTGGTGGTTGGGGGTATAGAAACATATAGTGTTTTAAATAAATACAAACAATATGGGACAGCCACCACAGAAGCTGATTTACTTCATAAACAAATTATTACAAGAACAGTGGTTTTATCGGCTTCATTTGCTACAGCCATTGTTCTTTCAGAAGTTTTAAGGGTAAATAAAGACAAGTATAGGGATGCAAAAAAGCGCTATCGAAGTTTTGCTTGTATCCCTAGCAATGACGGTATTTATTTTTCTATGAACATAAAGTTTTAGGCATGGAATTATTGAAGAAAATATTCATGTTTTTTAGTGTGTTTTTTTTAATTACCTCATGTGATTCGTTATTTGACAATCCATACGATTCCAAAGCAAACCCAGATTCATGGAAGCCGGACAGCACCGATTATTACGTAGTTTCACCAACTATTTGCAAGTTATCTTGGACACAAGAAAATGAACATATTGACGGATTTAAGATTGACAAGTACTCTTCGGGCGAATGGGTTAGCGAATATGCAAGTGTTTCGAAGAATGACCGAGAATGGTATGATAATGATTATACTTACCAAAGTGACCCACCGGTTAAGTACAGGATTTACGCTGTTGCAGGGAGTAATAAGTCAGTAAACCTAGAAGTTTTAGTTAATCCCCAATTGCCAGAAGTGAGAATTGATTCAGTTATAGAGGTAAATGAAAGTGAATTGCATTTATATGCTAGCATTGTTTGCGAAAATAAAGCGGCAGTAATTGAAAAAGGAATTTGTTGGGCAACGTCTGAAAATCCTGTTGTCGGAACAATTTATAATTCCGATGAAGGCTCTGGCACCGGTGCTTTTGAATCGTATGTTTCAGATTTACCTGATGGCAGCTTTTATTTCAGGGCATATGCAATAAATGCAGCAGGCACTTCATATAGCTCAAATTATATTTCTAATCAGAATATACCTAAAGTTACAACTGGTCAAATTTCCAACATTACATCAACCACTGCTAACTGCGGAGGCAATGTAATTAACGAAGGGGCTTCATCTGTTACCATGAAAGGTGTTTGCTGGAGTACTAATCCCTATCCAACTAATGATAATGTTTATTATAGAACTATTGATGGTAGCGGAGTTGGAGAATTTATCAGTGAAATAACTGGTTTAAGCAATAATACAACATACTATGTTAGAGCCTATGCCATTAATACCTACGGAACAGGCTATGGCGAACAGGTAATATTTACAACAGAAGCAGGGTTGCCATATATAGCTACATCACTAGTAACTGACATAACTGCGAATACAGCAATTTGTGGTGGATATGGCATAAGTGATGGGGGTTCAGCAATTATTTCAAAAGGGGTTTGTTGGAGTACACAAGGTAATCCAACAATAAATGACAGTAAGACTAATGATGGCAGTACTACAGCAGATTTCGTCTCTTCAATTACAAATCTAAATCCGGAGACTACATACTATGTTAGAGCCTATGCAATAAATTCGAATGGAGTAAATTATGGATCTCAAAGAATTTTTGAAACACTCCCCATTTCTTGCGGTAATAATGTCAGTGATGCAGATGGAAACATATATGAGACTGTTCAAATCGGATCGCAATGCTGGCTAAAATCGAACCTTAGTACAACAAAATTTTCTGATAATACAAATATCGCATTAGTAGAGGGTAATTCTTGGGGATCTTTGACCAGTGCTGCGTTTTGCTATTACCAAAATAACTACTCAAATTATGGAGAAACATATGGGGCTCTATATAATTGGTATGCGGTAAGTAGCAATAAACTTTGTCCACTGGGATGGCATGTACCTAGTGATGAAGAATGGTTGGAACTTGCCACATTTTGCAACGGCGTTGACGGTGCTGGTGGAATGCTTAAAGAAGAAGGAACAAATCATTGGAATAGCCCCAATACAGGAGCTTCAAACTATTATAGTTTCACGGCATTACCAGGAGGAGGAAGGATGCCAGGGGGACCATTAATATTATTCGAAGGGATTAATGATGATTGTAACTTGTGGACTTCAACATCATATAACTCAACAAGGTCAATATATTTTAATATGAGTAGCCAAACTGCTTTGCTCTATAGAAATAATTGGGATAATAATGCTGGTTTTTCTGTTCGATGCGTGAAAGATTAAAACAAGAGCAATTATGCTACTAGATCAGTATATTAGCAAACATTCTAAAAAAGATGAATGGAGATACTATCATAAAATGAATTATAATGATTTCCCATTTGACTCATCAGACAATGCAAAGGAGTTTATCAAGCAATATTTTAAAACAGGAGAGAAAGATTCAATATTTAACAATAAGTGCATTGAAGGCATCTCAGATATTAGACTATATCACACCGTTTCGTTGTTTTTTTTAGGCATTCTTCTCAGGCCGTTGTTTGAGAAAGAACTTCAAAAATTAAAACCCGGATTTTTGTATTACTGGTTTCTCACCAGTTTGTTTCATGATTATGGATACTCTATTGAAAATGACAAGGATAATTATATCCCAAAGCAGATTAATATTTGCCAATTGAAAGACAAATTGGGAATAAGCGATTACAGTTTATTTAATCAAGCATTTAAATCGACTATAGCAGTAAATAGCCAACCGCCGCAAAGAATTAATATTGATAACGGTTTGATTATCAATTATTACGATTATTGTCGCATGCATAAGAACATTGAGTTTATTAACCATGGGATTGTAGGCGGATTGCTTTTGTACCATGGGTTACGTAGGAATTTTGAAGACACATTAGAAAAGGCGAGAATAGATAACCCAAACCTTGATGACCAAGATTTCAATTACCCCGATAGAAATGGAGTACATTGGTCTCGTTCGCATGAAAAGTACTATCGTTTTGTTGCGGAATCAATAATTGTGCACAACATATTTTTCGCAAGCAAAGACGATGATAAAAAAGTTTACAAAGAATATGGAATTGAAAAACTAATTCTGAGCGAGGGAAGCAAGGTTAAATATGATGCTTTCTTGTTCTTATTGGTATTGGCAGACACAATAGAACCCATAAAGCATTTTAATCAAATTAATCCCCGATGCATATTAGAAAAAATAGACATTTCAATTGATGAAGTAAAAAAAACGATAAGCATAAAGATTTTTGATGAATGCCTAAATTCAGAAAAGTATTTTGAAAAGATTTTGGATTTAAAGAATTGGTTGAATGTAAAAGATGTTAATCACTCGGATAGAGAAATCAAAATTACACTGTAATCTGGAAATAAATACTTTATATTTATTTTCAGGAACACGAATTGTAATAACATGTCCAATTGCCTAAATTCAAAAATGTATATAATACTGAGGGTGTTCCAGAATACCTGACTTTATCCAAAAAGAAATTAGGCGAATTTCCTCTTTTATTACTTTCGGAATTTCAGGAAAAACTGAGCTTAGAAGAAATTCCGGCAATTCATCAGGATTACCGGTTGGTTGCAAAGAAACATAGAAATCGAAAGCGTGTTTATCGTTTCTTGACACACCAATTTTGAACTTATTAACGCCCGTTTGGGTTTTAATAAGCAAATAGTCTTTAATTTTTAAATTTTTTATAATTTATATAATTTAAATAAAACATATGTACCCATTAATGGTACTCAATTATAATTTACAAAAAATGCAGATAAAATGCAATAATTTTGGGAATTATTTACTATTTTGATATGAAATAAACCTTAGTGAAATTCAGGAATGTTTAAAGACAAATGAAGCAAGCCGATTAAGGAAAAGCACCCCACTACCCCATCACCAACTTATTTGCACTATCAATCACATCATCATCGAAGCTGTCGAGATAAATCTGGGTGGTTTTTATGTCTTCGTGGCCGAGGCCTTCGGAAATGACCGAAATGGGAACATTTAAGCCTTTGGCAATGGTAGCCCATGAATGGCGGGCGACATAGGATGTTAGATTGGCTTCGATGCCGAGATAAGCAGCGATTTTCTTTAAGTATTTGTTGTAGTTGCTGCGCCCGTTTTGCTCATCTTTTATCTGGTCTTCGAGCTTGGTACGCGTGATTATCGGGAAGATGTAATCATCGGGACCCTTGGGGTTGATGTACAAATCGAGAATATCGCGGGTGGGCTTTTCAATTTTAACGGAATAGAATTTGCCGGTTTTCGCCCGGGTGTATTGAATGCGGTTGTTTACGATGTTCGATTTTTTAAGAAAGGCCATATCGGCGAAATTCATCCCGATGTTGTAAAAGGAGAACAGAAAATAATTCCGGGCGTGCCAGATTGGAGTGCGTTCCGGAAAAACGGCATCCCTGATTTTTTCAATATCCTTACGAGAGATTGCCCGCTTTTGGGTTTTGGTTTCTTTGATTGAATAGTGGGTGAAAGGGTAATAATCGCGGCTTACTATTCCCTCTTTGATTGCACGGTTATAAATGGCCCTTATGGTGCGCAAATAGAAGCTCAGACTGTTTAATGAGTTATCACCGGCCAGATGTCGGGTTTCGAGGGTTTTCAGGGCTTTATAATTGATTTCTTCGAACGAGAGATTGGCGGTGCCGAGATGACGAATGAGAAAATCTTTAGCCTGAGTATAACATGAAGCGTTCCCGAGATTTTTAGATGACTTTAGATCGGCAACGATTTTATCGGTGTACTCGGCAAAGGTAATTTTTGCAGATTGATTGAGAATACGGGCTTTGATGTCGGTTGGCGACATGGTTTCAATCTCACCGGAGTATGTGAGCTTCTCGATTATATCCTGGGCAGTTACCAGCTTTGCCGATAATGTATTATTGATGCGCACCAGGTTGGAGTATTTGCGGCAAGATTTCAGGATAATGTTATTATCGGGGTCCCAGTCTTTGAGATGCACAGCGTAGCCGAGGGCAATATAGGTTGAAGATTGTTTATGAACCAGTCGCAAAGAAATTGAATAGGTATCATCTTTTAATGCTTTGCGTTTGTCGAGGACCATTTTTACTGAAGTTTTCATGGCAAATAAGTTGGTTAATTTGGGTCATTTTTCAGGTATAAAGATAGTAAAAAATCAAAAAAACGCCTAATAAAACGCCTAATTTTATCAACATTTTAATGTAAATTTTTGCTTTGGTTTGCGAAATCGTGGAGTAAAATTTTGAAAACAAAAAACCCCTGATGCGCTGGTATCAGGGGTTTTGGAGTGCAAATTAATGCATTTCGCTGCGAGCGGGAAACGGGGGTCGAACCCGCGACCCTCAGCTTGGGAAGCTGATGCTCTA
>ENA-UPTA01003692-UPTA01003692.1-activated-sludge-metagenome-genome-assembly--contig:-NODE-3692-length-14885-cov-5.487660_pt1 | contig 14885 bp, 6 predicted proteins | sample MGYA00238184_ERZ773361 | MGnify/ENA primary metagenome ERZ773361 (study PRJEB29100, sample SAMN05720205) | activated sludge metagenome | isolation source: anaerobic digester from wastewater...
CTTCATCGGTTCAGGGAGCCAATCGGCAGAGTATGGTGAAACACCAAAGGACAATCGAGCAGATTGCGGGGCTGGCCCTAATCGTGGTGATCGTCATGGGCTGCGTGCTCGTGCTGCGGCCGTTCATCTCGGCCATCCTGTGGGCGGCCATCCTGTGTTTTGCGACGTGGCCGGTGCATGATCTGCTCCTGAGGTGGCTTCGCGGCCGGCGCAACCTCACGGCCGGGCTGATGACCGCCCTGCTGTCGCTGGTGCTCATCATCCCGTTCCTCGTCGTGGGCCTGACGTTTACCGACAGCGTCCGCGAGACCATGAAAAAGATCGAATCCTACCAAGAGGCAGGCCTTCCCGGCCCACCCGCCTGGGTGGAGAAGGTCCCTCTGGTCGGGCGGCCGATCAGCGACTATTGGCGCGAGTACATGGTGGACACAGGACCGGCTATGGACTGGCTCAAGCCGCGGCTTCAGAGGATCGGCCTGTGGCTGCTGAACCACAGCCTCGACGTAGCGAGGGGCGTGTTCCAGCTCGTGATGAGCGTGCTGATCGCGTTCTTCCTGTACCGCGACGGCGAAGGCCTCGTCGCGCGCCTTCGCGACGGCTTCGAACGGATCAGCGGCGACTACGGCCAACACCTGATGGACGTGGTCAAGACCACGGTGCGGAGCGTCGTCTACGGCGTGATCGGAACGGGGCTCGCGCAGGGCCTCGTCGCCGGCATCGGCTTCGCCATTGCCGGGGTGCCGTCGCCGATCCTGCTGGCGATGCTGACCTTCTTCCTGAGCTTCCTGCCCGTCGGTCCGCCCTTCGTCTGGATCGGGGCTTCGATCTGGCTGTTCGTGCAGAAGGGCACGTACTGGGGCATCTTCATGGTGCTCTACGGCCTGCTCGGGATCAGCAGCGTGGACAACGTCGTCAAGCCGATTATCATCAGCCGGGGTTCGAAGCTGCCGTTCATCGTGATGTTCATCGGCGTCCTCGGCGGCGTGGCGACCTTTGGGTTCATCGGCATCTTCATCGGCCCGACTCTGCTTGCCGTAGGCTACAGCCTGGTCCAGGAGATCCTCGACAAGCGCCGCATCACCTTGGCGCCATGGTCCCTCAGCCCGCCGGAATCGCCCGAGCCCACCACCGAGGCAACGACGCCACAAGCCGCCGACTCCGGCACAGCAGACGCGACCCCGGCATCGAGTGACGCAGGCCCCGTGTAGAACGACGCCGTTCTCATCCACCCCAGGACCTCTCCGCCAGAGAACGGTTGAGTCTCCGTTGGAGGTCCTTGAGCCGGTTCACCTCGTCGAAGCCGAGCCGGATAACGGGGAAGGCGGTCTTGTTGTGCAGGAGCGGCTCGTCCAAATCCACCCATTGACGGCAGGCCTCTCCATCGGGCGTGCCCGGGATCGGGGCGAAATCGGCGAGCATGCCCCGGATGCCGAGACTGCGCACGAATCGCATCGAGGCTTCGAGTTCCTGGGCCTCGCCGGCGGGGTGGCCGAGGATCTGGTACGCCGTGACATCCGCCAGGTCGGCCCCGGCGGCCAGCAAGTGCTCGACGGCACAGGCAAGCTCCTCCGAGAACACCTTGCCGCCGGTGCCCTGCTGCCACCGGCGCGACGCGCTCTCGAAGCCAAGGTAGAACGTCTTGAACCCCGCCCGCACCATCAGATCGGTAAGATCGGCCGACAGGAAGCGGGCGTTCAGCGCGTTCGGCGTATGCAGGTTCACCCGGATGCCTCGCCGAAGAACTTCATGCAGAAACGGAGCCAGGACATGCTCCGCATCGAATAGCAGCGCATCGTCGTAGAAGGCCACATTCTTGGCGCCCCGCGAGACCAGAAGCTCCAACTCCGCCAGCGATCTCTCGACAGATCGTGGCCTGAACCGCCCGTAGACTCGCGGCACAGAGCAGTAGCTGCATTCAAAAGGGCAGCCGTCGGTCAGCTTCAGAACGCCCGTTTCCAGCCTGTCATAGACCTCCCAGAGTGCGGCTTGCTCCGGGTCGGGCGTTGTCTGCACGAAGGACCACAGCGGTCGCAGGTCGAGGCTGTCGATCACCAGGTCCGCTCCCAAGCCCTTCGCGTGGTCGGCGCAGAGGATCGCATAGTCGCCGCCCAAGACGATCTTCGCTTCCGGACAGAACCGCCGGAGGTCCTCGATCACCTCCCGCGCGCCCGGATACCAATACGTCATCACGGTCTGGACCAGGGCGTAGTCGAACGGCCCCCGCTCCCGCAGGTAACGCGCGAATTGCCCTCGCGGCAACCCGAATCGGCGGAAGTGCCGCGGGATGTGCGCCAGCGGCTCGGGCGACGCAATCCGCTCCCCGTTGAATCGCCCGCGTCCCCACCTGTCGGAGACCGCCGCCTCGTCCAACCGGCGATCCACATGGTCAAAGAAATGGAAGTCCGCCTGTCCGCGCAGCCGGCCGGCCACACTCAGCAGCCCGTACGGCCTGACCCAGAAGTCATACGCGGTGAAGTCGTGGATCGGCGGGTTGACCAATAATACCCTCGGTTTCATTCCTGACGCAGTATAGGCCAAGCCGCCCGACTGTCAACGGAAAGCCCAAGGACCCATCTGCCCCATTGGTTCCCTCAGTCCGATAAGTCTCGGTCCACGAGCCCGGTCATTGACTCGGTCGCCCCAATTGTGCTAAAATAGGGTATATGCAGCGGTCATGCCGGCGGTTTCGGCGGCGGTTGCTGCCGAACGCATAGGAAGAGAGACCAGATGAAAGCATGCCGGGCCGTTTCACTCGTTCTCCTCGTTTCCACCCTCTTCTGTGCCGCTTCCGCGCACGCCGCCGGCCCGCTGTACATCAATGAGGTTCTGGCGTCCAACACGAACTTCGGCACGGACCCCCAAGGCGAATACGACGACTGGATCGAGATCTACAACGCCGGGACACAGGCCGTCGATTGCGGCGGGATGTACCTCACGGACGATTCGCAGGAGCCTCGGAAGTGGCAGGTCCCGACCGGGAACCCGAGCGCGACGACCGTCGCCGCCGGCGGGTACTTGCTGATCTGGGCCGACGGCGACGTAGACGATCCCGGCCTGCACGCAAACTTCAGCCTGAGCGCCTCCGGCGACGAGGTGGCCCTGTTTGACGCGGATGGCGTCACCCTGATCGATGAGGTTCGCTTCGACCCGCAGCAGGTGGATATCTCCCTGGGCCGGCTGCCCGACGGCGGCGACTGGCAATTGCTCGCACAGCCGACGCCAAAGGCCGCGAACGTCGCGATCTACGAAGGGATCGTCGAGAGACCGCAGTTCAGTCCGGAGCGGGGATTCTACGAAAGCGAGATCCTCGTGACCATCAGCACGGCGACGGAAGGGGCCTCCATTTACTACACCACCGACGGCAGCGAGCCCTATGTGCTCGGCGGCCGGAAGCCCACGGGGACACTCTACGAGGAGCCCTTGCGCGTCGCCAAGACCACCTGCCTGCGGGCCAAAGCAGTGAAATCCCAATGGATGTCCTCGACCATCGCCGCGAGGACGTACATCTTCATCCGGGATGTGATCGTGCAGTCGCCCAGCGGCACTGTACCGGCCACAGGCTGGCCTACCGGAAACGTCAACGGGCAGGTGATCGACTACGGCATGGACCCGGACGTCGTCAACAACCCCGGCTACAAGGATCTCATGGGCGATGCCCTGCGTGCCATTCCTTCCATCTCAGTAGTGACGCCGCTCGACAACCTGTTCGGCACGCAGAACGGGATTTACTCGCATCCGCAAGGCGAGGGCGACTACTGGGAAAGGCCGGTGTCCGTCGAGCTGCTGAATCCCGACGGAAGCGAGGAATTCCAGATCGACGCAGGTCTGCGGATTCGAGGGGGGTTCAGTCGGAGCACGCAGAACCCCAAGCACGCGTTCCGCCTGTTCTTCCGGCCCGAGTATGGCCAGGCCAGGCTCAAGTTCCCCCTCTTCGGCGATGAGGGCACCGACGAGTTCGAGTGCGTCGATTTGCGGACGAGTCAGAACTACTCGTGGGCGTTCCAGGGCGACAGTCAGAACACGATGGTTCGCGAGGTCTTCTCGCGGGACCTCCAGGGCGAGATGGGACATCCGTACACGCGGAGCCGCTACTATCATCTGTACCTCAATGGCCAGTACTGGGGTCTGTACCAGACGCAGGAGCGTTCGGAGGCATCCTTCGCTGCGTCCTATCTCGGCGGCGACAAGGAGGATTTTGACGTGATGAAGTCCGAGAGCGGGTCGTACTCCATGATGGCCACCGACGGCAACACGGACGCCTACCGGCGTCTCTACGACGCCGCGATTACCGGTCTGGCCGACAACACGCGCTATTTCCGTATCCAGGGCCTGAACCCCGACGGGACCCGCAATCCCGACTACGAGCGGCTGCTCGACCCGGACAACCTGGCCGACTTCATGATTATCGACTACTACACGGGCGACCGGGACGGGCCCGGATCGCGGTTCGTCGGTCGGCCCAACAATACCTTCGGCATCTACAACCGCGAGAACCCCGACGGGTGGAAATGGTTCCAGCACGACAACGAGCACACGCTGGGCGTTTCCCAGAGCGAGACGAATCTCGTCACGCCGTTCACCTCCGCCGGGGCGCAGTGGCCGTATTTCAACCCGCACTGGCTGCATGAGCAGTTGGCCCGAAACAACGCCGAGTACCGCATGCTCTTCGCCGACCATGTGTATCGGCACTTCTTCAATGATGGGCTGTTGACGCCCGTCGCATCGATCGCCCGCATTCAGAGGCGAGCCGCCCAGATCGAGCTGGCGATCATCGCCGAATCCGCCCGCTGGGGGGACGCAAAACGCTCCAACCCCTACACGAAGGCGACCTGGGACAACGAGGTGAATCGCATCATCAACAATTACCTGCCGACGCGCACTACGACCGTCCTGAACCAGTTCAAGACGGTCGGCTGGTATCCGGCCATCGACCCACCGGCGTTCAATCAGCGGGGCGGCCATGTCCCCCGCTTCTTCTCCGCGCAATTGTCGGCCGGCAGCGGCACGATCTACTACACGCTGGATGGCTCCGACCCTCGCCTTCCCGGCGGCGCCGTCAATACTCTATGGGCGCACTCGTACACAAAGCCTATCCAACTGACAGCGAGTACCCACCTGAGAACCAGGACGCTCAGCGGCGACACCTGGAGTGCTCTGAACGAGGCGGTCTTCTCGGTCGGACCGGTGGCCGACAGCCTCCGCATCAGCGAGATCATGTACAATCCGGCGGACGATCCCAATGCGGAGTTCATCGAACTAACCAACGTCGGCACCGAGACGATCGACCTGAACCTCGTTCGATTCACGGCCGGGATCGAGTACACATTCTCGAACTTCGAGCTTTCCGTGGGAGGCTGTTGCCTGCTCGTGAGAGACATCGTGGCCTTCGAGGCCAGATACGGGAGCGAACTGCCCGTTCTGGGCCAGTTCGGGGGCAGCCTGAACAACGCAGGCGAGAAGATCGAGCTGGTCGACGCGCTGGGCCAGATCGTGCAGAGCTTCGAGTACGAAGACGACTGGTTCGATCTCGCCGACGGGATGGGCTACTCTCTGAACCGCAGCGATCCGGCCGCGGACGGCAACAATCCGAACGACTGGTACGCCGCTGATCCCTCGCCCGGCTCGCCGGGCTTCTGACGGCCCCGGAATGCAGTGACCTTCGATGGGGGTGATGGCCGGCGCACTTACAGTCCCGGCGACACCTGATCCAGATAGGGTTTGTAGGACTTGTAAGACCTACGGATTCTGTAGTACCGGCAAGCGCGCCGGCTCCGCATGAGGCGGGGATCACCATGCGGGAATCTGCTTGGGGTAGTCGCACATTCAGCCGAAAAAATTCGTGAGAATGGAAGAATCGGGCGTCACGTTGCTCGCGGTCGTCAGACTTATAGATGACAAATGAACTCGTGCGAATGCGATACCCTCGAGTTGGTCAGGAAGGCTCGGCTCGGCGACAGGGATAGTCTAAACCGCCTGGCTGAGACAGTGAGGGTCCGCTTGCATGAGTATGTGTTTCGCCTGACGTTGCAGGAAGACCTGACGCAGGACATTGTTCAGGAGACGATTTTAGAGATGTTGAGGCTGTTTGGAAAATTGCGTCAAGCGGACAGCTTCTGGGCGTGGCTCCAGGGCATCGCGTTCAACAAGGTGCGGAATCACTTCGGCCGGCGGTGGCGACGCAAGACGCGAAGCCTCTCCGAGATCGGAGAACACGAGTTGCCGGCTCAATACGCGGATCAGGACGACCGCCTGGGCTATCGGCACAGCAACGACGCGCTGGCCGACGCGGTCGCCGACGAGCTCAAACAGATCGTCCTGCACTGCATCGAGTCGCTGGAGCCCCGGCACCGGGCCATTCTGACGATGCGGTGCTACGACCAGATGTCCTATGCCGACATCGGCAAACTGATGGATTGCTCAGAGATCGGGGCGCGTGCCCTGTTCTATCGTGCCAAGAAGGCCCTCACCAGCCGGTTGTCCCGCCACGGACTCGGCAAGGGCGCCTTGATTATGGCCTTGGTCCTCTTCGGCAAGATGACCGCGGCCAGCAAGGCGACGGCGGCGGAAATCTCCATCACAGCATCCACGCTGTCGGTGGGTCCGACGGCCACCCTGCTGGCAACGGCCACGAGCAAAGCTGGCATTCTCGCGCTGGCCGCAGTGGTCGTGGTGGGGGTCGGGTCGATCGGAGATTGGGGATCGACGAGGGGAGGTTCGAGTCGCCGCGTTAACCTTCCTTCCGGAATCCCCAATCCCCGGTCGGCCCTTGTGACTCATCCGGTCGAGCGGGCCCCGTCGGACCGGTGGTACTATTTCCCGGAGGGACCGCGTCAGGCCGTTATGATGAGGCAGGTGCAGTTCGACGCCTCGGGCGAGAACGCCAGGACCCTGGTCCTGGAGAACCAGTACGCCAACTATCATTTCGAGTACGGCACGAACACGGTGCACATCAAGAATCACCGCACATGGGAGGAAGACCTGAGCGTTCGGCGGCTGCCGACCGATTCGGCGGCGCTGCTCGGCTTCCTCGCGCAGATCGAGGGGAGCCCCGGGCGTTTGGGGACTGCCGCCGGATACGACGCCGGCCCCCCGGTGGAGAAGGGCCTGCTCATCATGTGCAGACGGGAAGGAGAAGAAGAACACCCCGTTCGAGAAGTGGACCGCCACCTGAATGTTCTTGAGGAAGAGTACTTCCAATTCGGCTGGCCGCAGAGCGCACGCCGGGTCGACGAGCGGGATGCTATGCACCGCCATGGCCGGGCGTATTTCCGTATCCACGGGCAAGTCAGCGGAGTCACGCTCTCAGGGACGGGACGCCTGCCCCTTGTGTATGCGGCCAGCCGACCCTATTCTCCCTGGCTGCAGGTTCGCATCGGGAACCGGTTCCGAGCCGTGGATACGAGGGAAGGGGCCGTGGTTTATGATCCGAACAACCGCGTCGTAGCCCGATATGCAGGCGGCAGCTTCTTCAAGGGGCTTGCCCGCCCGTGGCTGGGGTTGCACTCGATCGACACGATCCGGCGGGACGCCGCGGCCCAGCGGCTGTGGTTCGAAACACAGTATGACGAACGAACGGATCAAGCCCGGGTCATCGTCCGAGCCCACCCGGCAACGTTGACCTACGTGATCGACATGGATGAAGACCTCGTGGACCGCCTGGAGCTGAGCATCGCAGGAACCGCGGACAGCCCGGCCGTCACGGGAGAATTGACGTTCAGTTACGTTGAGGACGGGGATTCCACAGAAACGACATTCGTGGAACCGCGTGTCAGCTCGTCCGGGACCGCGAGGTCGAATCCCCAGGGAATGCTGTGGCTCCTGCAATTGCGGGAGATGTATGACGCAGCCACTCCCTGAGCCTGTTGTGACAATACGATATGCAAGGCTATGAAGACGCCACGCCATAGAAACGCAGGGATCATCGGGCTGCTCCTTGGCCTATTCGCCGGGCCGGTCTGCCTGGCGACCTCCTCGGTGATCTACTGCGACGGGCGGGCGTCGGGCGCCAACGACGGCTCGGACTGGACCAACGCATTCTTCTGCCTGCAAAATGCGTTGGCGGTCGCGCGGCCCGGCGACGAGGTTCGCGTCGCGCAGGGCACATACAAGCCGGATCGCCACTCGGAAGAAAGCCAAGATGGAGCCCGCGTCGTCGCCTCAGGAAAACGCACCGATAGCTTCGTCCTCCCGTCGGGCGTCACACTCCGAGGCGGCTACGCGGGCTGTGGCGCCCCCGATCCGGATGCGAGGGACATCGACGCGTACCCGAGCGTTCTCAGCGGGGACTTGGCCGGAGACGACGTCCCGCTGGCGGGGCATGACTGGCAGAGCATCTGCGATTTCGTCCTCGACAAAAGCAGAACGGACAACAGCCGGTCGGTCGTGACGGTGACTTCCGCCGGGAACGTGGCTGTACTGGACGGGTTTACGATCACCGGCGGGCATGCCGGGCTCGAGACCGATGCTCACACCGACGGGGACTACTCGACGGCTTCGGCCGATGCGGACGGGGCCGGGGCGTTTGTCGTCGCCAGCAGCCCGCAGTTCATTCGCTGCACCTTCGTACTCAACACCACTCGCGCCAATGAGGGGGACGCCGCCGGGGGGGCCGGCGTCCTGTCTGCCAGCGCATCGCCCACGTTCACCGAATGCCTCTTCCTGGAGAACTTCGTGCTGGCCGTGGGCGGGACGAGTCTCGGCGGCGCGATTCGCACCATCCGCAGCAACGCGGTGCTGACCGGCTGCTCGTTCGTCTCCAATGCCGCGATCGGCCTGGAGGGCGAGCACTGGGGCGGAGCCATCGCCAACGTCGCCAGCAGCCCGACGGTGACAGACTGCGTCTTCCGGGCCAACGGAGCCATCCAATCCGCTGGAGGAGCGATCTACAACCGCGACAGAAGCAATCCCACGATCACGGATTGCGTGTTCGAGGGCAACTTCGCGGATTCCGGCGGGGCGATCTACAACCTCGATTCCAGCAGCCCGAAGGTAACAGGCTGCACGTTCTCAAGCAACCGAGCCAGTACCGGACGCGGCGGCGCAATCCACAACGGGGGCGACTGCACCTCAACGATTCTGGCGTGCTCCTTCGTAGGGAACACCGCCGCCACCGAAGGCGGAGCAATCTACAGTCTGGGCCATCCATACTTCCTCAACTGTGTGTTCTCCGCCAATGCCGCCGGCAACGGCGCCGCCGCGTTCGTCGATTCGACCGCCGATGTCACTTTCACGAACTGCACAATCCGTGCCAATCTGGCCACCTGCAACGGCGGCGTCATCTATGGCCGGCAGAGCACGACGCGAATCACCAACAGTATCCTGTGGGGAAACGGACCGGAAGAGGTCTATCTCGTGAACGGCACGGCGGAAATTACCTACAGCGCCGTCCAGGGCGTTTGGGACGGCGTGGGGAATATCCACAGCGACCCGGAATTCCTCGACCCAGCGGGGGTGGACGACATCCCGGGCACGGCGGACGACGACCTGAGACTCTCGGTCAGCTCGCCCTGCCTCGATACGGGCTACAACGGAGCGGTCCTTCCTTCCATGATCGCGGACATCGAGGGCAAGACCCGGATCGCGAACAATCGCGTCGACATGGGCGCCTACGAATTCAGTGGTCCATTCTACTACTACGTGGACACGGCGACAGGCGACGACCTCAACGACGGTTGGAGCCCGAAGCGGGCCTTCGCCACGATCCAAAGGGGCATCGATGTCGCCCGGGAGGGATACACCGTCGCCGTCGTTCCAGGGGTCTACCGGGAAGGCATCGATTTCCGCGGAAAGGCCATCGTCGTGGCCGGCCTGAACGGAGCACCCATCCTGGAGACGCCGAACGAGTATGCGGTCTCCTTCTACTCGGCGGAGGGGCCGGACAGCATACTGCGGAACTTCGTCATCACGAACAGCGATGTCGGGATCTTCATCGCAGGCAGCCGTCCGATCATCCGGAACGTGACCATCGTCGGAAACACCTTCGGCATCGCTGCCTACGGCGGCGCAAAACCCACCATCGTCAGTTGCATTCTCTGGAACAACTCCGATGGCGACCTATTTGGATGCACCACCCAGTTCAGTTGCGTGCAACAGGGGCTTGAGGGACAAGGCAACATCAGGGACAACCCGCTGTTCGCCGACACAAACGGCGGGGATTACCATTTGTTGTCGGAGAAAGGACGATACGTTTCGACCTATGGGTTGTGGGCGTTCGACGACCGGACGAGCCCCTGCATCGATGCGGGCGATCCCGAGGCTGACGTTACAGCCGAACGGATGCCGCACGGGGGGCGCATCAACATGGGAGCGTACGGCGGAACGCCCGAGGCAAGCCTGAGCCGGTGGCCGCTTGCCGGCGATATCAACCAGGACGGGTCGACCGATTTTAGAGATCTCGCCATCCTCGCAGAAGGATGGCTGGACCGACTGCAAACGCCTTAAGTTGGGAACCCGGGATGGGTCCGGAGCGGCGGGCCGGACTTGGTCCCACCACACAGCAGCGGGATCGTCACGCGAAGGGTGCGGTCCCGCTCGCTTTTTGCGCGCCGCCCCCCTCCAAACACTGGATCGCCCCCGAGAAAGGCCGGCGACGACGACCCCACCTCACAGGAAACATCATTTCTCCCGATAAAAACCCGTTTTCTCCGTTGACGTGGAGGGAGGTCTTCATTATGATGGGGAAAATGGGATGCGACACGTTGTGGTATGGGAACCAGGATGTCGGCGGCAGCACATCAAAAATGTTCTGGTCCGCGGAGCCGGAGATGTGGCAAGTGGAGAGAGTTCAGGTTTGGGTTTACCCTGGTTGAGCTGCTGGTTGTCGTGGGTATCATATCCATCCTGATGGCGATCTTAATTCCGGCGCTGGGGAAGGTCCGTCAGCAGGCGCGACGGATCATCGGGATCGGAAACATGCGTCAGGTAGTCACTGCCCTCAGTTGCTACGCCGACGACGACCGCGGGAGGTATCCACCTTCAGTAGCCACACTCGGCATCGGCAACTACTGGAACTGGCAGGAGCCCACGTACCTCACGGCGTACCGGAAACGAAGCCCTGCCACACATCGATCCGTCAGTGCCTACCTGCACTGCTACCTGCCCGACGCGGACACGCTGTTCTGTCCGAGCGCCCCCGTGAAGTACAAGTACCTCCAGGAAGCCTGGGACGCAGGCGACGACTGGAATAACCCGGACATCGCTCCGTTGCCGGAGGCGCTGTTGGGCACGTATTGCCTCTACTGGAACTACACAGGCTATCTCGGACAGGAGGCCGGTCTGTTCCGCGGCCCGCGCGGACCCGCCCGGGCCCGGGGAGAGGGCCAGATCCTCATCACAGACTACCTCGGGTACGACCATTTTCGCAGCCCGAAAGCTTATGGCAGTTGCGAGCGTTTCCCCAATGCGGACGTCACCGAAGGCAGTGACATCTCTTCGGCGTTCTGGTCCCGGCCCGGAGAGCCATGCTCTGAGGACCTGGTCCGACTGAGCATCAAGCTGAGCGCCGGCTATCTCGACGGGCACGTCGAGTCCTACCAGCCGGCCGACACGGTGCCCATGCGCGTCGTCCTGCGTCCCGAAACGGGGGAGCCCTACCCGGACGATCTCGGCATCTCGCCCGGCCTGTTCTACCTTCCCCGCGTCGGACTCCACTGAAAGCCCCGACCTGCAATGATCCTGTGATCCTGGGTAGGGCGAAAGAGCCGGCCCACAAATGGCGTCGAAGTCCTTTTCGGCGCTTGTCCGTCCCAGCCTTGCCTCGGCACAACAGGCCGGCGGAGCAGACCGGCCGTTCTGGTTCCATCCTCGCTCCTGTGATCACGCGCACTATGCTTGAAAACGCTTCTGCGCACGGCTATAGTTGCTTCGTGTGCACACGGGGTGGGTGCAAGAAAGCTATGATAGTATGTACGTACGAAGGATCGACCCTTGAATCAGAAGCACGTGGCTCAGATCGCGTCGGAACTGTCCCTGAATGCCCGACAGGTACTCGCAACCGCCGAGCTGCTCGAAGGTGGGGCCACCGTTCCATTCATTGCGAGATACCGTAAGGAAGCAACCGGCAGCCTGGACGAGGTGGCAATTACGACCGTCCGCACCCGGCTCACGCAGCTCGCCGAACTGGATGCCCGGCGAGAGGCAATCCTCGCCTCGCTCCAGGAGCGCGGCCTGCTCACGGACGAGATCAAGGGCCGCATCGAGCAGGCGGCGACGATGACCGCCCTGGAGGATATCTACCTGCCCTATCGCCCGAAACGCCGCACACGCGCTACGATCGCGAAAGAGAAGGGACTGGAACCGTTGGCACAGGTCATCTTCGCTCAGGATCCTGCCACAGATCCAGCCGCCGAGGCTGCGGGTTTCGTGAACGCGGAGAAGGGCGTGGAGTCCGCAGAAGATGCATTGGCGGGGGCCAAGGACATCATCGCCGAGTGGGTCAACGAGGACCAGACCGCTCGCACCCGCATCCGCGAGCTGTTCCAGACGGAAGGCCTGTTCCGGACCAAGGTCATCGCGGGCAAGGAGGCCGAGGGCTGCAAATTCGAGGACTACTTCGATTGGCAAGAGCCGGTCGCCAAGGCGCCGTCGCACAGGATTCTGGCCATGCGACGCGGCGCCAGGGAAGGCTTCCTGCGGATGCAGGTGAACGTGCCTGAAGACCAGGCGACGCGAATCCTTGAAGTCTTGTTCGTCAAAGGACAGTCACCCTGCTCGACGCTCGTCCGCGAGGCCGCCCTCGACGGCTACAAGCGGCTCCTGGCGCCCTCCATGGAGACGGAAATCCTCGTCGAGACCAAAGAGCGGGCGGACAAGGAGGCCATCAAGGTCTTCGCGGAGAACCTGCGGGAATTGCTGCTGGCCTCGCCGCTGGGCCGCAAGAACATCCTGGCCATCGATCCGGGCTTCCGCACCGGCTGCAAGGTCGTGTGCCTGGACCGGCAGGGACAACTGAAATACCACGACGTGGTGTACCTGCACCACGCGGACAAGCCGGGATCGCCCGACGCAGCCAAAGTCGCAGCCCTGTGTCAGCGGTTCGAGATCGAAGCCATCGCCATTGGCAACGGCACCGCCAGCCGGGAGACCGAGGCCTTCATCCGGGCCATCGAGTTGCCCGCCGGCATCCCCGTGGTCATGGTGAATGAGAGCGGCGCATCGGTCTACTCGGCCTCCGACGTCGCCCGCGAGGAGTTTCCGGACTACGACGTCACGGTCCGCGGCGCCGTCTCCATCGGGCGGCGGCTCATGGACCCGCTCGCCGAACTCGTCAAGATCGATCCGAAATCCATCGGCGTCGGCCAGTACCAGCACGACGTGGACCAGCCCATGCTCAAGCAGGGCCTCGACGACGTGGTCGTCAGTTGCGTCAACAGCGTCGGCGTCGAGGTGAACACGGCCAGCAAGCAGCTCTTGCAGTACGTCTCCGGGCTCGGCCCACAGCTCGCCCAGAACATCATCACCCATCGCAACGAGCACGGCCCGTTCCGCTCTCGCGAGGACCTCAAGGAAGTCCCGCGGCTCGGCGCCAAGGCCTTCGAACAGGCGGCGGGCTTCCTGCGCATCCGGGACGCCCTGCACCCGCTGGACGCCAGCGCCGTGCATCCGGAGAGCTATCACGTCGTGGACGCCATGGCAAGCCGCGCGGGCTGCGCGGTCGCGGACCTGATGCGGGATGAGTCGCTCCGCAGGAGGATCCGACTGGAAGACTATGTGACGGAGACAATCGGCTTGCCGACGCTGACGGACATCATGCAGGAGCTGGCCAAACCCGGCCGGGACCCGCGAAAGCAGTTCGAGGTCTTCAGCTTCGCCGAAGGCGTCAAGCAGATGGAGGACCTCCAGCCCGGCATGCGGCTGCCCGGCATCGTGACGAACGTCACCGCCTTCGGCGCGTTCGTCGATATCGGCGTCCACCAGGACGGGCTCGTCCACATCAGCCAGCTCGCAGACCGCTTCGTCAAGGACCCGGCCGAGATCGTCAAAGTGCATCAGAAAGTGATGGTCACGGTCATGGCGGTGGATCTGACGAAAAAACGGATCAGCCTGTCCATGAAAGACCCATCGAAACCCGCTCCCGCCCCAAGATCGGACGCGAAGGGCAAATCAGGTCCGGCCACGAAATCGGGCCCCGTGTCGAAATCCGTCCCCAAACGGTCCCCTGTCCCGTCCCCCGAGACGGGCCCAAAGCCGGGTACAGGCAGCGGCCCCGTGAAAATCAAGTGGACGGAGTTGTGGTAGAGAAGGGTGTCTAAGGCCCAGGCATGGAGTCTCAGGAACCGCGAACAGACCCGAACACTTCAAACTGGACACATCAAACTTCAAGAGGTAACGCCTCACGGCGTCACTGCAAACTGGTCACCACCAGAAACAGGGATTGTTGTTGTCGAGGCGCCAGCGATGCTCCATCTCGGCGAAGGGTCGCCAGGCGACGTGGCCGTCCAGGAAGGCGATATTCGTCCCCGTAGCCTTCCTGCCCTTGATGTGGTTGGACCGGTCGTACATCCCCCATAGAGACATGACGCCCCCCGTGGCCTTGGTGAAATCGGTGGTCTCGCGGTCCGGGCCGGGGCTGGCGGTCGTATCGGTAATGAACTCCACATTGGCCAGCGGCACCTTGACCTTCCTCCCGTCGACCATCGCCGAGGCCTCAACCACGGACTTTGCCCACACTTTGGTTTCCCCTGTACTCCTCGGCAGCCCCCCTCGGCCGTTGTTAATAACATCGATAAGCCAGAAATACCCCACGATGCGGTGATAGTTCTTCCGCGTGCTGGTGGCTGTGGGTTCGGGCTTCTCGTACTGCTCCGGCGTCCCGGCCGGCAGGCTCTCACTATACCGCCAGAAGATGATCCGGTCCCGCTGTCTCCAGGAAGGGCAATAGAAGATGT
>ENA-UPTA01003695-UPTA01003695.1-activated-sludge-metagenome-genome-assembly--contig:-NODE-3695-length-14880-cov-30.102327_pt1 | contig 14880 bp, 9 predicted proteins | sample MGYA00238184_ERZ773361 | MGnify/ENA primary metagenome ERZ773361 (study PRJEB29100, sample SAMN05720205) | activated sludge metagenome | isolation source: anaerobic digester from wastewater...
AGAAACGGAATGTCTTCCAGGCGATCCCGAAGAGGAGGGAGTTTAATGGTCCAGACATTCAGACGGTAGTAAAGATCTTCACGAAAAGCTCCAGTCTTGATCATTTCCTGTAAATTTTTGTTTGTAGCGGCAATAAACCGTACATCAACACGAAGCGTTTGCGAGCTTCCCACTCGTTCAAATTCCTTTTCCTGTAAAACTCGAAGAAGTTTTGCCTGCGTTGTAGCAGGCATATCTCCGATTTCATCCAGAAATATCGTTCCACCATCGGCTGCTTCAAACTTGCCCACTTTTCGCGAAACCGCGCCTGTAAATGCGCCCTTTTCATGGCCGAAAAGCTCGCTTTCCAACAGTCCTTCCGGAATGGCCACACAATTCATTTTAATAAAAGGTTTGTTTTTTCGTGGGCTTCTCTCATATATGCTTTTTGCAACCAGTTCTTTTCCCGTTCCACTTTCTCCCAGAATCATCACACTGGTATCGGTTGGCGCCACTTTGAGAATCTGGCCAAAAATAGATCGGATGATTTTGCTGGCGCCAACAAAATCCGGAAACAATTCCTGGGATTGCACCTTGTCCAATACATTGGTCACCTGCGACAGCACTTTCTCTATTTGCTGCATTTCATCCGGAATATTTTCATTTTGATCTTGATCTTCAGATTGCTGGACAAGAACAGCCGGATTTTTTTTCACCGCTTCAACAAATTTGTCAATGGGCTTCAATATGACGGATAAAATTAGATAGGCACAAAAAAAAGTAGCCACGATTGTGGCGCAGGATACCCAGACCAAAGTATAAAATGGATCCGCGCCTCGATGTTGTTCATAGGTAATAATTCGATAAGCAATAATGACGGACAGAAAAGCAATCCCACTGAAGATTCCGGGAATCAGAAGATAGGGACTGATCCGGACATCTTTTTTTTTCATGTCTTGACCATTTTTGTCAGATCCCACATGGGCAGGAATATGGCCAGCGCAAAAAATCCAACAACCGCCGCCAGACCCACCACCAGAATGGGACCGATAGAATCCGACAATGCTTTTACGGCATATTCCACTTCATCGTCATAATGCTTGGATATTTCTGTCAGCATTTCATCAATGTTTCCGGATTCTTCGCCAATGGCAATCATATCCACCACCATGGGGGTAAAATACGGGGCCGTTCGCAGAGGCTGGGCAATGCCCGAGCCTTCCTGAATTTTGTCCCGAACATAGTTGAAAGATCTGGAAATGGCTTCATTACCGATGGTATCGGATAAAATCATCAACGTTTGCGTAACCGGAACACCGCTTCCCTGCAAAATTGCAAAGATACTGGCAAACCGCGACATGGCGGCTTTCTGAAACAGCGGTCCGATAATGGGAAGTTTTAACAAAAAGCGGTCACGGTTATATTTACCATTGTCTGTTTTAAAATATGCTCTTAGCAGCATGACGATGGCAAAAACGATTGCTATCAAAAGCCACCAGTAATTGGACAACATGTTATACATCAGTACGGCAATTTGCGTAGGCAGAGGCAGTTTGATTCCTGCTTGGGCAAATATGGCAACAAACTTGGGAATAACAAATGTCAAAAGGACAATAAAAGCCACGCCCAGGGCAATCAACACCATCATGGGATATTGCAGGGCGGATTTGATGTCGCTTTTAATTTTGGCTTCATGTTCAATGATATAGATTAAGCGATCCAGAACGCCAGGCACATTACCGCTTAATTCTCCGGAGCGCAGCATACTGCAATATAGATGCGAAAAAATATCCGGATGCTTTTCAAAGGCATCCGACATGCTGGCTCCCTGGCGGATCGATGTAACCATGGTGCTCACGGCATATTTTAACTTTTTGTTTTCGGTTTGACTTTCTAAAACCTGTAAAATACGGACAATGGGCACGCCGGCATTCATCATGGAGCGGAATTGCTTGGTAAAAAGAATCAAATCACGAATTTGGACTTTATTCAGGCTTGCGTTGATTTTGTCCATCAAAGATGCGCCGCTCTGATCTCCCGTTCCTTCGGCAACTTCCGACGGAATCAGATCCCTTGCCAGTAAAATATTGTTGGCTTCTTCAACGGATGTCGCCTCGATCGTTCCGCTTAATGATTGTCCACTGGCATCAATTGCCTTGTAAACATATTTGGCCATTTTATTCCTTTTCTCAAGCGTGCTTGGAAAAAAACACGCACCGCATTCATTTTTATGTCATGACGGAGGTCATGGCCTCTTCCAGCGTGGTCATGCCCTTCATCACCTTGACGGCCGCATCTTCCTGCAAGGTGCGCAAATTTCCAGCAGCCACAACGGCACGTGTGATTTCCTGGCTTGATCTTCTTTTCAGAATCATCTCCTGAACCATTTCATCATTGACCAGAACTTCAAATATTCCTGTTCTTCCCTTGTATCCTGTATTTTTACACTGCTGGCAACCCTTGCCACGCATGAATTTGGCCTCTCTGGCTTGTTCCGGAGTGATGCCAAGGCCTCTGTATGCGGCTTCCGTGGGCATGTATTGCTCCTGACAATAGGGACAAACCCGGCGAACCAGACGCTGGGCAAATGATACCAGTAAAACCGATGCAATCAGGAAAGGTTCCACCCCCATATCAATAAAACGCGCAATGGCGCCCGCTGCATCATTGGTATGCACGGTGCTTAACACGCGATGGCCGGTTTGCGCTGCCTGAACAGCAATCGCAGCCGTTTCCGTATCGCGGATTTCTCCCAACATGATCACATCCGGGTCCTGACGTAATATGGAGCGCAGACCACTGGCAAAAGTCATCCCCGCTTTCCGGTTGAGCTGAATCTGACGAATGTTGTTGATCCGGTATTCGACTGGATCTTCAAGAGTCATGATATTGATATCCGGCTTGTTGATGGCGCTCAAAATCGCATACAAACTGGTGCTTTTCCCACTTCCGGTCGGGCCCGTGCTTAAAATCATGCCGTAAGGCTTTTGACTGGACTTGTATATTTTTTCCATATCATTTTCGCTCATGCCCAACTGGTTGAGATTGTAAACCGTGCCGCTGGTGTCCAGGAGACGCAAAACCATATTTTCTCCATAAATCGTGGGAATAGAGGAAACACGAACATTGATCTCCTTGTTGTCCAGCTTAAGCGTAAACCTTCCATCCTGGGGAATGCGCGAAACGGTGATGTCCATATTGGAAAGAATCTTGATGCGCGCAATAATCGGCAAAAAAATAGATTTGGGAGGAGAGGGAACTTCCATCAGACGGCCGTCAATCCTGAACCTCATCTGCACACTGTTTTGCTGAGGACTGATGTGGACATCGCTGGCTCCGTCACGGACAGCCTGCGCAAAGATCGAATTGGCCAGACGCACGACCGGTGGCTCACCCGCCATATCGTGAAGAGAAGCAACCCGAACTTCGTCTCTTTCCGTTTCGGCTTGCTCTTTCTGGGTCTCTTCTTCGGACTTGACTTCCATGGATTCCATGACACTGCCCAAACCGGACTGCATGCCATACACGGAATTGATTAATTGATTATGTTCTCTTTCCGTACAAACTACGGGCTCGACCTCGCAATTGGTCAACACTTCCACATAATCCAGGGCGTTGATATCCAGGGGATCAACCATGGCAATGGTTAAAAGCCTTCCCTTTTTCCGAAGTGGCGCTATTTGATATTTTCTCGCAATTTCAATGGGAATAAGCCGGTTTAGGTCCATTTCCAACGGGTAACTGTCCGGATGGTATTGACCAATCTTGAGCTGACGACTTAACACATCGATGATCTGCTGCTCGCTGACCAGTCCCTGGTGTGACAGAAACTGCCCCAGTTTTAAACCGGCTTTCTTTTGTTCCGTCAGTGCCTGTTTCAGACGTTCTTCACTGATCAGACCTTCCTCAATAAGCATTTCGCCTAAACGTTTTTTAATTTTCATGAAACCTCCGCGCCGACGCTAACCTTTTACTGCATAAACCTGCTGTTTAAATAGACCGTGTCGCCATCCCATTGTGAAAGGACACGGGCAGATCCGGCAAATTCCGATGGTAATCGACGAATTGCCTCCCCCGCTTCATCCTTGCTTTTAAAGGTCTGATTGAGGGCGATAATAAATTGCCTGCCTTCCCGCTTGTTCCACAGGGAAAGAAACAGCATGGGCGGCATGCTGTTCATATCCTTTTTTTCAATAAATGAATAATAAATTTTTTCCAATTCTGTGCTTTTGTCCAACGCTACAATAATGGTTTCCGGTTTTAACCAATGCGTTTTTTCGGAAATCAAAGGCACTTTTGCGGTAATGCCGTAATAAACATCATTAATATCCTTTACATGCGGATTGACCAGAATCATTTTTTCCGTCAGTTCCCGGCCGGTTTCACCGTAAATATTCTCCATCAACCACCAAAACGTCATTCGTTTTTTTATGACAATCTCGCCAAGCCGATCCGGCATCTCCGAACGGGGTTGATCCTGGTTCTGATGAGCATCAGGAATTGTTTCGACAGCATTTCCGGTCTGTAAAGCCACGGGCATTGCTGCAACCGGGAGATTTGTCACGGAAGGAGCTTGCATTTTCATATCGATTCCGGACAACAAGCGCTCTTGATTTGGAAAATGTCCTTTTATATCGGTGCCTTTCCAGTAGAAAGCGGAGGCTAGAGATAGTCCGGCAATCAGAACCATCGCCGCCATCGCCCATGAAATTCGTTTGGTTCCCGAAGCACTTTGTCTTGATTTGATACAACTCCTGACGAGAAACCAGTCTGCCCGGGTACAGCGGCGAATGATCATTAAAAGCAAAACCTGATGACAAAGAGAAACGACTTTTCGGGGATAGCCTCCGGTTGCCGCGTAAATGGCGATCATACCGCCAAAGCTGATCAGAGAGGAACGATCCGGCTGAATGCTGGCAACGGAAATTCGGTGTTCGACCATAACTTTCATCTGCCAAAAAGAAAGCGGCTTCAGATAATGCAGATAGTTGACACGGTCGAGTAAATTTGCCCGGGCGTCAAGATGCTCCCGGAATTCCGGCTGGGCAAAAATGACAATCTGAAGGAGTTTATAGCTATTGGTTTCGTAATTGAGAAATTCTCTTAAAATTTCCAGGCAGTTTTCAGGAATTTTTTGTCCTTCGTCAATAATCAGAACGATGTTCTTTTTCTGCTGGACACCTTGATCAAAAAGGAAGGTTTTAATTTTTTCCTTGATTTGCCACTCGTGATCATCCGCGCCGATATTGAATACCCCCAGAACGGCTGCCACTGTTTTTACAAAATCATAGGTTCCGGAAACGGCGGGATCCAGCAAAAGAAAGGTTTCGATGACCGTAGCATCGTTGGCAACTTGAAGCGACAAATTCTGAATCAGCTTGCGACACAGGGTGGTTTTCCCAGCTCCGACCGGACCGATGACAATATTTAATCCGCGTCTGAGGCGACAAGCCAGCTCCAGTCGCTGCAAACAGGAACTTTGCTGGGGAAAAACATACAGAAACTCGGGTTCGGGCGAATTGGAAAACGGCTCTTTTTTAAATTCGAGAAGGTTGAAATATTCCATTGACCAGCTTTTGCCCTTATTTGCATTTTAATTCAAGCATTGTCGGGATTATCCTGTTTCACCGCAGTTTATTTTTGATCGGCACGCGCAAGCTGAAGAATGTGAGGTGTTATGAAAATCAGCACTTCCTCCATATCTTCACCCTTGTTTTCCGTTTTGAAAAGATACCCCAAGCCGGGAATATCCTTCAGCCAAGGCCATCCGGAATTTCCGCCGAGAATCCTCTGTTTGGTCAATCCGGAAATCACGATCGTTTCGCCGTCGCGAACAATCAGCACGGTTTCGGTTTTCTTTTTGATAATATAGGGATCGCCCAATTGCGATGTCCGGGTCATGTCCACTTCGTCCTTTTTTACCGATATGGTCATCTTTAAATTTTTACCATCAATGACATGCGGGGTGATTTCCAGGCGAAGGACAACATCTTCAAATTTGGTCGTCGGAGTTGATGTTCCTGTGCTATCTCTTTCAATGGTTGTATAGGGTACTCTTTCGCCATTTTCCGTAAATGCCTTCTGGTTGTCCAGGGTGGTAATGGATGGACTGGATAAAATGTTCAGTTTGTTTTCCGACTGCAGCGCCTGAAGCTGAATTTCAAGAAGACTTTCACCTATAATTCCGTAAATAAGACCTAATGATCCACCGGCAGCCTTTGTATCAAAACCTGCAATAGGAAAATTAGATGCAAAACCCTGGCCGCCGATGCCCTTTGATTGAGCTGCCGAATATGCTCCAGTTATGGGGTCTCCGGTACCGTAAGAGCCACCGGGAGTAACGAATATATTTTTATTGCCCATGGGCCCCTTATACATCCCACCCCACATCACCCCTAAATCTCTAGCCGTACTCTTGGTGGTTTCCACTATGTTGGCCTTAATCAGCACCTGAGGAGTTGGTTTGTCCAGCTTTTCAATAATAGGCAACATCCGCTGCAAATCCTGTGCGGTGGCGGATATAATCAGCGCATTGCTGTGCTCATCATACACAACGGACCCACGGGCTCCGGTCTTGTCCTTGGTCAGAAATCCTTTCAGGGTATCCACCAGTTTTTTAGGATCCGCATAATCAATCTTAATAACGACCGGATCCATCAATGGCTCGACCTCTAAAATATCGCGCATCTGAACTTTTTGCTTTAACTCCTGCTCAATATCCCCCATGGTTCGGATGCGAATCACATCACCTTCCCATGTATAGGTTAAATTGTGTGTTTTGAGCAAACCGGTAAAAGCCTGATCCCAGGGAACCGACCGAAAATCAACACTGACTTCCGCTTTTAAATCACTCTTAACCAGCAGGTTGTAATTGACGGCCTTGGCCATGGCGCGCAATACCGATCGAAGATCTGCCTGACGCATGGTTAGGTTAATTGGCCTGTTGGGCAATTTTTTAGACGGTCTATCTGTGATCGTATCTTTCAGCGCCTTCTCGCCTTTCAATGCGGACATGTCGATTTTCTTGGGCACAGCGCTGGGAGAATGCCCCTGTGAAGTCTCCGCCAGCGTATTCCACTTTTCAAAAAAAGGATCCTTTTGCGTGTTTTGCTGATCCGCCGCGCACCCCACAAAGAATAGCAGCACAATAAAGCTGAGGACGATTCGATCAATTTTTAGATGGCTTGCTCTCAAGTTCAAGGCAATTAACCTCCATGAAGTAATTTTATTCTTGTATGGGCACTTCTAATTCCGCGCCTGTTTTTCGATTGTACACAACCACTTTATCGGTTGTCACACTCTTCAATATGTATCCTTCCAACATTTCCAAGGGCTCGCCCGCACCATACTCAGCCCCGTTTAAAACAGCAATTTTTTTCCGTCCGGAATCAATATATCCGGAATAGATGATTTTTACAGCCGCCGTTTCAATACCGGATGCTTCCCGGCCAACAAATTCCTGATAAGCCGTCTTTTCCCAAAACGGACTCTTACCCCATTCCATCTCGGCTTTTTCTTCGATGTACAGGTCAACACCGCTTGGCTTGTAAACGGCCATATCGCCGGTCAGTGTGTTGATATCGAATGATTCCGCAACGGTTGCCACCTGTTGCTTTGCTTTATCGGCAGCCGGTCGGGCAATCAAAAATTCATAAGCCGCGTAAAGTGCACAAAGGGCGGCTACAGCCAATATAATCATTTGTCTTTTGTCTAATTTTTTCATTCGTTTTCCCGCTACCCGCCTAGTTTGCCAAGGCAATCCATATTTTCATTTTAAATTCCATGGAATCTTGCTGCTGCCGGATATTGATCCCTTCCACTTTATCAATATAAGTTAGGGCGCCCAAATGAATCAGCAGCTCCCGAAAATTGGCAAACTGCCCCTTGGTTGTGGCGTTAAACAGAATCGCGGGGGAACCGGCGCTAATGGTTTTCATATCGGGAATTAGCGAAACCGTGGATAACCCGGACTTTTTTACCTCTGCCTGAAAAATATCCTGAAACTTATCAACATCCATTCTGGGCAATTTTGTTTTTACCGGATTGGGTAATTTGTGGGTCTTTTCCGTTTTTGAAATTCCCAGCAAAGACTGATATGCTTTTTGGAATTGCTTTTGTTCATCGATTTGCGACTGAAGACTTTTTACATCATTTGACCGGGCGGCATTGTAACGGTGAAAAGGAAGAACACCCAGCAAAATGATAATTACGATAATGCCTCCGCAAATGATTATGTAACTGATACTGTTTGATGGAATGATTTCGCTTAATTTTTTGCTCATCGTTAACCTATTTTCGCGTTGATGGTGAATTGCAGAATTTCTTTCTTTCTGTAGCTGGCCTTACTGCTTTTCTGCAAAGTGACGGACTGGATCATGGGCGAATTTTCCAGCTTCATGATATATTGCGCTAGAAGATCGTCCAATTCAGCAGTTTCTCCCAAAACAACTCCTTCAATGCTGACATCATCCTCGTCCTTGGCGGATGTCTGGGTTTTAGTTGCATCCTTCTTGGCCGCATCCCCTCCTGCCGGAACTCCGCCAACTTGAAGACTGATCAAGCGTATTTTTTCCGGCGTCAAAAAAGAAAGTTCGCCGATAAAAGCTGATCCCCGATATTTTTTGGAGTATTGCTTGTTTGTTTCCTGACGAAGTTTCAATTCATTGGCCAGGGCAATAATTTTGTCTTTGCTCAAAAGCGGCTGAAACTGAGACAACTCCTTTTCCAGCGCCGTCCTTTGTGCCGTCATTGAACTTGTTTTGATGCCCTCATAAACCATGATGCCGACGCAAATCAGCAGGCACACAGCAAAAGCGGCAAAAATACCATAATTGATTTTCCGGGCGGTTTCCTCTCGCTGCTTTTGAACATAGGTATAAATAAAATTCGGCGTGTGTTTGATGTCGGACAGGGCCAAACCCATGGCCGGCGCCATGGCCGCTCTTTCATCAACACTCATGGAAGCGCCCATCTTGGCCGCATCTTTTCCCTGAAAGGGATCAAAAAGTTCCATCTTGGTGGCGATCTGCTCGCCGATGTATTGGAGCAAAGGATGATAAAACACATTCACAACGGAGGAAAGATACAATTTTTCCACCCGTTCGTTGCCGGGCGTATCAGAATAATACTCCAGAGTTCTTTCGATTTGACGCACCAATCTTTCCATTGCCGGCTGGATAATATCCAGCACGCCGTATTCCGACCAGTTGATGCTGTCTTTCTTCAGCAGCCACTTTCCGGGATCATCGGCAAACTCCTTCAGCAATTTCTCGATGCCTTCCTTGTTGACTTCACGATCAAAGGAAATTTCTCCCATCACTTCGTCCACAGCTTCACGCATACTGTTGATCCCTGTCTTGATACCGCGTGTCATCATCAGATTGTTTTTGCTGTATATGTCGATTCTGGAAAAATTATTCCCGATAAAGATGGTGGCGAATGTTTTTTCGCGAGCGCTGATCCAGTTTGTTCGGAAGATATTTTGTATGGCAAAGGGGGCAATGGTAATGCCGTCCAACTCAATGCCGATGGCGGAAAACATATCCTGAATTTTTTCGACCTCGGCTCTGGGAGCATTGTAAACCATAACGGAATACTTTGGAACGCCGTTATCGGTGATTTCGCCCTGCATTTCGTAGTCGAAAATCATCTCCTTTTCATCAATTGGATTTTCTTTTTTAGCTGTCCAATAAATGACATTGGAAAGTTGATTTTTGGGAACCCGCGGAATTTTCAAATGATTGACATTGACATCCGCAGCTGTCATCATTGCCCAGACTTCGCAATCTTTCAGCGAACCGGCAAATACATTGATCGAAGATAAAAGCAGATTGTTGAATTCCGGCGTTCCCCTGGTGATTTTCTCGCCCAGAAGCACGTTTTTCTGACCCAGTAAAGCTGGCTTCCCCTCGGTCACATTTGTCATTTTTGTCAGACTGATGACATTATGCCCAATATCCACGCCTATTTTTATGCGCTTCTTCGCGGCAAAAAAACCCTTGCCGCCCATGTTTTTACCGGAATCATTTTGTTTGGATGCAAAATTCGGATCCCCGTCCAACGGGGCAGATGCAGGCGACTCCTCGCCGCGAATAACGTTCAACAATTTTTCCGTTGAATTAATATCCTTTGTGTTTGCCAAGAAAATTCTCCTGAAAATGTAATTTCTTTCTTTCGCTAAACAACTACGAGTGTCTTTTTTTACTGCAACACACTTGGAAGTATATATTCATTTGTTTTATTTTATTGATTGTATTACTTTCTCCAATAAAGCGCCGATGTCATACAATGCTTTTGAGATGTTTACAAGAAATATTTTGTTTTTTTTCAATATCCAGAGTTTCCTTGAAAATCACTTGAAGGAAAGATTGGATTTTGCTACAGAAGCCCCGTTCAGAAAATATGAAATCCAAGGTAAGTTTTTCATGTTCTTCAAAATTTTCATTTCTCTGTTTTTTGCGGTGATCTCTGGTTTATTGTGCTTCCCTGACCAGGGTATCTGCGCTCTGAACCGCAGCACAGAAAAAATACCGGATTCTATCGTCTCTGTATCTTCAGGTTACGTTATCGCCGTTGATAAAAAGTATCAGAAACTTTATGTTTTCAAAAAAGAGGCAGGATTTGCCAAAGTCTTTGAAACCAACTGCTCTACAGGCAAAAAACCGGGCAGCAAGCAGGTCGAAGGCGACGCGAAAACCCCCAACGGAATCTTTTTTGCAACAAAGATGCTTCCCAATCCAGGCCCTCCGGAAACTTACGGGACGCTGGCATTTCCTTTGGATTACCCTTCTTTCACGGATAAAAAATCCGGCAGAAATGGCGCCAACATTTGGATTCATGGAGCCGGCAAGCCCATTGTCCCTTTTCAGTCTAATGGATGCGTGGTTCTCAATGACAAAGACATGCACGCTCTGGCACGGTATATTCAATTAAACAAAACACCGGTCATCATCGCGGAAACGATTTCATGGATTCCCCAACATTCGGTTTCTCCGGTCAAACATGAACTGGAAAAAGTTTTGGCTGCCTGGACAAAAGCTTACCTGTCAGGAAACATCAATAAAATTGATGCGCTTTATCTGAAAGATTATCAGTTGAAGGGTAAAAAAAGGGAACAGACAGTCAATCAAATATCCAACATTCAATCTGTCGATGAACATTTCATTCTGGAACCGAAGGATATTTCCATCTTAAAGCACCAAAACGATGCCGTGATCGTTTTTGATCAAATTACATCCATCAACAAGGACAGTTCCTTTTCAGGGGCATTTAACAAGCTTGCCCTGCAGAAAATTTCCAACCGCTGGTTTATTATTGATGATGCCGGCATACAGGCATCACCGCCCAAAAACACTCCACCCTCCCAGACACCTGCGCCCTCCGGCAGCGATTCTTCGTCAAAAGAAGCCGTGCAAAAGTTTGTTTCCAAGTGGGCGGAAAGCTGGAAATCCGGCAATATGTCCGCTTACCGTTCTTGCTATGCTTCTGACTTTCGTGCTCAGGGCATGTCTCTGGACGCTTGGGTCAATCATAAAATCAACGTGCGCAAGAACAGTAAAAACATCCAGGTCCGGGTTGAAAACCTGCGCATATCGGCAAACGCCCATCAGGCAACGGCATCATTTACCCAGCACTACAGTTCCAATATCCTGAAAAGCAAAGGAAACAAGAAGCTGGAGCTGAAAAAGACGAGTGGCGGATGGAAAATCCACAGAGAAGTGATTCAGTAAGCAGTTTCAGGGTTTTTGATGACTTGATTTGTATAACGAAAAAAAGATTTACGCTCAACAGCCCCCGGTCTCTCTGCCTACCTTTTAAAGCCCCTTTCGGCCTCGGCAATCAGTTCCTGCAAATCATCCGTTTCATTGATCACATATTGAGACTCATCAGCCCCGATCACGATTTTTGTTGCGGCTTTGGGTGAAGTGCTTTTGGGGCTGCTTGTGAAAGGCTGATCCTGGAGTGTTGTTGTTTTTGCTGAAGGATCGTAACCCGAATCAAACACCGGCGAACTGTAGCCGACATCCGTCACCGCATCTTTTGCCGGACTGAAGTTCATCGAAGGATTGAAAAATTTATCCCTTGTCCCCAAAAACTCATCCAGATACCGTTCCTGGGTGTACATCCCATCGGCTTTGCTGGCGTGCATGGCGTTTTCAATCTGAAAAAGCTTTTTATCACGAATCAGTCCCCGAATCTGGCTGGTGCCACGCATAATGGAAAGCAGAGGCAAACGAAAACCTGCTTTTTCATTATACACCAGCTTTTGCAGAATGACCCAGGAAATGGTGGAAGCCACCTGATAACGAATGTATTCTTCCGCTTCCGGCGGGGCGGAATTGATAATTCTGTAAATGGCGTCTTCGACATTGGTTGCGTGCAGCGTCGCCACGACCAGATGACCGGATTCGGCAACATTCAGGGTTAGAGCAATCGTCTGGGGATCCCGAAGCTCTCCAACCATGATGACATCCGGATCTTCGCGCATGATGTCGATCAGGCCCCGCTCAAACGAGGAAACATGCGTCCCCACCTCCCGCTGCTCAACAAAAGCCATCCGGGATGAAATTTGATACTCAATAGGATCTTCCAGCGTGATGACATGTGCGGCCCGTTTTTGATTGATATCGTTGAGAATAGAGGCAATGGTCGTTGTTTTTCCGCAACCCGTCGCCCCGCAAATCAGCACCAGCCCTGATTTCAGTTCGCTGATCGTTGACAGGGAAGGATGAACATTCAAATTTTCAATGGTGGGGATGACATTCGGCAATAATCGAATGGCCAGAGAGGGACCTCGATCGGTATTGAATATATTGATCCGCACCCTCAAGTTACCGACAGTGGTTGCCAGATCCACCGAAAGGCGCTGACGCAGGGTTTCCTTACTTTTCGCGTTGAGAATTACACCAATTAATTCATCAACATCGAAATACGACCAGGGAGCTCCTTGCATGTCAAAGCGAATGTTGCCATCCTTGCGGTAAACCATCGGCTGACCGCCACGAATATGAACATCGGAATAGCCCTTCAGAGCACACGATGTGATGAGTTCAGCAAATCGTCTTTTCATAAGATGGTCTCGGTTGTTTGATCTGTAGAGAAAAAAGGAGTCATTCTCCAACAATAACTCCTGAATATTTATGGAGGCGGCAATGAGATTCGAACTCATGAATAACGGTTTTGCAGACCGCTGCCTTAGCCACTTGGCTATGCCGCCAAAAAAAATGGAGCGGGCGAACGGATTTGAACCGTCGACGTCTACCTTGGCAAGGTAGCACTCTACCACTGAGTTACGCCCGCTCATTAAAAAGCGAAAAGTGTCTATAACAAAAATATTTTACTTGTCAATATAAAAAATAACGTCCCACGGTAATTTTGATAAGCCCAAAAAAAATAAAATAACATTTCACATTAAAATAGTTCAATATCTTGGTATTCTTCCTGATAAAAATATTGCATAAATTATAGGAATCTTCTGTAAGATTAAAGTGTTGTATGTGTTTTGGGACAGTTATTAATTACAACGCTTTTTTGACCATTATTAGCGATTTATACAGGCTGGAGAGTTCAAGTATTTTGTCGCGATAACCAGAAGCATTTTTCATTTGTAGCATTTTATATCAGAATCAGAAAACCGTCGACCGAGTAAATTTTAGTTTTCAAAGAGCTTTTTGTAGCGATATTTTCGCTGTTGGAGCTTTTCGCACATTCCCGTTTCACTATCATGAGTACAGAACGAAAAGTGCAGGGTGACTCTCACAGGTGCTTCAATATTAAATAGCCATTATATAATGTTAGGATTTTATGGAACCCTTCGGAGGGATTTTTGATCCCTCCGAAGGGTTTGACTTTGCTAAACTACCAGTAAATGATGCCAACCGCATCACCGCCGTTGGTCGTGCCCAAAATCTGAACCCGAACAACCGCCTCAAAACCAGTGGCGCCGCCGGGGGCGGCAAACACTGCATTGGCAATGCCGCTGTTGTTGGTCGTGACAGATAGCGGCGTCACAAAGGCTCCTCCGCCTGTAATGATGGAGAAGGTTACAGTTTCATTTGCTACAGGCGTTAAATTGTCATCGCGGAGAACCTGTGCAGTGACAATGCAATTACTTGTTGTTGTGGGAAGCACAGAAGGAGTCAACGAAAGGGAAATCCTGTTTCCAGTACCGCTCGCGGGCAGTCGCGTGATAATAGCCGCGCTGGTACTACCGTTCACCCTTGCGAAGACAGCATCCTGGACGCTCAAGCCGGGAGAATTACTACCCGCCGTGTATGTGGCAATGGCTGTTCCTGTCGCATCGGTCGTTCCATTCAACACATTCAAAACCGGCGCGCCGCTGTTGTTTGTCACAAATCCAAAGGTCACCGCCAGTCCTGATGCAGCGGTACCATCAGCGTTTTGAATCTTTGCAACAATGACACTCAAAGCGCCCGCGACTACAGATGTGGGTGTCGCTTCAACCTTCATGTTGTATCCCGTAGGCACAACAGCGCTTCCCGTTCTGGCGATAATAATCGCTGCCACTTCACCCGTTGGGATGCTGGCCTGAATAGAATCCTGGACAGTATCGGTGGGTAAAAGCGCCCCGGCTGTATAGATCGCCGTGGCCCTACCACTCGCATCTGTAGTAGCATTCACGTTCGACAGGGTTGCCCCGCTTGTAACACTTTTAGGCGCAAACGTTACGGTTTGTCCTGTGGCGGGATTGCCCGAGCCATTTGTTACCGTTGCCGTGATGATGGTGCTCTTGCCGGCCGCCAGGGAGGTCGCGTCCGCTGTTAAAACAATGCGGTATCCCGTAGGCACTACAGCGCTTCCCGTTCTGGTGATAATAATCGCTGCCGCTTCACCCGTTGGGATGCTGGCCTGAATAGAATCCTGGACAGTATCGGTGGGTAA
>ENA-UPTA01003699-UPTA01003699.1-activated-sludge-metagenome-genome-assembly--contig:-NODE-3699-length-14861-cov-6.420708_pt1 | contig 14861 bp, 10 predicted proteins | sample MGYA00238184_ERZ773361 | MGnify/ENA primary metagenome ERZ773361 (study PRJEB29100, sample SAMN05720205) | activated sludge metagenome | isolation source: anaerobic digester from wastewater...
GCGCCAGCACCCCCTGGAAGAGGAAGGTGCCGATGATGACATGGGATACCTTGGCCCGTGACACCGTGGCGCCGCCGATAAGGATGGCGCTGGCGGCCACAAAGCCCATTTGCTTTGGCCCGTTGTACAGCTGCATGAACCCGAAGGACTGAGAGTAGACGATGATGCCCACCGCGGCGATGACCGTGGAGATGGTGGTGCCGATGATGCGCATGCGGTTGACATTGACGCCCGCGGCCTCGGCAAAGCGGTGGTTGGCACCGCCGGCGGACATGGCGATGCCGGTGCGGCTGCGGGAAAACAGCCACATCAGCAGACAGCACAGCAGGAAAAACAGCAACAGCCCGGTGGGCACATGCACGCCCAGCACATCAAAGGCCAGGAAGCGGTCCAGAAGCTGCCCAAAGGAACTGTTCATGTTGTGCATGGTGCGCAGCCCGCTGCCCAGGGCCCAGGTCAGCTTGGGGTTTTTAAACGGCAGCAGCATCCACGCGATGCAAAACAGGGAGACCACGGAGAAACCGACATAGGTGGATACCGTCATCTCGCTGCCCTTGAGGCGGTTGAGCAGCCTGCCGTACAGCAGCCCGATGGGCAGGGCCAGGATGATGCCGCCGATGACCGAGAAGAAGAAGGCGCCCCAGCCGGTCATGTTCATTTCCAGCGCGACCAGGGTGGAGATCAGGCCGGCGATGATGCCCACGGTCATGCCCATGTTCAGGCTGATGCCCGCCTGGATGCCGGGCAGCATGGCCAGGGCCAGCACGCCGTACATGCCGGTGCGCCAGAGCACCGTGGACAGCATCCCGGGCACATTGATGTTATAGAAGGCCGCCAGCACGCACAGCAGGAAGAAGAAGGCGGTGATCACCAGCCTGGGCGTCCCCAGCGAGCGCTTGAGCGGCTGATAGTAGAAGACGATCAACGCCGCGATCAGGATCCCGGCGGCCAGCACCATCAGGTTGCCAGCCTGGCGGGCAATGAGCATCCGGGTTTTCTCGCTGCCCGCAAACACGTCCTGCGCGCCGCTGGCCGCGTAGCGGTCATACTCCACGCCAAAGCTGCTCTCCCCGCCGCGTACCACGTTGATAATCGGCTCGCGCAGCTTGTCCTTCATCTCGGGCTTAAGATCGGGCAACGCATTGACCAGCGCCTGGTACATGGCGTCATACGCCGGGGTCAGGCTGTCAAGCAGCGCCTGCAGCTGCGGGGACGGGACAAAGCCCGAATAGTCCACCTCGTCAACGCCAGAGGAAAGCATGGCATCCTCCAGAACGCCTTCGCCCTCAGCGCCTGCTTCCTCCTGGGCGGCGTCCTGCGCGACCAGCTGGGCCCGCTGCGCGCGCCAGGCCTCGGCATAGGCCTCCTTTTCCTGGGCTTCCAGCTGGGCATAGCCGCTGAGGGAGCCTTCAAAGCTTTCCACAGCCGTGGTCAGTTCGGCCCGGTCAACGCCCTTTGTATCATAGTATTTTCCCTCGGCCGCCTTGCGCGCCAGCTCGCCCTGCTCGTCCATATAAGCCGAGATCTGGTTGCGCGAGTATTTCTGCGCCCGCGCATATTCCCGGGCATCCAGCTTGGCCTGGATGTAAATCTCATTCACGATGGCGCCGGCGGCTGTGCGCAGCACCGCGTAATTGCGCATGCGCGCCATGGCCTCCTGGGTGGCCTGCTGCCCCCTGATGACAAAGCCCCAGATACCGGTGGCCAAAAAGCCAAGGGCCAGGACAGCCAGCAAAATCGCCGCGATCCATTGGGATCTTGTCTGTCTCATACGGATTGCTCCTCTCCAGCTTTGATGCCGCTCATCGCCAGGCCGAAATCCGCATCCGGGCTGTCCGGGCGCAGGATGTCCACCACGCGGCCTTCAGCGACAATCACGATGCGGTCACAAATGGAGCGCAGCTCCATCAGTTCGCTGGACACCATCACGATGGTCAGGCCCTGCTCACGGTTGAGGTTCACCAGGGTATCCAGCACCAGGGATTTGGCGCCGATGTCGATGCCCCGCGTGGGCTCCGACACAAAGAGAAAGCGCGGCTTCATGGTCAGCGCGCGCGCAATGCACACCTTTTGCTGGTTGCCGCCCGACAGCGTGCCGGTCAGCTGGGAAGGCGACTCACAGCGGATGTCCAGGTCCCGGATCATCCGGCGCGCGTGGGCGCGCACCTGCCTGGCCGAACGGATTTTAAGGACGCCCGCGCGGGTCAGGAACTCCTTTTTGACCTGGATGGCGTTGAAGACGATGTTGTCCTCGATAGACTCCTCCAGCAGCAGGCCCACGCCGCGGCGGTCCTCGCTGACCATGCTCATGCCCTGCGCCAGCGCAGCCGTCGGGTTGTTCAGCGGCAGCGCCTCGCCAAACAGGCTGACCCCGCCCGTGGCGGGATAGAGCCCCATGACGCCGTTGGGCAGGCCCACCTTGCCCTGGCCGGCCAGGCCGCCGATGCCGATGATTTCGCCCTCCATCACATCCAGGTCCAATCCGTTGACCATCTCACCGGGCATGTCCACATGCAGCCCGCGCACAGACAGGGCCACCCGGCCGCTGAGCGCCGTGTCACGCGGCGGCACCGCGATGATGCCCTCCTGCCCGCGGCCGATCATCATGCCGGCCAGGTCCACCAGGCTGGTCTGCGAGATGGGCTTGCTGCCCACATACTTGCCGTCGCGCAGCACCGTGACGGTGTCCGCCGCCTTCATGACCTCATGCAGGCGGTGTGTGATGAAGATGATCGCGATGCCGCGCGCGGCGATGGACCGCATCACGTCGATGAGCTGATCGGCCTCGGACTCGGTCAGCACCGCCGTAGGCTCGTCAAACACCAGCAGCTTGACGCCGGTCTTGTCGATCTCACGGGCGATTTCCACAAACTGCATATAGCCCACCGGCAGGGCGCGCACCAGGGTGTTCTCGGGCAGGCTCACGCCCACGCTGTCCAGCGCCTGACGGGCGTCCCGCGCCATGGCGGCATGGTCCAGGCTCTCCAGCTCTTCCCCCAGGATGCGGCTGATCAGGTTGGGCCTGGAAAGCTCGCGGTTCAGCTTGATGTTTTCGGTGATGGTAAAACCGGGAATCAGCATGAATTCCTGATGCACCATGCCGATGCCCAGCGTCATCGCGGCCTGGGGCGAATGGATGCTGGCCGCCTGGCCATCCACCAGCACCTCGCCCTTGAAGCCGCCGGTGGTATGGATGACAGGCATGCCGAAGAGGATGTTCATCAGCGTGGACTTCCCCGCGCCGTTCTCGCCCAGCAGGGCGTGGATCTCCCCCGGGCGCACCCTCAGGGTGGCCTCACTCAGCACAGTGGATTCACCATAGCGCTTGGTGATGTGGTTCATCTCCAGGACGTATTCCGGACTCAACAGCAATCGCTCCCTTTCTGTGTGCGCCCGCGCCCGGGATAGGCGTCAGGCTTGATGTCCGCATCCGCGCCCTGTCAGTGGCCCCGGAAAACCGGCTGCCCCGGCATGGATCCGGATGCGGAGATTCATTTTAAACGGGCTTGCCGGCCAGCGGCAGGCCCTTGAATGGCTTGGTGAAAACAATTTACAGGTAGTCGTTGAAATCTACCCGGTCAAAGAAAATCATGAAGTAATTAGTAATATTATTGCCATCGGCGTCCACATAAGTGGTAAGATCAGGAGATTGACTGGCAACCTTTGTCATAACCTCATGAAGTTTAGCCAGATCAACCCTCTCACCGCCATTCTCGATATAATCCTTGGCGTACTCAAAGCCACCCAGAATGATAGACATGTTCACACCAACAGGCCATGTAGACACGCGGTTAATCGCACCGAGTTCATTCAGTCTGGCCGCCATCTTCCGCAAATAGGTCTCCACATTGCCCCACTCCTCCGGCTCAACTTCCAGTTCAAGAGAGGAGGGGAAACCATGGAAGGGGCTGGGGCAGCAGGGCAGCGGATAGAGAGCGTTGGCTTCCTTCAGCACGGCCGCCTGCAGGGGTTCCTGCATTCCGCAGTTGGTGGTGAAGAAGGCCACCTTCTTGCCGGCGTACTCCTCCATGACCTTGGGCACGTCGGAGAGAATGAAGGTCTGGGCGCCGGTCATGCCGGCGTCGCCGGTGGGGTCGGGCGCGTCGCGGAAGACCAGCTCGATGCCGGCGAGCTCGGCTTCTTCCTTCATGATGTTGTAGCGGGCGACGATGGTCTCATAGCCCATGTGGCGGGCAAAGGAGTAATGAACGAGAACTTCAGCGCCCCACTCCTTGGCAGTTCCGACGATCTGGTAGCCGCCGTTGATCTCGTCCACGCCCATGACCAGGTCAGCGGCGCCGGCGATGTCAGCGGGATCCTCCGCGGCCACGCCGGCGATCAGCAGGATGTCCGGGCGGGTCTCGCGGATCTTGGTGAAGGCGGCAGTGGCGCCCTGAACAGCCTGGCACATGATGATGGCCTTGACCTCGGGGTTCTCGGCGAACTGCAGCAGCTTGCCGATGGTGGTCTCCACTTCAGAGGAGAAGTTGTCCGGATAGGTGTCGGTGATGACTACGTCAGGGTACTCTACCGCCAAACGCTCAGCCGCGCGGTACTCTTCCTCGCCCTGAGAGGTCGTGCCGGTGAGGATGGCGATCTTATAGCCTCCCTCGGCTACGGCGGGCAGCATCATGCCCAGCAGCATGGCTAACGCCAGTGTGAATACCAACAGTTTCTTCATAAGGTTCCTCCTTCAATTTATCTCAGGCTGTTGTCAACATGAGTATACGCCTGGATTGTATAGTATATTCTGTATCGCAAACCCCCAACTTGTCAAGAGAAAATTTGATTTTCCTTAAGGTTTCGCGCTTGTTTTGTCAAAGCGCCGCCTACAAAATTGTTCAATTTGGTGTATAATTCCCCTGATTGCACCTGTTTTTCGTTCCCAAACTGCCTGCCGGCGACAAATTATGCACAAAACAGTATAAATACAAGTTCGTGCGGCCTGCAATAACTCAAATCCCGCCTGCGCTTGAAGACTGCCCGGCGCTGTGCTAAAATAAGCCATCATTTGACAGATGAAAGCGAGGCTTTTTACATGAACAAAACGCTCAAGGAATTCAAGGAATTCATCTCCCGCGGCAATGTGATCGACCTGGCGGTCGGCGTGATCATCGGCGGGGCCTTCGGCAAGATTGTGTCCAGCCTGGTCAACGACCTGATCATGCCGCTCGTCTCCCTGATCATCGGCGGCAGCGGCGTTGCCGGGCTGTTTGTCCAGCTGGGCAAGAGCGATGTGGCCTACTCCTCAGTGGAAGCCGCCAAGGAAGCCGGCGTGGCCACCCTTAACTACGGCCTGTTTATCCAGACGGTGATCGACTTTTTGGTCATCGCGATGGTCATCTTCCTGTTTGTCAAGGCCATCAACAAATTCCGCAGGAAGGAAGCGCCAGCGCCCGCACCCGCGCCCCGGCTGTGCAATTACTGCCGCCTGGCAGTGGCTGATGACGCCACCCGCTGCCCGCACTGCACCAGCGAGCTGAAGGCTCCCGACGCCTAAGGGTACATCATGAACGATTACCGCTGCTTTATTTGGGATTTTGACGGCACGCTCTATGACACCTATGACCGCATTGTCCGCGCGGTCAAAAAGGGCATGGACGAGATGGGCCTGTCCCCTGAGGGCCATGATGTCAAGGCGCTGGCCAAATCTACCCTGCGCCAGGCCTGCGTCGCGCTGGCCGGCGAGGACCGCGCGGAGGAGCTGCTCGCGCGCTATTTCGCGCACGCGGAGGAGGAGGGCGAGGAGAGCATCAAGCCCTTTCCGGGGTGTGAGGAAGCGCTGCGCGCCGTGGTGGAACACGGCGGCTTCAATTACCTGTACACTCACCGCAACCAAACCGCACTGGAAGCCCTGCAACGGGATGGCCTGGAGGGATACTTCCGTGATTTTATCACCGATGAGGCTGATTTCCCCAGCAAGCCCGCGCCGGATGCCATCAACTGGCTGATCGACCAGCACTACCTGGAGCGCCATGAGTGCGTCATCGTGGGCGACCGGCTCATTGATAGCCTGGCCGGCAAGAACGCGGGCATCGCCAGCGCCCTGTTTGATCCTGAGGGCTTTTACAGCCCTGATGACGCGGATTTCTTCTTCACCAGCCTTGCGGACATCCCCAAAACGCTCATGCAGCAGGACGTTTTTTCGGATGAATGAACAATTTCACACAATTGATCCATATTCAAGGGCCGCGGCCCTTTTTTTGTGATAGAATACAGTGACAAAGTCAAGCAACTGAATCAGGAGGGAATTATGACCCATCCGTGGAAGGAAGAACTCAACAAGCTGCTCCTGCAAGGCGCGTCCTATGCCGATGTGCGCTATACACCCCGGGAGGATTCCGCCGCGCTGGTCATGCGCAACGGCAACCTGCTGGCTTTTTCCGCCGGCGGCGAGCGCGGCTTTGGCGTACGGGTGCTCTATCAGGGCGCCTGGGGTTTTGCCGCCAGCAGCGACCTGGGCAGCATCACCGCCACCTTCGCCCGCGCGCTGGACAACGCTAAATCCACCGCCCGGCGCCTCTCGCGCCCCATCCGCCTGGCCGACAAGCAGGTGCACACCGGGCGCTTCACCTCGCCTTGCCTGGTAGACCCGGCGCAGGTGCCCTATGACGAACAGGTGGCCTTCCTGCGCCGCGTGGATACCGCCCTGCAGCAGACGGGCGTTGAGCAGCGCATGATTTTTCTGCGGACGCAAAGCAGGCTCACCGAATACTACGACACCCAGGGCGCGCAGATTGTCAAGGAAATCCGTGAGATCTTCCCCTACCTGGGCATCCAGGGCAGGGACGGGGACGGCGAAACCCAGTCCCGCCGCTACAGCCCGCCGCGCCTGGGGTCTACCCGCGGGTGGGAGATCATGCAGGCGGACTTCTTTGAAGAGCAGGCCGCGCGCATGGTGCGCGAGCTGAATGAGACGCTGGCAGCGCCCAAATGCCCAAGCGATGTGCGCAGCGTCATCCTGATGCCGGACATCATGTACCTGCAGGTGCATGAGACCATCGGCCATCCGCTGGAGCTGGACCGCATCCTGGGGTATGAGCTGTCCTACGCCGGAGGCTCCTTTGTCAGGCTGTCGGACTTTGGCGCCCTGCGCTACGGCACGGACAAGCTGACCGTGCGCGCCGATGCCACGATGGAAAACAGCCCCGGCTCCTTCGGCTATGACGATGACGGCGTGGAAGCGCAAAACAACCTGCTCATCAAAGACGGCATCCTGGTGGGGGCCATCACCTCCCGCCAGATGGTGACAGAGGCCAATGACAAAATGGGCCGCGAATACTTCAAGGGCTCCGGCGGCACGGCGCGGGCCTCTTCCTTCCGCCGCACGCCGCTGGAGCGCATGACCAATATTTCCGTGGACCCGGGTACGGACGGCACGCTGGAGGACATCATCGCAAAGACCGAGAAGGGCATTGTGCTCTCGGGCGACAAGAGCTGGTCCATCGGCAGCAACCGCGAGCAGTTCCATTTTGCCAATCACTACGGCTACCTGGTGGAGGACGGGCAAAAGAAGGGCGTGGTGCGCTCCTGCGCCTACTCGGGCGAGACGCTGCCCTTCTACAACAGCCTGGCCATGGTGGGCGATGAGCGCACCTGGCAGGTGGAATTTGTGCCCAACTGCGGCAAGGGCATGCCCTCCCAGACGATGCAGCTGGGCCATGGCGTGCCGGTATGCCGCTTTGACAACGTGAAGGTGGGTGAGTAAAACCATGCTACAGCAGATGAAGGAAACCCTGCTCGCGCTGCGGGAATATGCCCTGGAACGGAATCTTCAGGCACAGCTGTCCCTGCACCGGGAGGACAGCCACCTGACGCGCCTGGCCAATGGCAGCGTATCGCTGAATACCACGGAATCCGTGACCTCGCTGTCGGTCACAGCCTATGGCGACCGCCGCACAGCCACAGCCACCCTGGTGTGCGGGCTGAAGGACCTGGACATGATGCGCCAGGCGGTTGACCGCGCGGCAGCCATGCTGCCCCACGCCAGCCGGCTCAGCTTCCAGCCCACCCTGCCCAGCATCCCGGCTGACAGCACCTGTGAGACCGGATATGATGCGGCGCTGGCGCAGCTTGGCAGCGCCGGCATCCTGGACTATATCAGCGACGCCGCCGCGGGGCTGGAGGATGAGGACCTGACCCTGGGCGGCAGCTTCAGCGTGGGCGGCACCGCCTGGTGCACGCTGTCCACCGCCACGCCCCACAGCGTGAGCTGGCGGCTGTCAGACGCGCAAATCACGCTGGTATTGGCCTCCGCCAAAAACAAATGGGAGATCAACGCCGAGCAGAGCGCCCAGTCGCTGGACGACCTTGATCCCAAAGCCATGCGCCGTCATCTTGCTTTCCTGAAGGAACAATACCTGACCCGGGAGGCAGTGCGTCTGCCGCTGGGGCCTGTGCGCGTGGTCTTTGGCGCAGCCGCGACCGCCGAATACCTCAGTTACCTGAGCTACCTTGGTCTGGACGGCTCCGCCATGAAGCAGGGCAACAGCATTCATCGGGAGGAGGATATCGGTCAGCGGACGCTCTCGCACAAAATCACCGTGACGGAAGGGCCCGATTGTCCCGGCGCCTTCGCGCTGCCCACGGATGACTTTGGCCGCAGCCGCGGCACCGCCGCCTGGTACGACAAGGGCGTGCTGCGCGGCTTCATCTGGGACCAGGGCGCCGCGGATGAATACGCGCAAACGCCCACCGGGCATAATCTGGCGCATCACAGCTTCGCGCTGCAGCCCGGGGACATGGCGGTCAACGATCTGCAGGCGCTGGCCGCCGCCCCGCGCGACACCGACATCCTCTATGTGCCTTACCTGCACTACACGGGCGTGGTCAGCCCGTCGGAAGGCCTCATCACCGGCACCTCGCGCTTTGGCGCGCTGCTGCTAAAGAAGGACGGCGCCATCCAGGTGCCCTATAACGTGCGCTTTACCGAAAAGCTGGAGGACATCTTCGGCGGCAAGCTGCTGTGGCTGTCCAGCGAAAGCACGGTCTACAACACGTCAAGCACCTATGGCAGCCGCAACCCCTCCGCGCTGAGGGTGCCCCGGCTGATGTGCTGCGACCAGATCAATGTCGAAATTAGCAACAAAAGCTATTAAGGAGGAACACATGGCAAACATTATTGTAGAGGTCTGTTCCGGTACCCACTGCGTCATGCTGGGCGCCATGAACATCATCGACTCCGTCCATTCGCTGGATGAGATCCGCCACGACATGGACCAGTGCCGTGAGGTGGAGGTGCGCGCCGTTCCGTGCATGGGCCTGTGTAAGGGCGGCGCTCAGGGGCCCTTTGTGCGGGTAGACGGCCTGCTGATCAAAGGCGGTGAAAGCGACCGCGTCATGGCGGCCATCATGGACCGCTGCGCGCAGTCACAGGATACCTAATCATCACGCGTGGATAAAGGAGGTGTAGTATGCGCGGCCTGTTTACATCCATCACCAAAATCCGCCGCCAGGTGTTTACCGAGGTGGCCCGCTACGCCTTTGAGCGGGATCTGGACAACAGCGATTTCAATTTTTTCTATGAAAGCTCCTACCGCATCATCCCCGGGGAGGTGGCCACCTACCGCGACAGCGTGTTCAAGGAGCGCGCCATCATCCGCGAGCGCATCCGCCTGGCCATGGGCCTGCCCATCCGCCCTGCCGACGCGCATCAGCCCCTTACCAAAGGCATGGCGGAGAGCGCTACCGCTGACAAGCTTTTGGAAATGCCCCTGATCAATGTGATCCCCTTCGCCTGCGAAGCCTGCGCAACCGACCATTTCCAGGTGTCCGACAACTGCCGCAAGTGCCTGGCCCATCCCTGCACGGGGGTCTGCCCGGTGGGCGCAGTGTCCATCGGCAAGACAGCTTCCGTGATCGACCAGGACAAGTGCATCAAGTGCGGTCGCTGCAAGGAAGCCTGTCCCTATCAGGCCATTTCGCGCATCGGCCGTCCCTGCGCGGAGGCCTGCGGCGCCAAGGCGATCGGCAGCGACGCGCTGGGCCGCGCGAAGATTGACCAGGACAAGTGCGTTTCCTGCGGTCTGTGCATCGTGGCCTGCCCCTTTGCCGCCATCGCGGACAAATCCGAGATTTTCCAGCTGGTCACTGCCATCCGCACCGGGCAGACAGTCTTTGCCGCCATCGCGCCCTCCTTTGTGGGCCAGTTCGGCCCCCTGGCCACGCCCGGCAAGGTGGTGGCCGGCATCAAGGCGCTGGGCATCACGCGGGTGATCGAGGTGGGCTGGGGCGCTGACATCGGCAGCCTGCACGAGGCTGAAGAATTCCTGCGGGATGTGCCGGATGAAAAGCCTTTCCTGGGCACTTCCTGCTGCCCTTCCTGGGCCATGTTCGCGCGAAAGGAACAGCCGGGGCTGGCGAACTGCATCGCCCAATCCCATACGCCCATGGTGGCCGCTGCCCAGCGCATCAAGCAGGAGCATCCGGATGCCCGGGTGGTCTTCATTGGCCCGTGCGTGTCCAAAAAAATGGAGGCGCTGGAGGATGAGGTGCGCCCCTATGTGGATTATGTGATTACTTATGAGGAGCTCATGGGCCTGTTTGCCGCCAGGCAAATTGAGCTCAACGAACTGAAGGAGGCGCCGTTGATGGATTATGCCTCCCGCGACGGACGCAATTACGCGGTAGCCGGCGGCGTGGCGCAGGCTGTAGTCAATGTCATCCAGGAGACGGCCCCTGGGCGCGAGGTGCCCGTCATGAAGGCGGACACCCTGCATGAATGCCGGAAAATGCTGGCCCTGGCCAAGGCCGGCAAGGTCAACGGGTACCTGCTGGAGGGCATGGCCTGCCCGGGCGGCTGTGTGGGCGGGCCCGGCACCCTGTCTCAGATTTCGCGCGCAAGCAAGTCGGTGGCCGCTTTCGCGCAGGCTTCCTCCTACCGCACCGCCTCAGACAATCCGCTTGACCAGGAGGTGCTTCCCATCGCGCCGGGCTAAAACCGATTTCAATCTTTATTGCATCGCCGCGCCGGGCGGATTTGGTCCCGCGGCTTGAATGACGTACCCGCTTCCTTTATAATATGCTACCGAAAGCTGTTCATTTTAATTGTTAGGAGGACAAATATGTTCAAAAAAATCCTGTCCCTCTTCCTGTGCCTGGCCCTGATGCTGGGCTCCCTGGCCGCGATGGCCGAAGCAGCCTATACCGGCGAGGCCGAGGGCTTCTCCTCAGAAACCCCCATCAAGGTCACCGTGACGGTAGTGGATGGCAAAATCACCGCTGTCGTTATCGATGAGCACGGCGAGTCCAAGGACATGATCCCTGCCGTGGCTACGGCGCTGGAAACCCTTCCCGCCGCCATCGTGGAAAAGAACTCCGCGGAGGTGGACGTTGTCGCCGGCGCCACCTGGACCAGCAAGGGCATCATGGCCGCAGTCAAGGCCGCGCTGGAGCAGGCGGCCGCTGATGAGACGGCGGCAGTCGCGCTGGCGGACGGCACTTATACAGCCCAGGGCGAAGGCTTTTCCTCAGAAACCCCCATCAAGGTCACCGTGACTGTGGCGGGCAGCAAGATTACCGCAGTGGTCATTGACGAGCACGGCGAGTCCAAGGACATGATCCCTGCCGTGGCTACGGCGCTGGAAACCCTGCTCGCCGCCATCGCGGAAAAGAACTCCGCGGAAGTGGACGTTGTCGCCGGCGCCACCTGGACCAGCAAGGGCATCATGGCTGCGGTCAAGGCCGCGCTGGAGCAGGCGGCTGCCGAGGTTCCCGAAGCGCCCGCGGCTGAAGAGGCTGCGCCGGAAGAACCCGGCGCGCTGATCAACGGCACCTTTGCCGGCGAAGCCCAGGGGTTCTCTTCTGAGAAGAACATCAAGGTCACCGTAACCTTTGTGGACGGCAAGATCACCGCGGTCGTCATTGATGATCACGGCGAGTCCAAGGACATGATCCCTGCCGTGGCCACGGCGCTGGAAACCCTGCCCGCCGCCATCGTGGAAAAGAATGAAGCGGAGGTGGATGTTGTCGCCGGCGCCACCTGGACCAGCAAGGGCATCATGGCCGCGGTCAAGGCCGCGCTGGAAGCCGCGGGCGTCAAGGGGCCGGGGGCCGAGGAAGCCGGCAGCGAGCCGGTCGTTATTGCCGGCAGCGGGCTCACCGTGGGCCTGGGCATTGACTCCACGGGCCGCATCGGCCCCGGCAAGGACGACAAGGACGTCCAGGTCTATTCCTTCAACCAGGTTTTTGCCGGCGTGCTCTTTGACGCGGAGGGCAGGATCCTCTATGCCAAGCTGGACCAGCTGGAGGTTGCTTCCCCCAATTATGACGGCGAGGGCATGCCGCATTTCGCCGGCTTCCCGGGCCAGCTGCCCTACCTGTATGACGAGAACCATGACGGCGCGGTTGACGGCGTACTGGAAACCAATGATGAGTTCTTCCAGTCCGAGGTAGCCGGCTGGCAAACCAAGCGCGAGCGCGGCGAGGGCTACAAGATGGGCGTGGGCACCTGGGCCAGCCAGATGGACGCCTTCGAGGCCTTCTTCGTTGGCAAGTCCGTCGAAGAGATCGAAGAGCTGTTTGCGCGCGTCTTCTCCTCCCGCAACGGCCGCCCGCTCAAGGACGGCAGCACCAACGAGGAGGACAAGGCCAAGTATGACGCCCTGTCCGATGAGGACAAGGCCCTGCTGGCCGATGTCACCACCGGCGCCACCATGTCCCTCAATGACAGCCACGGCAACCTGATCGCCGCGCTGAAGAAGGCCTATGAGAACCGCGTCCCGGTCCAGGCTTCCGCCGCCGCGCTGGGGCTGGGCGTGGACTTCTCCGGCCGCATCGGCCCGGGCAAAGACAACACCGGTACCCAGGTGTATTCCTTCAACCAGGTCATCGCGCTCAGCCTCTTTGACGGCGAGGGCAGAATTGTCCAGTCCCTGGTCGACCAGATCGAGGTAGCCACCCCCAACTACGACGGCGCGGGCATGCCCCACTTCACCGGCTTCCCCGGCCAGGGCGGCTACAACTATGACATGAACCATGACGAGGTCGTGGACGGCAGGCTGATCACCAACGCCGACGGCTTCCAGGCCGAGATCGCTGGCTGGCTCACCAAGCGTGAGCGCGGCGACAGCTACAAGATGGGCATCGGCACCTGGGCTTCCGAGATGGATGCCTATGAGGCCTTCTTCGCCGGCAAGAGCGTGGACGAGCTGGATGAGCTCTTCCTGCGCGTCTTCTCCTCCCGCAATGGCCGCCCGCTCAAGGACGGCAGCACCAATGAGGAGGACAAGGCCAAGTACGACGCCCTGTCCGAGGAGGACAAGGCCCTGCTGGCCGACGTGATCACCGGCGCCACCATGTCCCTCAACGACAGCCATGGCAACATCCTGGCCGCCCTGCGCGACAGCTTCGACAAGAAGGCGGATGTCACCATCACCATCGGGGAATAAGCAAGGGATCATACATCAAGAGCCGGGGGACCGCCGCGCGGCGTTTTCCCCGGTTTTCCTGTCCCAGGACTTGAGGAAACAGATGACGATTATGCTGGTTCCAGCTTTTTCATCAAATCCTCCACCTCTTTGCATGCAAGCAGATCCCCTGCCCTTTTGAAATGCTTCAATGCCTGAAGAAAAGAACATGCGGCGTCTGCTTTCTCTTGAAGAGCTGCTTTCAGTTGTCCCGCGGCCCGATATACACAGCCCAACACCATTGGGTCGCCTGATTGCTCAGCGTTGGCAAGCGCCTTCTCCAGATGCTCGTGCGCCAATGACAATCTGTCTGTGAGCAGGAACACCATTCCCAGCTCATATTGATTCACAGCCAGCTTCATATTGACCGGTTTCCCATGAATATTCCTGCATTTAACCGTGAAGCAATCCGATAAACCGGCATGCACTGGGAATCGTTCATCTCCCGCTGTCCTTTCCTGCACCCAGGCGCAATTCCCGCGTCGCGACCCTGTCAATGAAGGCGCGCTCATGCTCGATGAAGACCATGGACGCGTTGGTCTCCAGCAGCATCTCCTCGATCTGCTCGCGGCTTTCAGGGTCGATGTCGTTGAGCGGTTCATCCCACAGGAAGAGATGGGCCGGCTGCGCCAGGGAGAGCGACACCAGGGTCTTTTTCTTCTGCCCCAGCGAGAAACCTGAAAAGTCGCGGTCAAAATGCTCCTGGGGCAGGTCAAACTTGCGCAGCAGGGTAAAGAACAGCGTCAGGTCCAGCCCGCGCGCCTGGGCCATCTCCCGCGGCGTGCCGGCGATGCCCTTCGCGGTCTGCGGCAGGTGGGAAATGACCAGGTCCCGGGGCAGCCAGACCCGGCCGTCACAGGGTTGGAGCAGGCCCATGATCAGGTGGAGCAGGGTGGTTTTGCCGGCGCCGTTTTTGCCGGTCAGGGCCAGACGCTCACCCGGCAGCATCGTCAGGCTGAGCCCTTCAATCAGGGGCGTGCCGTCATAGGAAAAACACAGGTTCTCCAGCCGCAGCAGCACGGGGTTTCTGTGCGCCAGCGGCTTCAGCTTGACGGGGGAGGTATATTCAAGGTTTTTGAGCAGGCTCTCCTGTTCCTCAATTTGTCGCTCGATACGGTTTTCAAGGGATTTGGAGCGCTTCATCATCTTGGCGGCCTTGTGGCCGATGTAACCGCGGTCGCCGCCGGCATCAGCGCCGAACTTGGCGGCTTCCACCCGGTCGCTCCAGTCGGCCTTCTCACGGGCGGACTGCTTCAGGCGGCCGATGTCAGCCAGGATCCTGTCGCGCTGCGCGCGCTCAAACCCGTCCTGGCGGCGCTTGTTTTCCCGGTAGGTGGTGTAGTTGCCGCTGACCACGCGCGCGCCCTGCTTTTCCAGCGCCAGGATGTGGGTGCAGACCTGATCCAGAAAGCTGCGGTCATGGGAGACCACCATCAAGCCGGCTTTGCGCCAGAT
>ENA-UPTA01003701-UPTA01003701.1-activated-sludge-metagenome-genome-assembly--contig:-NODE-3701-length-14857-cov-6.313404_pt1 | contig 14857 bp, 8 predicted proteins | sample MGYA00238184_ERZ773361 | MGnify/ENA primary metagenome ERZ773361 (study PRJEB29100, sample SAMN05720205) | activated sludge metagenome | isolation source: anaerobic digester from wastewater...
TCCGCTTTTCCCGGAAGCGGAATCCTTTTTTTTAATCGTTTTATCCGATTTGCCTTTTCCCGGAGTGCCGGTTTTTTTCTTGTCTTTATCTGCCAAAACGAAACCCCTCACGCAATATTGTATTCGATAGCAATGTAATCAATTCCGGATGTCAAGTATTTTAATCGGCTTTTTTATGGGGTTGTCGTAATCATGGCAGGTTTGAGAAAGCAGATCATATCAATAATTATTATACTGCTGCGAGCTGCACGGAGGATAATTTTTTCAAAATTTCGGGTTAATAACTTGATTTTGAATTATTTGCAGGTATACAATCACCGCAGATATTATTATCAGAAAGAAGAGGGCCGGGTGTTTACACAGCTTCGTTTCCGGGCATTACAGGATTTATACGAACCCGCACTGGTGATGACGAATCAGGGGCGTGTCATTTTTTTAAATACAGCTTTTCTACATGATCAATCGGAATTTACGAAGAGATGCAGGCCATTCTTCCGGTCATTGAAAATTGGGGAAGTTCTTGATCTCAATGATTATGAAAAGAATATTCTCAATGATTTTCTTCTTCATGCAGTTCCCGATACCGGTAATACGCTCTACCTTGACGTATCGCGGTATGGGTATTATTGCAAGGTGATACGGGTCCGGAAATCACGGTATTATTATCTTACCCTTATAGCTCGTAAAGACATTGAGCAGCTTACCGATAAGCTGACATTGAAATTTAAGGATTCCAATTCAGGTTATGTGAAAAAGGAGGAAAGGACCGGTGAACTTTCTCATAATGGCGCCGGGTTCCGGTTTACCGGGGAGGGAGTGACGAGCATTTTTAATGTCCTGGAAGACTTTGTGGTAATCACGGACAGGTTGTGCAATATCATTTATGCAAACAGGTCCATGGGTGCGGTGTTCGGCAATGCCGTGGGGCGTAAATGCCACGAAGTTCTATTCGGGGTTGATGTTCCCTGCAGGGGTTGCGGGATCGGTGATTCTGACGCTATGCGTTCTGTGCGATATGAAATGCTGAGTGCTGCATCAGGACGCTATTATGATGTCCTCGCAACGCCGTATATGCAGGGAGGCGGGGATAGCTATAATATTTTTATCATCCGCGATATTACCGCACAGAGGGAACAGCAGAATAAAATTCGCATATTTATGAATGCCGTGGAGAGGACCAGCAGTCCGGTATCAATTTTCGACAGAGAAGGGGGCATTACCTTTGCCAATAGTTCAATGTGCTCATTATTTAATATGGGAAAGGATGAAATTGCCGGAAATAAAATTTATGAGATGTTCGGTATTGATCCCGGCGAGTGGGGAGCGCAGGATTTTTATCGGGTTGAGAAATCTCTTGTGTATCAGGGAACGTCTCATGTATTATTGATAACCATTTATTCCATCAATGATGATAGCGGAATCAATTCGGCGTGGATTTTAATCGCTCAGGATATAACGTCTCTGAAAGATTTAGAGAGCAGGTTTGAGCGTGAGAGAAATTATTTTAAGCATATCATTGATAACTCCATCGACGGATTTTTTGTGGTGAATCAGGATTTTTCTTTGCGGCTCTGCAATAAATCATTCCGTGACAGTTTTTTATCTTCAGATGCCGCTGCCGGCTCTGTTTCCATCCTGGATATTGTGGAGGGGGACTCAAGGAAAATCCTCGGGGACACCATTCAGTCTGTAATGAAAACGAATAACTCTGAATCATGCGAAATCAGGATTGCTGTCGAGGAGGACAGCTGTGAGTATTTTCTGATCAGCCTTAATCCTCTCCACGACGAAACCGCCGGAGTGAGCGGAGTATATGGTTTTTTAAAAGACATATCAGAAATCAGAAAACTTCAGCATCTGATTGAAAACGAAAGGAATTACAACCGGAGCATTATTGAATCAGTAAACCTCGGATTTGTCCTCGTTGATGACAACAATGAATACCTCGATTATAATGCTGCATATTTAAATATCATCGGACGGAGTGAGGGGGAAATTGTCAGTAAAAACTTTTATGACTTCACCTCGCCGAAAGACAGGAAAATGCAGATCGAAATAATGAAGGAGCTGAAAAAGACCGGAACGCCTCAGATATTCGAAAAGGAATTTATCCGCAAAGACGGGACCTCCCTGCCTGTCCTCGTGAATATGGGAAGGCTCCATGATAAAGACGGCGGCGTGGTGGGGTCTTTCGCGTTTATCAAGGATATCTCCGAGCAGAAGATTATCGAGAACCAGCTTATTGAGAAGAATTTGCGGATACTGAAGCTGATAGAAATTTACAACAGATTTTCCGCGCAGCTCCTTGTCGCCGGTGAGGTGCAGGATGTGTACGGAACACTTGCTGATGCAGTGATCAATATCATTCGCCCTGATTCCCTTGAAATACTTGCCGCAAAAAATGAAAGGTTCCACAGCGTGTATTCCCATAATACCGTTAAGCGTCAAAGTAGTTTTTTCGTGGATACAAGGACTTCGCTTATCGTAAAAATTCTTGAATCCCGACGGACTGCGGTCTTTATCCGCGACAATTGCGCTGAGCTGAATGATGAAGACAGGAATGCGTTTCCCGATGCGACAAAAAACAGCTCCTCTTTGTTTATTCCCCTGTCCATACGGGGGCGTGTTGCCGGGATACTGGTACTTCTTTTCAAAGCGCAGCATGACGATGTCGATTCGATTATGATGAATATCCTTACCAGCGTAACCAGTCTTGCATCAATTACCATTGAAAAAATCACGTCACTTCATGAACAGGATGAAATGAAAACGGCTCTGGACCGATATGAGCGTCTTACCGTTATGGGAAGAATTATCGCCGGGGTCTCCCATGAAATCAATAATCCCCTTTCCATAATGCAGCTCGACCTCGATGATCTGAAAACGGTATGCGAAAATGAAAATGTTCAGTCCGAAGAGATATATGAAATACTAAAATCCATGCAGGAGGAAATAAAACGGCTTTCCGGAATTGTAACCCAGCTTAAGGATTACTCGAATCCTGAAGGGAGAAGTGACGAGCTTGTTAATGTGGACGACGTCATAAAGGCGTACCCCCTTAAAATTCTCATCAAGAACATACGTAAGAAGGGTGTTGATGTGAAAATGAAGCTCGAGATGGGGAAGACGATGACGATGATATCAAAAAACAGGCTCATTCAGGTTCTCATGAATATTATCAATAATGCGGATGATGCGATTGAGGATAAAAGCAGGGGGGAAATAGTCCTCACAACCGGGAGGATAGAAAAGGATGAACCTCTCGTGGCGATTACAGTGCGTGACAATGGCCCGGGCATCAGCCCTGATGACATGTCCAGAATTTTCGAGCCTTTTTTCACAACAAAGAAAAGCGAAGGAACTGGTCTCGGGCTGTCAATATCATATTCAATTGTTAAAACCTATGACGGCGAAATCCAGGTTCGAAGCGATACCGGCGGATCGGAGTTTGTGATTCTTCTTAAAGCGGTTCACTGATTGCAGTGCATCTGTTTGTTCCCGGCTGGATAGGGAACGGCGAATTAGTGACCATCGTAAAAAAACTTACATTTTTTTTATTAAAACAATATAAGATGATTGACAATTCCTTCAATATATAGCCATATATATTACCACAAAACAATAAATAAAATAAAATATTACCTTATAAAAAATATGAACTAAGCTGTTGATTATGTACTGCTGGTACGTGCCAACGGGAACGATAACACTATTTATTTTTATGTGTTCTTTTCATGTTCGCATCGTGGGGCGGTAATGATTTTAACGGTTTTGAAGAGTCCGGATTGCCGGCTATAACAAAGAAACATTCATAAAAAGAAATTTTGTTTATTGCTGGTGTCAAGTGTGAAAACAGAGAGTGAAGTTTTCTTCATCTTTTCCGGCTCTATATAAAAAATACAAATATCAGATCGGAGGTACCAATGTCCACATATAAAGAAACAAGCATGGCGGCTATTTTCCAGAACCAGGTGGAAAAGCTGGGAAACAGGCCCTGTGTGGCGTATCGGAAAGACAAGGTGTATACGGACATTTCATGGAAGGAGATGAATGAAATGATCCGTAAACTTGGTGCATATTTAATATCACTGGGAATTAAGAAAGGAGATAATATCGCAATATTCTCCCAGAACAGATATGAATGGTGGGTTGCAGACCAGGCGATATTGTCTATTGGCGCAGTCAATGTTCCAATTTATGCTACGAATTCCGCAGAAGAGGCATTTTATGTCCTCGATCATTCCGAATCGAAAATCTGCTTTGTCGCATCGGAAGACCATCTTGACCGTGTCATGAAGGTCAACAAAAAACTTCCCAAGTTGAAAAATATCATTATTTTTGATGACCTCCCAAAGAAAAAAACAGGTGTGATAACCCTTGAAGAGGCTTTCAAAAAGGGTGCGGCGTATAAAGACCAGGGTGCATTTGATAAACGGTTAAAAGCAATAGCGCCCACAGATATGGCAACAATAATATATACATCCGGTACGACCGGGAATCCGAAGGGAGTTATGCTTTCCCATAACAATTTTGTTGCGAATGTTGATCAGTGTCTTGAGGATTTTAATGAGCTTCTGGGCCCGGATGATGTCTTTCTGTCATTCCTTCCGCTTTCCCACTCCCTTGAAAGAACCTCAGGGTATTATATGCCGGTGCAGATCGGAGCAAAGGTCTGTTTTGCTGTTGATACAACAACGATCCAGGCGGACCTCCTTGATGTTCGGCCGACATGCATCATAAGCGTTCCCCGAATTTATGAAAAAGTTCATGCGGGTATTGTCGCGAAGCTGGCTGATGCTCCCGCGATAAAGAAATTTCTGTTTAATGCCGCAATGAAGACTGCCGCGAAAAATCTCCCGTATGAGTGTGAGAATAAAGAGCGCACTGGTCTTTTTGCAAAAAAATATAACTTCTTCGATAAACTTATTTTTTCGAAGCTGAAAGACGCCCTTGGTCTTGACCATCTGAAATTCGCTGTTTCCGGCGGCGGGCCGCTTTCTGTCACAGATGCGGAATTTTTTCTGGGAATGGGAATTACCATTCTTGAAGGTTTCGGGCTTTCGGAAACAACTCCTGTTACAAATGTAAACCGGATCGGAGAAATAAAACCCGGAAGCGTGGGAAGGCCGGTAAAAAATACCAAGATCAAAATTGCTGACGATGGCGAGATTCTTATAAAAGGTCCCCAGGTTATGATGGGGTATTATAAGAACAAGGCAGCGACGAGTGAAGTCTTTACAAAAGACGGTTTCTTCAGGACAGGCGACATCGGCGTGATCGACGAGAAGGGTAGGCTTTCCATCACAGGGCGTATCAAGGATATTATTGTTACCGCCGGCGGGAAGAACATATCTCCCCAGAATATCGAAAACAGCCTGAAGAGTTCGAAATTTATCGAACAGGTTGCGATCATAGGCGACCGCAGGAAATATCTTGCCGCGTTGATTATCCCTTCATTTGAAGATGTGAAGAAATGGGCAAAAGCCAATCAGGTGTCATTTGCCGGCAAGGGGGACCTGATTGAAAAGAGTGAAGTTGTTGAGTTGATTGGAAAGGAAATCGAAAAGTACACCAAACAGTTTTCCCGTGTGGAACAGATCAGAAAGTTTAAACTTCTGGATGCTGAATGGACGCAGGAAACCGAAGAGCTTACACCGACTCTCAAACTGAAAAGACGTGTTATTGAGAAGAAGTACGCGAGAGAAATTGAGAGCATGTATCCTCAGGGTGATGGTGATTGAAAATAGAAGTATTGACTTTTTAAAAACAATGCTTTATGCTGAAGGGCGGGAACAATATGTTCCCGCCTTTGTTGTGTCCGTAAAAGTTTGTTATTCTTACATTTCAGGAGGATGGGGAAATGAATTTTATTGAGACATCTGTCGCAGCAATTTTTCAGAACCAGGCGGCGAAATATGGTGACCGCGCATGTGTGGCGTACAAGCATGAAGGGAGTTATACCAATATATCCTGGAATGATATGAATACCATGGTCCGTAACATCGGAGCATACCTGCTGTCGCTGGGAGTGAAAAAAGGTGAAAAAATAGCGGTATTTTCCCCCAACAGATACGAATGGTGGGTTGCAGATCTGGCAATTCTTTCAATCGGAGCGGTGAATGTTCCGATTTACGCGACGAATTCCGCAGAGGAAGCGCTGTATGTTCTCAATCACTCCGACTCCAGGCTCTGCTTCGTGGGTACCGCTGATCACATGGAGAAGGTCCAGAAGATAAGGAAGAAGCTGAAGAAGCTCCAGTCAGTTGTGATCTTTGATAATCCTGAAAAGAAATCTGCCGGAGTAGTAACTTTCGGAGATGCGCTGAAAAGCGGTGCGTTATATAATAATAAATCTCTCTTCGATAAAAAGCTGACTGCGATCAAACCGGACGACCTTGCTACCATTATTTATACATCGGGAACAACAGGGGATCCGAAGGGGGTCATGCTGTCGCACAACAATTTTGTATCTGACGTAAACCAGATTATTACGGATTTCAGGGGGAGATTCTCCGATGATGATGTACTCCTGTCCTTTCTTCCTCTTTCGCACTCCTTTGAGCGGACAGTGGGGTATTATCTCCCCATTGCCGCCGGAGGCACTGTTGCCTTCGCGGAGGATTTTTCCACGATACAGGAAAACCTGCAGGAAATACGGCCTACGGTGATAGTCAGTGTTCCGCGATTGTATGAAAAGATCCATGCCGGCGTTCTTTCCAGGGTGTCTGATGTTACCGGAATAAAGAGAAAACTTTTCGATGGCGCACTGAAAACCGCATCAAAAAATCTTCCCTATATCTGCCGCGAAATTCCGCGGAAAGGATTTTTTAAACTGCGGTATAATTTCTTTGACAGGCTGATTTTTTCAAAGCTGCGGGAAGCCCTTGGGCTGGACAGGATTAAGCTCGCAGTTTCAGGAGGAGGGCCGCTCTCGGTCACTGACGCGGAATTCTTTCTGGGTATGGGCATTCTTGTTCTTGAGGGTTTCGGTCTCACGGAAACAACACCGGTTACCAACGTGAACAGGCCCGGGCAGGTCAGGCCCGGTACAGTGGGGTCGCCTCTTGCTGATACCACGGTTAAAATATCAGATGAAGGGGAGATTCTCATTAAGGGACCCCAGGTCATGCTGGGATATTATAAAAATAAAGATGCCACACGGGAAGTTTTTACGAAGGACGGTTTTTTCAAGACGGGGGATATCGGCTCCATTGATGAGAAAAACAGGCTTTCCATTACCGGGCGTATCAAAGATATTATTGTTACCGCGGGAGGTAAAAATATATCGCCGCAGAATATTGAAAATAGCCTGAAGGGATCAAAGTATATTGAACAGGTGGCGATAATAGGTGACCGCAGGAAATTTCTCTCTGCTCTGATAATTCCGGTATTTGATGAGCTGAGAAAATGGGCAAAATCGAAAAAAATATCTTTTTCGAACAACAGTGAGCTTATCAGCAATGAACTGGTGGTTGGATTAATAGCTGAAGAGATTGATAAATATACAAAGCGCTTCTCCAGGGTTGAGCAGATACGAAAGTTCAAACTCCTCGATGCGGAATGGACCCAGGCAACGGAGGAATTAACTCCGACACTGAAGATCAAACGTGCTGTTGTTGAAAAAAAGTATGCGAGTGAAATCGAAAGTATGTACATGGAGTGAAACGGGAAAAGTTCGCCTGTTGTATCGGTAATAAGGAGGAGCGGCATGTTATGAGATGCGGCCGCTCCTTTCCTGCCTAAAATTTTTTATGATTGAAGCTGAAAAACAGCAAAAAAACTTGACAGATGCTACCCCTGTCGGTAATATATCAATATATCTTGATATGGTAATATAAATGACACTGGTATCATATTTTAAGGCACTTTCTGACGAAACACGTCTTCGCCTGCTGAATCTGCTGAGTCACCATGAGTTAAATGTCAATGAGATCGTGTCGGTCATGGGTATGGGGCAGTCGCGTATTTCACGGCATCTCAAAATACTCAGTGATTGCGGCCTTGTGGAGTACAGGCGTGACGGACTGTGGGTTTTCTACAGCTCACGGAAGGACCGCACTCCCGGTGATGTCGGTGAGAAAATTGCTGATATACTGCACAGCGATACCGAATTACACCGTGACCTCGAGGGCCTCAATGAAGTTATCCGGAAACAATCGCAGGAAAAAACAAGGTTTTTCGATACCCTCGCGGCAAGTTGGGATTCAGTAAAGGGAGATATCCTGGGACCGGTGAATATTGCTGATGAAGTGCTTGCCCGAATTGGTGAAGGGGGGATTGTTGCGGACCTCGGATGTGGGACCGGCGAATTGCTTCCCTTTCTGAAGCAGCGGGCGGATGTTGTCATCGGTGTCGATAAATCCCCGAAAATGCTGGAAGAAGCCCGTTCCCGCCTCGGGGGAGGTATGGAGGGAATTGAGCTTCGTATCGGTGAAATGGAGCACCTCCCGATGCGGGACCATGAAGCGGATTCGGCAGTGCTCAGTATGGTGCTTCATCATCTTCCGTCACCTCGTGACTGTATAGGTGAGATAGCTCGCATTTTGAAAAAAGGCGGGCGGCTTGTTATCGCCGATCTCGAAAAACACGGGAATGAGCTGATGAGGACAAAATACGGGCACCGGTGGCTCGGTTTTTCAAGCGAAGAAATGGTGCAGTTGCTCGGAGACGCCGGGTTTCGCATGGACGAAGTGAAAGGTGTGCCGGTGAGCTATGACCTTACCGCAAATATAATTCTGTCTGTTTTGGAGTAAAATCCTGAAACGCAATATAGTTTAATAATTATTACATGAGGAGGATCAAATGAACGCAAAGAGTTCAGATGGTGTAAAGCCATTGGATAAAAATCTGGAATATAAGGTTGCCGACATGTCTCTGGCTGAATGGGGACGGAAGGAAATCCTGCTTGCAGAAGAGGAGATGCCGGGCCTTGTGGCAGTCCGCAAAAAATATGGCCCCCAGAAGCCGCTGAAAGGTTTAAAGGTAATGGGAAGTCTTCACATGACAATTCAGACCGCTGTTCTTATCGAGACACTCTATGAACTTGGCGCTGATATCCGCTGGGCATCGTGCAATATCTTTTCGACACAGGACCATGCTGCTGCGGCTATTGTCGCCGGGGGGAAAGCGAAAGTATTTGCATGGAAAGGTGAGAACCTTGAGGAATACTGGTGGTGTACAGAACAGGCGCTTACATGGCCGGACGGTTCGGGACCCAACCTTCTCGTTGATGACGGCGGTGACGCGACAATGTTTGTTCACTGGGGTGTGAAAGCAGAGAAGGACCCGTCAGTTCTCGACAAAACCTATGACAACAAGGAATTCCGCTGTGTTATCGACAGACTGAAGGCCAGTGTCGCCGGGAACAACAGGAGATGGACAGAAATTGCGAAGGGAATCATTGGTGTTTCAGAGGAGACAACTACCGGCGTTCACCGTCTTTATCATATGGAAAAAAGCGGGGAGCTGCTTTTTTCGGCAATCAATGTCAATGACTCTGTTACAAAGTCAAAGTTCGATAATCTCTATGGCTGCAGGGAGTCTCTTGCTGATGGTATAAAGAGGGCAACGGATATCATGGTCGCGGGAAAAGTTGTGGTGGTCTGCGGGTATGGCGATGTCGGTAAGGGATGTGCGCAGTCCATGAGAGGTTTTGGTGCACGTGTGATTGTCACTGAAATTGACCCCATTTGCGCGCTTCAGGCGGCAATGGAGGGATATGAAGTGACGACTCTTGAGAGTGCGCTTCCGGAAGGGGATATATTCGTTACTGCAACGGGAAACCTCGATGTAATCACCGGTGCCCACATGGAGGCAATGAAGGATGGCGCGATTGTCTGCAACATAGGTCACTTCGATAATGAAATAGCGATGTATTATCTTGAGGACAATTCTTTCTGTAAGAAAGAGGTTATAAAACCACAGGTCGATAAATGGACCCTCAAATCAGGGAACACCATAATTATCCTTGCGGAAGGACGCCTTGTGAACCTGGGTTGCGCCACGGGACATCCCAGCTTTGTTATGAGCAACAGCTTTACCAATCAGAGCCTTGCGCAGATAGAGCTGGCGACCAAAAAGCACGAGAAAAAGGTCTACACGCTGTCCAAGGAGCTCGATGAAGAAGTCGCACGGCTTCACCTCGGCAAACTTGGAGTGAAACTGACCACACTCAGTAAAGAGCAGGCTGATTATATCGGTGTTTCCGTGAACGGTCCCTATAAGCCTGACCATTACAGGTATTAATTATACTTTATCGTCTCTGGCGGCATACTTACCGCCGCCGGAGGCCTTCTTCGTATTAAAATCCGCTTTATCTGCATAAAAATTTCTTCTAAACTCCAAAATAAAAAAAATTTGTTGTAATAATTCCTAAAATATATATTTCTTGACAAAAATCATTTCCATGATATTATTGAAAGGTTTTTAAGGTCTTGTAAGTTTTTATGCGAATTGGAATTTATCCAGGGTCATTTGACCCTTTGACAAATGGTCATCTTGATATAATTGAGAGATCAAAAAAGGTTTGTGATAAATTATTTATTGCCGTTGCGAGAAATAGCGCGAAGAATGCGCTGTTTTCAATTGATGAAAGATTAGAAATGTTAATGAAAAGTTGTGAAAGTTGTAAAGATTGTGAGATTGAGGTGGTTACATTCGATGGGTTGCTGGTTGATTATTGTAAAAGGAACGGTGTCGATTTTATGATTCGCGGTCTGCGTGCTATTGTGGACTTCGAGTATGAATACGCTATTGCTTTAATGAATAAAAAACTGGCCCCGGACATCGAAACAATCTTTATGATGGCCCGAGGAGAATATTCTTTTGTTTCATCAAATATGGTAAAAGAAGTTGCCAGCTACGACGGTGATATATCCACATTGGTTCCCCAATTCGTCCAAAAAAAACTGCAGGACAAGTTTTCCGGTTAAAAGGCATTAATATATCATCAGTTTTCGATTTGCGATGATGATATTTCAGGTATTGTACAGTTTTTGTGTTGTTGTAGATATGCCTGGTGCGTGTTTTCGTATGGGAAGTTCATCCATGTGATGATTTTGCCGGGAGGTTTCCCAACATTCGTGTTGTCGGAATAATACGATGTCATAATGACATTTTATTATAAACGTACGTGTTTATTCTGGTACACAGCAACAGGAAACAACGAGATTTATAATTATTAATATGCTATTTACCGTCATTGGAGGGAATTTTTCGTTACTTTTTTTTGTGAAAAGGTATACTTATTATATGTATACATAATTAATTTATAGTGTGAGAGGAGGTTTGTAATGGCTATTCAAACAATCCTCCTGATTGCTGCTCTACCAGTTGTAGGAATAATGGGGTATGCTGTCAGGGCATATCTTGGTAAGATAAAACTGAATTCAGCGGAGGTCCAGGCGAGCCGGATAGTACAGGATGCTGTTCGGGAGGCAGAGGCCAGAAGGAAGGAGCTTCTTATTGAGGCAAAGGACCAGCTTCTGAAAGAGAAGAATCTCTTTGAAAAGGAGATGCGGGAGCGGAGACAGGAGCTGCAGGGCAATGAAAAGCGGCTCATCCAGAAGGAAGAGGGTCTTGATAAAAAGATTGAACAGATTGAAAAACAGGAAAAATCAGTACAACTGAAAGAGCTTGAAAATCAGGAAAAGGAAGCAGAATTACAAAGGGAGTTCGAACGGCACAAGAGAGAACTGGAAAGGATATCCGGCCTCACTACAGAAGAAGCAAAGCAGATGCTTCTGAAAAACCTTGAGAATGATGTCCGGTTTGAGTCAATCAAACTTATCAACAAGATCGAGGAGGAGGCGCGGCGTACCGCGGAGAAGAAGGGGAAGGAGATTATTCTTGCCGCTATTCAGCGTATTGCATCAGATTTTACCTCGGAAGTTACCATCACCACCGTATCGCTTCCTTCAGATGACATGAAAGGGCGAATAATCGGAAGGGAAGGCCGTAATATCAGAACACTGGAAAACCTTGTGGGTGTGGATATGATTATTGATGATACCCCGGAGGTTGTTGTTATCTCCTGTTTTGATCCGGTGCGGAGAGAAATTGCGCGGCTTTCACTGGAGCGGTTGATCCAGAATGGACGTATCCATCCTGCCAGGATCGAGGAAGTGGTGGATAAAGTAACTGCCGAGATTGAAGAGAACATGCTTGAGGAAGGGGAAAAAGCCTCTTTCGAGCTGGGTATTCCCGGTTTAAGCAAAGATGCGCTGTATCATATCGGCAAATTGAAATACCGGAGCAGTTACGGACAGAATCTGCTCTCCCATAGTAAAGAGGTTGCTAATATTGCCGGGATCATGGCCGGGGAGCTTGGACTTGACGTGATGCTGGCAAAGCGCGCGGGACTTCTCCACGATATTGGTAAAGGCAGTGTTGCGGAAGGCGAAGGTGCTCATGCAATCATCGGTTCCGAAATGGCAAAAAAGTTCGGTGAAAATCCGAAAGTAGTCAATATAATTGCATCACACCATTATGATAAGGAGCCTGAGTCCTTCGAGGCGGTGCTTATTCAGATAGCTGACGCAATTTCCGCATCGCGGCCGGGGGCACGGCGGGAATCCCTGGAGACATATCTCAAGCGTCTGGACAACCTTGAAGCGATTGCAAGCAAGTACAAGGGTGTTGATAAATGCTACGCCATTCAGGCGGGAAGGGAAATCCGTGTCGTTGTATCGAACGAACTGGTAAATGATGAACGTGCGGTACTTCTGGCCCGTGAAATTGCCCAGGAAATTGAATCAGAGCTTAAATATCCCGGAATTGTGAAGGTTATCGTAATCAGGGAGACCAGGATTATTGATTACGCGAAGTAACATGTTTGAACGCCGGGAAGTTTCAGGGAATAATAACGAAGGTGAGGTTACGGTTCCCGCTAAATGAATATAATAGAAGCGTGTAATGACAAATGTAAAAATAATTGCAATCGGAGACATTGTCGGGAGGCCGGGACGGGAGGTTCTGCGAAAGAAACTGCCGGGACTGGTCGAGGAACACGGAATTGATTTTGTCATCGCAAACGGAGAAAATGCGGCCCACGGGAAGGGGATTACACCCGATATCAGCGATGAGCTGCTTTTCTATAACATCAATGTGATTACCACTGGTAATCATTTGTGGAACAACAAGAAGATTATTGGCTACATTGACCGTGAGGAGCGGCTTATCAAGCCGGCAAATTTTCCTCCGGAAACCCGTGGAAACGGATATTTTATTGGAAAGGTAAAGGGGCTTACAATATGTGTTATAAATCTGCTTGGGCGGGTTTACATGGAGCCTCTTGACTGCCCTTTCCGCGTTTTTGACGAAATATATGAATCGGTAAAAAACAACGTTGATATCATCATTGTTGATTTTCACGCTGAGGCGACTTCGGAGAAGAAAGCGTTCGGGTGGCACGTCGACGGCCGTGCTTCAGCCGTTTTCGGGACCCATACCCATGTTCAGACAGCAGACGAAGTGATTCTTCCCGAAGGTACGGGATATATTACTGATGTTGGAATGACCGGAGCGAGTGATTCAGTTATTGGTATGGATAAGGATACCGCGTTACAGAATTTTCTGACTCATACAAAACTGCGGCTTGAGGTCGCAACGGGGCAGAAATCTCTTTGCGGTGTTCTCCTGACAATAGGGGAGGACGGGAAAACACGGGATATTATGCGCATTGCGACATGATACGGTCTGACTGATAATTTTTGTTTTCAGGGATGTTGATAAATAACTGGTTATGGTTTGCTACAGTGTTACTTGATTCTATCAGAACAGTTGCGGATCTCAGAAAGCTTGAGCAGGCTGAGCTTGATCAATTAAACGGTGAGATCAGAAACTATATAATTGATGTTGTGTCAGAGAGAGGGGGGCACCTCGCTTCTTCTCTCGGGGTGGTTGAGCTTACCAGCGCACTGCATTATGTGTTCAATACTCCCCGTGATAAAATAATATGGGATGTCGGTCATCAGTCGTATGCCCATAAGATTATCACCGGCAGGAAAGAGGAGTTTAAAACATTACGAAAATTTCATGGACTGAGCGGCTTCCCCAAGCGTTCAGAGTCCGTGTATGATGCGTTCAATACAGGACATAGCAGTACAAGCCTTTCCCTTGCCTTGGGGGAGGCAGTGGGGCGTGATCTGAAAAATGAAAAATACAAGGTTATTGCGGTAATCGGTGATGGTTCACTGACGGGGGGGATGGCTTTTGAAGCTCTTAACCAGATCGGGCATCTGAAGAATGACCTGATTATTATTCTCAATGATAATGAACATTCCATTTCGAAAAACGTCGGCGCTCTCTCGGAATACCTCATGAGGCTGATTACCGGGACCCTGTACAACCGCCTGCGAAAAGGTTCCTTCGAAATAATAAAAAAAATTCCGCGGTATGGGAATTCTCTGTATGATTTTATTAACCGGGCCCAGACAGGGGTAAAGGGAATACTTGTACCGGGTCATTTTTTTGAGGAGCTTGGAATCCGTTATTTCGGACCGGTTGATGGTCATAATACTCCGCTGTTGATTGATATTCTTTCAAGAATACGTGATATTAACTCAGGTCCCAAACTGCTGCATGTCATTACGAAAAAAGGAAAAGGCTACGGGCCGGCTGAAAAAAATCCTTCCAGATTTCACGGGATAGGACCTTTTAACCGGAAAACCGGGCGGACAGCGGGTTCTTCACGGTTAAGCTATTCCGAGATCACGGGGCGTACCCTGGCGGATATCTCGAAGAAGGACAAAAAAGTCATCGCAATAACCGCTGCGATGAAACTCGGTACAGGGCTTTATGAGTTTGAGAAAAAAGCACCACGGCGGTTCTTTGATGTGGGAATTGCCGAGCAGCATGC
>ENA-UPTA01003702-UPTA01003702.1-activated-sludge-metagenome-genome-assembly--contig:-NODE-3702-length-14857-cov-5.766653_pt1 | contig 14857 bp, 15 predicted proteins | sample MGYA00238184_ERZ773361 | MGnify/ENA primary metagenome ERZ773361 (study PRJEB29100, sample SAMN05720205) | activated sludge metagenome | isolation source: anaerobic digester from wastewater...
CGGACGGGCGGAGCGCTATGCCCGGATGTGCGAAGCGGTGCGCAGCAGCCTTGCGCCCTTTGCCGAACGGATCGGCCCCCGGATGCTCGCCCATTCCGCCGCCACCCCGCTGCGCCTGCTGGGCACCAGCGGCACGGTGACGACGCTGGCCAGCCTGCATCTGGAACTGCCGCAATACGATCGCCGCGCGGTAGACGGGCTGATCGTGCCTGCCGGATCGATGCGCAGCCTGTCGCAGCGAATCGCCGGGATGAGCCCGCCCGAGCGGCGCGCCCAGCCCTGCATCGGCCGCGAACGATCGGACCTGGTCGTGGCGGGCTGCGCGATCCTCGAAACCATCCTCGACCTCTGGCCGGCCGACCGGCTGGGGGTGGCTGATCGCGGCATCCGCGAAGGCATCCTGCGCGGCCTGATCGCCGCCGGGGACGAGGGCGAACGCAGCCGCGCAGCCTTGCGCCGGGCAAGAAGGACCAATGCATGAGAGGCGCGGGCAAGACCGGCGAACGGCTGAAGACGGCGCGCAAGCGCAGCGCGAGTTCCACGCGCTGGCTGCAGCGCCAGCTGGCCGACCCCTATGTCCGCCAGGCCAAGGCCGAAGGCTGGCGCAGCCGCGCCGCGTTCAAGTTGCTGGAGCTGGACGACAAGTACGCCCTGCTGAAGAATGCCCGCCGCGTGGTCGACCTTGGCATCGCGCCGGGCGGCTGGAGCCAGGTGGTGCGCAAGCGCGCGCCCAAGGCTGCGGTGGTGGGCATCGACCTGCTCCCCACCGAGCCGATCGAGGGGGTTACGATCTTCCAGATGGACTTCATGGCCGACGAGGCGCCGGAAGCGCTGAGGCAGGCGCTGGACGGCGCTCCCGACCTTGTCGTCTCAGACATGGCGGCCAACACCGTAGGCCACAAGCAGACCGACCACCTGCGCACCATGGGCCTGGTCGAAACCGCGGCCCACTTCGCGATCGAGACCCTGGCGCCGGGCGGCAATTTCGTCGCCAAGGTGCTGGCGGGTGGGACGGATACCGATCTGCTGACCCTGCTCAAGCAGCACTTCACCACGGTCAAGCACGCCAAGCCCCCCGCGAGCCGCAAGGATTCGTCGGAATGGTACGTGATCGCGCAGGGCTTCAAGGGGTGATGGCGCGGCGCCTGCCTGAGTGACGCCCCACGGTCCTTGCCCTCCCCCTTGAGGGGGAGGGATGGGTGGGGGTGCTCGGCGCTGGCGTGGAACCCCCTCCCCAACCCCTCCCCACCGGGGAGGGGCTTTCGGGGGAGCGGGCTGGTGTTGCAAGGAAGGCCCGGACGAGCCTTCCGCACCGCTGTCAGGCGGAAAACAAAAAAGGCGGAGCCATCCGGCCCCGCCTCTTTGAATTCGGGCTATCGCCCCTGCGCCTTACTTGGTCTTCATGTAGGCGATCAGGTTGGCGCGTTCCTGCGGGTTGCTGCTGCCGGCGTAGCTCATCTTGGTGCCGGGAGCGAAGGCGCTGGGCTTGGTCAGCCAGGCGTCGAGCGCGGCGTCGTCCCACTTGCCGCCCTTGGCCTTCAGCGCATCGGAGAAGGCGAACCCGCCGCGGCCCGTGGCGATCGCTTCGCCATAGACGCCAGCCAGGTTCGGCCCGACGCCGTTGGCGCCGCCCGCGTCGATGGTGTGGCAGGCCTTGCACTTGGCAAAGGACTTTTCGCCGGCGGCGGCATCGCCCACCAGCGCGGCCGTTTCGGGCGCGGCGCCCTCGGCACCGGCAGCCGGCGCGGCCGGAGCGGCGGGAAGCGGCAGGTTGGAACCCTGACTGTTGAGGTAGACGATCAGGTTCGCGCGCTCGGCCGCGTCAGGCAGGCCGGGGAAGCTCATCTTGTTGCCTTCGGCGAACTTCTTCGGGTTGTGCAGCCATTCGTTGAGCGAGGCGAAGTCCCAGGTGCCGCCCTTGGCCTTGAGCGCATCCGAATAGGCGAAGCCGGTGGAACCGATCGCGCGGCCGACCACGCCGTGCAGGTGCGGGCCGATCCCGTCCGCGCCGCCCGCGTTGATGGTGTGGCAGCTCATGCACTTCTTGAAGGTCGCCTCGCCCTTGGCGACATCGGCGCTGGCGAGCAGGGTTTCGAACGGCACTTCGGCCTTGGCGCCGCCGCCTTCACCTTCGCCGCCTTCGACGGCGTAACCCGGCTTTTCCGGGGCATGGGTCTTGCCCGCTTCGAAATAGCGATAGCTGAGGCTGGACAGGGCGAGTGCGACAACGCCCGAACCCAGCACCCAGCCGGCGATCGTATTGAAACGGTTTTCCATCGATAATGCCCCGTGGGAGATGCTTGAGCGGTTTGCGCGCCGCTCTAGTGTCGGTCAAAGCGGAGCGCAAGGGGCATTGCGGCGAGTCAAATTGCGCCCTAGCCACTGGCCACAAGTTTTCCCCGCTTCTGCCGGGAGAAGGACTGCAATGCACGGTGGGAACGGGATGAGCTGGAAGAACGAAGTCGCGGAACTGCGCCGCCGCCGCAAGCTGGCCGAGCAGATGGGCGGGCAGGAAAAGGTCGCGCGGCAGCACGCGCGGGGCAAGCTGGACGCCCGGGCGCGAATCAAGGGCCTGGTCGATCCCGGCTCGTTCCGCGAAATCGGCAAGATCGCGGGCAAGGGCAGCTATGGCCCCGATGGCGAGCTGCTGGACCTGGCGCCTTCCAACCTGGTGTTCGGCCGCGCCAACATCGAAGGCCGCCCGGTGGTGGCCAGCGCCGACGATTTCACCGTGCGCGGCGGAGCGGCCGACGCGGCGATCCACCGCAAGTTCGTGGCCTGCGAACAGATGGCTCACACCCTGAAGATCCCGCTGATCCGGATGATCGACGGCACCGGCGGCGGCGGATCGGTCAAGACGCTGGAGGAAATCGGCGCGACCTATGTGCCCGCCACTCCCGGCTGGGGCGAGATCGTGAAGAACCTGGAAACGGTGCCGGTGGTCGCGCTGGCGCTGGGGCCAACCGCGGGACTGGGCGCGGCGCGGGTGGTGGCCAGCCACTATTCGATCATGGTCAGGGGCCTCAGCCAGCTGTTCGCCGCCGGGCCCGCCGTGGTCGAGGCGATCGGCGAGGCGAGCGACAAGGAATCGCTCGGCGGCTCGATCATCCACACCCGCAACGGTGTGGTCGACGAGGAAGTGGGATCGGAGGCAGAGGCCTTTGCCCGCGCCCGCCGGTTCCTGTCCTACCTGCCCAGCCACGTCGGCCAGCACGCCCCTCGCCTGGCCTCGGGCGACCCCGCCGACCGCCGCGATCCGGCGCTGGTCGATCTCGTCCCGCGCGAGGCCAAGCAGGTCTATTCGATGCGCAAGCTGATGGGCATGGTGTTCGATGAAGGCTCGGTGTTCGAAATGGGCCGGATGTGGGGCCGCGCGCTGATCACCGCCTTTGCCCGGCTGGAAGGGCGCGTAGTCGCCGTGATGGCCAGCGATCCCAGCTTCCTGGGCGGATCGTGGGAAGCGCGCAGCAGCGAGAAGGCGGAACGCTTCATCAAGCTGGCCGACCAGTTCCGCCTGCCGGTGGTCCACCTGGTCGACAACCCCGGCTTCATGATCGGGCGCGAGGCGGAAATGGCGGGGACGATCCGCTATGGCGTCCAGGCGATGAACGCGATCTACAAGGCCAGCGTGCCGCTGTGCTGCGTGGTGATCCGCCGCGCCTATGGCATCGCCGGGTCTGCGATGAGCAATGCCGAGGCGTTCCAGTACCGCTTCGCCTGGCCATCGGGCGACTGGGGCAGCCTGCCGATCGAGGGCGGGATCGAGGTGGCCTACAAGAGCGAGATCGAGGCCGCAGAAGACCCGCTGGCCCATCTGGAGGCGATCCGCGAGCGGCTCAACCGGGTGCGCAGCCCGTTCCGCACGGCCGAGAAGTTCGGGATCGAGGACATCATCGACCCGCGCGAGACGCGGCCGCTGCTGTGCGAGTTCGCGGACCTCGCCTGGCGGGCGCTGGGCGAGAGCTAACCTCTCTTGCCGGCCATGTAGGCTTCGAGCCCGGCCACCTGCGCGGCGTCCAGCCGCAGGCCCAGCTTGGTGCGGCGCCACAGCACGTCCTCGGCGCTGACGGCCCATTCCTCGGCCATCAGGTAGTCCAGCTCGGCCTGGCACAGCCCGGCGCCGAAGTCGCGTCCGCGCGGGGCATCGAGCCAGCGCAGCGCGCGGGTGCCATAGGCGCGGGCGATCCGGTCGGCATCCGCCGGGGTGAGCGCGGAGTAGTCCGCCGCCAGCTGCGCGATCAGCGCGGGCAGGCCGTCCACCGCGAAATCCCCGCCGGGCAGCGGCGCGCTGGCTGTCCAGGACTTGCCGGTCAGCACGGGCAGGCGCTGGGCGAGCCGGTCCACGGCCTCTTCCGCAAGGTGGCGGTAGGTGGTGATCTTGCCGCCATAGACCGAGAGCAGCGGCGCCCCCTCCTCCGCTTCCGACAGGTCCAGCCGGTAGCCGCGCGTCGCCGCTTCCGGGCGGCCCGAACCATCGTCGATCAGCGGGCGCACGCCGGAGAAGGTCCAGACCACGTCCGCCGGGGTAACAGCGCGCGCGAAATAGCGGCTCGCCCCTTCGCAGAGGTAGGCGATCTCCGCCTCGCTGGCCTTGATCGGATCGCCGGGGCGCTGGTCGGCATCGGTGGTGCCGATCAGGGTAAATTCGCGCTCGTAGGGAATGGCGAAGAATATCCGCCCGTCCGGCAGCTGGAAGAAATAGGCGTAAGGGTGATCGAACAGCCGCTTCACCACGATGTGGCTGCCGCGCACCAGCCGCATGGCCTGGGCAGGCTTTTCCCCGATCAGCCCTTCGACATCGAGCACCGAGGGGCCGGCGGCATTGACCAGCGCGGCGGCGTGGAAGGTGCCTGCGGGAGTCTCGATCCGCCAGCCGTCCCCCTCGCGCCGCGCGGCGGTGACGGGGGTGCGGGTCAGCACCGTGGCGCCGTGTTCCGCCGCGTCGCGGGCGTTGAGGACCACCAGCCGCGCATCGTCCACCCAGCCGTCCGAATATTCAAAGCCGGTGCCGAAACCGGGGGCGAGCGGCGCGCCTGCCGGGTGGCGGCTGAGGTCCACCGTGCGCGTCGCGGGCAGCAGGCGGCGCCCACCGATGTGATCGTAGAGGAACAGCCCCAGCCGCAGCAGCCAGCGCGGGCGCAGGCCCTTCACGTGCGGCAGGATGAAGCGCAGCGGGTGGATGATGTGCGGGGCGATGGCCCACAGCGCCTCCCGCTCGGTCAGCGATTCGCGCACCAGCGCGAACTCGTAGTGCTCCAGATAGCGCAGGCCGCCGTGGATCAGCTTGGTCGAGGCGGAAGAGGTTCCCTGCGCCAGATCGCCGCGTTCCAGCAGCAGCACCCGCGCGCCGCGCCCCGCGGCGTCGCGCGCGATGCCCGCGCCGTTGACGCCCCCACCGATCACCGCCAGATCGAACTGATCCATGATTCCCCTGCCTCTGGCCCTTACCGCAGGCCCGGATCGGGGTTCTGCCTTGCCTGGCCGGGCGGAATCAAGCGCCGGAACAGCGTTCCGCGCTCGCTGTAGAGCACCAGCAACAGCGCGGTGACGCCGCAGCCCAGCAGCCCCAGCGCGAGGGGCCGGGCGCTGCCATCGAAGCCATGGCCGATCGCCGTACCGATCAGCGCGCCCAGCGCCATGCGGCTGAAGGCCTGGAACGATGCCGCCGCACCCGCGATCCGCGCGAAGGGTTGCAGCGCGATGGAGCCGAAATTGGCGCCGGTGAAGCCGATCAGGCAGATGTTGGCAGCCATCAGCGGCAGGAACTGCCACAGCGTCTCGCCCGGCTGGAACGCCTGCCAGACCTGCAGCAGCGCGACCGCGATGAACAGCAGCAGCGCCGTGTGCGACACCCGCCGTGCGCCGAACCGCTCGACGATCCGGGCGTTGGAGAAATTGGCGATCGCCATGCCGCCCGCCATCGCCGCGAAGATCAGCGGAAACCTGTCACCCGCCCCGAAATGCTCCGCCACCAGCTGCTGCGAGGAATTGATGTAGCCGAACATCGCGCCGGTCAGCATCGCCCCGCCCAGCATGTAGCCCAGTGCCTGGCGGTTGCTGGCGGCCTCCCACATGTTGGCGGCGATGGTGGCGGGGTGGATTTCCTGCCGGTATTCGGGCCGCAGCGTTTCGGGCAGGCGCAGCCAGACCCACAGCGCGGCAATCACCGCCATCAGCCCCATGCCGCCGAAGATCCAGCGCCATCCGGCCACCGCCAGCACCGCCTGGCCATAGGAAGGCGCGATCATCGGCACGATCATGAAGACCACGGTGATGGTCGACATCATCCGCGCCATGCGGTCCCCGGCGAAGCGGTCGCGAATGATCGCCCCCGGCAGCACCGACAGCCCTGCCGAGGAAACCGCCTGGATCACCCGGCAGGCCAGCAGCGCCGTGAAATCGCGCACCAGCGCGCAGGCGACGGCCATGGCGACATAGCAGGCCAGGCTCACCAGCAGCACCGGGCGGCGGCCGAACCGGTCGGCCAGGGCGCCCGGCAGCAGCGAACCGATTCCCGAACCCAGCAGGAACAGGCCGACCACCAGCTGGCGGTCGTTGGGATCGCTGATCCTGAGGTCCGCCGCGATCTGGCCGAGCGCGGGGAGCATGGCATCGATGCTGAGCGCCTGTAGCGACATCAGCATGGCCATCAGCGCGATGAATTCACGTGGGCCGATCCGTTCCGGCGCGGCCTGGTTGAGACGACTGGGCATTCATCGTTCCATGGCCGCTTGCGCCGCCGCTGGCCATGCCTTTTTGCAGCTGTTTCGCAATTGCCCGGCGCTGTAGGATGCCCCGCATGAGCGAAACGGCGGCCGACAGCGACGAGGAAGACGACCGCGCGCCGGGCCTGCGCAAGATCATCCATGTCGATATGGATGCCTTCTACGCCAGCGTCGAACAGCGCGACGAACCGGACCTGCGCGGCAAGCCGGTGGCGGTCGGCGGCGACGGTCCACGCGGGGTGCTGAGCACCTGCAGCTACGAGGCGCGTGTCTATGGCTGCCGCTCGGCCATGCCATCGGTCACGGCCAAACGGCTGTGCCCGCAGCTGATCTTCCGCCGCCCGCGCTTTGCCGTCTATACCCAGGTGTCGCGCCAGATCCGCGCCATCTTCCGCGACTATACCCCGCACGTCGAACCGCTGAGCCTGGACGAGGCCTATCTCGACGTGACCGAGGACCTGCGCGGTATCGGTTCCGCCACCCGCATTGCCGAGCTGATCCGCGCGCGCATCAAGGCCGAAACCGGCCTGACGGCGAGCGCGGGCGTGTCCTACAACAAGTTCCTCGCCAAGCTTGCCAGCGACCAGAACAAGCCCGACGGGCTCTGCGTGATCCGCCCCGGCCAGGGCGCGGAGTTCGTCGCGGGGCTGCCGGTGCGGCGCTTCTTCGGGATCGGCCCGCGCGGCGCGGAAAAGATGGCAGCGCTGGGGATCGAGACCGGGGCAGACCTTGCGGCGAAGGACATCGATTTCCTGCGCCGGCATTTCGGATCGCAGGCGGACTATCTCTACCGCGCGGCGCGGGGGATCGACCTGCGCCGGGTCAGGGCCGACCGGACGCGCAAGTCGGTCGGGGCCGAGCGCACGCTCGACAAGGACATCTCGTCAGGCCCTGCTTTACGCGAAATGCTCGACCGGATCGTCCAGCTGACCTGGGACCGGATCGAGCGCAGCGGGGCCCAGGGCCGCACCGTGACCCTGAAGCTGAAGCACGACGATTTCACCGGCCTGACCCGCGCCCGCACGCTTGACGAGCCGGTCAGGAATGGTGCGACGCTGGCGGCGGTCGGCCATGCCCTGCTGGACGAAGTGCTGCCGCTGGCCCGCCCGGTGCGGCTGGTCGGCCTGACGCTTTCGCACCTCGATGGCGAGGAAGCCTCCCCGCCACCGGTTACGGGGCGGGACGCCCAGCTTTCGCTGCTGTGATCCATCCGGCAATCTCGCGCCCGATCATCGGGGCGATGTTCGCGGGCAGCTCAGCGGGCGCAAGGAACGCCGCCTCGATGACTTCGCGCCCATCGGGCCGCAAGACCCCGCGCGCCGTGCCGGTGACCAGATAGACGCGGTTGACCGTGCCATAGAGCGGCTCGTCCACCACGGCGAACAGGCGCGGGGCGTCCAGCGCGCAGCCGGTTTCCTCCGCCAGTTCGCGTGTAGCCGCCGCCAGCGGATCCTCACCCCGCGCGATCCCGCCACCGGGGAGCATCCAGCGCCCGCTGCCATAGGAATGGCGGATCAGCAGCACGCGGCCCTCGCTATCGAAGGCCAGCACCCGGCACCCCAGCAGCAGCGGCTGGCGCAGCCGCCACCACACCTTGCGCAGGGCATGGGCCTTGCGCAGCGCCGCGCGGTGGAGCGGCGCGGGGACCAGGCGGATCACTTGCGCATCAGGCCAGCAGCGATTCGAGGAACCAGGCGCGCTGCTCGGCCTGGTCGGTCCAGTCGTCGATTGCGCCGTCGGTGGCATTGTCGCCCGCGGCAGAGGCCGCCGCCTTGGTCTCGCGCAGCCAGCCGATCAGCTGGCGGTTGTCCGCCGCGAGTTCCGCGATCATGGCCTCGGCATCGAGCGTGGCGTCATCCTGCGGCGCGATCCGGCTCGCCGTACCGACCGCCTGGATCGAGGTGAGCGTCACTGCCCCGTTCTTGCGCACGCGCTCGGCCACCAGATCGGTCAGGGCGAAGATTTCGGTCGCCTGTTCGTCGAACAGCAGGTGCAGGTCGCGAAAGCGCGGGCCGCGCACGTGCCAGTGGAAGTTCTTGGTCTTGAGATAGAGCGCGAAGAGATCGGCCAGCAGCGCGTTGAGGCTGCCCGTCAGCGCGGCCTGGGCATTGTCGGTGGATTTGCTCGGCATGGTTGGAACCTTTCGATTTTCTGAGCCGCAGTCTAGCCTTGTCGCGGGCGAAGGACAAACGGGCACCCCCGTTCAGAATGATCGCACCAGGCGATCACAATGGACGATCATATGTACCCCAATGCACGAAGCGCCAGACCGGTTCCTGCCAGCAGCATCGCCGCGCCCAGCCAGCGCCGCAGGGGCCGGAAGCCGAACCCGGCCAGGGCATTGCCCGCCAGCCACCCCGCCGCGACCACGGCCATCGAAGCCAGCGCCCCGCCCACCCCGGCCGCGATCGGCGCGCGGGTGGCCAGCGCGATGGCCAGGACCAGAAACCGCGCGGCATCGGTCAGTTGCTGGGCGATGAGGACGATCAGGAAGGCGCCCAGCGAATGGGTCGGCTCGGCCGGGGGTTTGGGCGCGCGGGCCAGGATCAGCTCCAGCCCGGCAAAGCCGCAGGCCAGCGCCGCGAAGAACAGGCGGGCATTGCCGTTCATCTGCGCGGTCAGCGCCAGCGCGGCCCAGGCTGCCAGCGCCGAGGTTGCCGCCGCGCTGGCGAGCGCCAGCACCAGCGCCGCCGGATGCCGCCCCTGCCGCGCGGCAAGCTGAGCCACCAGCAGCTGGTCACGCGCGCCCACGCCCACGATCAGCACGGCCAGCAAGGCAAAGATCATCCCCGACATCGGCCTAGCTGCACAGGCGCGCCGCGCGAGGTCAAGCCCCGTCCGCTTAGCAAAAGCTTATATCCCGCCCCAACTTCGCATTTGAGGCTGGCCGGCCTGCGTTCCAAGGCCAATACTTCGCATCTAGCGCCAGCAGGAGAAGGCCATGTCCGGGATCGTCGTCCAGAATATCGAGCGGGCTCCGCTGGAAGTGATCGACGGCCTCGCCGCCTGCGGCGTCGCCACGGTGCACGAGGCGCAGGGCCGCACCGGCCTGCTCGCCAGCTACATGCGCCCGATCTATTCCGGCGCGCGCGTGGCAGGCAGCGCGGTGACGATCAGCGCCCCTCCGGGCGACAACTGGATGGTCCATGTCGCGATCGAGCAGCTGAAGGAGGGCGACATCCTGCTGCTCGCCCCGACCAGCCCGTGCGAGGACGGCTACTTCGGCGACCTGCTCGCCACCTCGGCCCAGGCGCGCGGCTGCCGGGGGCTGGTGATCGACGCGGGGGTGCGCGACGTGCGCGACCTGACCGAGATGCGGTTCCCCGTCTGGTCGAAGGCGATTTTCGCGCAAGGCACGGTCAAGAACACGCTGGGCAGCGTCAACGTGCCGGTGGTCTGCGCCGGTGCCGCCGTGCAGCCGGGCGACGTGATCGTGGCCGATGACGACGGAGTCTGCGTGGTCCCGCGCGCGAATGCCGCCAAGGTGCTGGAGGCCGCCCGCGCACGCGAGGCGAACGAGGGCGAAAAGCGGGCGAAGCTGGCCTCGGGCGTCCTCGGCCTCGACATGTACAAGATGCGCGAACGGCTGGAAAAGGAAGGCCTCAGGTATGTCTGACCGGATCACCGGTCATTCCGCGCCGTGCATGTGGATGCGCGGCGGCACGTCCAAGGGCGGCTACTTCCTCAAAGGCGACCTGCCCGCCGACCCGGCGCAGCGCGATGCCTTCCTGCTGGCGGTGATGGGCAGCCCCGATCCGGTCCAGATCGACGGGATGGGCGGAGCCGATCCGCTGACCAGCAAGGTCGCGGTGGTAGCCAAGTCGGAGCGCGAAGGGATCGACGTCGACTACCTGTTCCTGCAGGTCTTCGTCGACCAGGCGATTGTCACCGACGCCCAGAACTGCGGCAATATCCTGGCCGGGGTTGGCCCCTTCGCGATCGAGCGCGGGCTGGTGGCGGCCACGGGCGACGAAACCCGCGTCGCGATCTTCATGGAAAACACGGGGCAGGTCGCGGTCGCCACGGTGCAGACGCCGGGCGGGCGCGTGACCTATGCCGGCAATGCGGCGATTGACGGGGTGCCCGGCACCCACGCCCCGATCCCGACCGAGTTCCGCGACACCGCCGGTTCCTCCTGCGGGGCGCTGCTGCCCAGCGGCCATGCGGTCGACGTGGTGAACGGCGTTCCCGTGACCCTGATCGACAACGGCATGCCCTGCGTGGTGATGAAGGCCGAGGATGTCGGCATCACCGGCTACGAGGATCGCGATTGGCTCGACGCCAATGTCGAACTCAAGGCCCGGATCGAGGCGATCCGGCTGGCCGTGGGCGAGACCATGAACCTTGGCGACGTGCGCGAGAAATCAGTGCCCAAGATGATGCTGGTCGCCCCGCCCCGCGCGGGCGGCGCCGTCTGCGTGCGCAGCTTCATCCCCCACCGCGCCCATGCCACGATCGGCGTGCTCGGCGCGGTCAGCGTCGCCACCGCCTGCCTGATCCCCGGATCGCCCGCCGCCGAAGTGGCCGTGGTTCCCGCAGGCAGCCGCAAGACCCTGTCGGTCGAGCATCCGACCGGCGAGATGAGCTGCGTGCTTGAAGTGAGCGAGGCGGGCGATGTCGTGTCCGCCGCCCTGCTGCGCACCGCGCGCAAGCTGATGGATGGAGTGGTTTTCGGATGAGCAGCGACCGTATCGTTTCCTGGCACGCCAATCCCTCGAAGCCGCGCTTCGTGCCGCCGCCGGGCGCGGTCGACGCGCATTGCCACGTGTTCGGACCGATGGCGCAGTTCCCCTTCAGCGCCAGGGCCAAGTACCTGCCGGAGGATGCCGGGCCGGACAAGCTGTTCGCCCTGCGCGATCATCTGGGCTTCTCCCGCAACGTGATCGTCCAGGCGAGCTGCCACGGCACCGACAATGCCGCCACGCTGGACGCCATCGCCAGGTCGAACGGGCTGGCGCGCGGGGTGGCCGTGGTCGATCCGGCGATTTCCGAGGAAGAGCTGCACGCGATGCACGCCGGCGGCATTCGCGGCATCCGCTTCAATTTCCTGAAGCGCCTGGTCGACGACGCGCCCAAGGACAAGTTCCTCGAAGTCGCGCAGCGCCTGCCGCAAGGCTGGCACGTGGTGATCTATTTCGAGGCCGATATCCTGGAAGAACTGCGCCCCTTCATGGATGCGATCCCCGTGCCGCTGGTGATCGATCACATGGGCCGCCCAGACGTGCGCCAGGGGCCGGACGGGCCGGACATGAAGGCGTTCCGCGCCCTGCTCGATGCCCGCGCCGACATCCATTTCAAGGCGACCTGCCCCGACCGGCTCGACGCGATCAAGGAAGGCGGCAGGGGCGATCCGTGGGACGATTTCGCCCGCAGCGTCGCGCCGCTGGTGGCGGTCTATTCCGACCGGGCGATCTGGGGCACCGACTGGCCCCACCCGAACATGGAAACCGAGATCCCCGACGATGGTCATATCGTCGACATGATCCCGCGCATCGCGCCCACGGCAGAGCTGCAGCGCAAGCTGCTGATCGACAACCCGATGCGGCTCTACTGGGCGGACTGAGCGGGGCGGCTCAACCGAGGCCGTCGACCAGGCGGTGCATGGCGGCCATGAAAGCCGCCTGTTCCTGCGGCGGCACTGGCGCCATGATGTCCTGCTGCACCAGCCGGACGACGGGCAGAAGCTCGGCGTGGATACGGCGGCCCTCCTCCGTCAGCCGCACTTCGCGCGCCCGGCGGTCAGCGGCGCTGGGCCGCGAAGCAGCGGGGCGAGGACGTGCCCGCATCGGCGTGGGACAGCCTGGCGCCGACCTATGAGGTCGACGATACCGACTATGGCTATCGCTATGTCGCGTTCCGCGCGATCCCGGGCCGCGACGATGCGCGCCACGCCCGGCAGGTGCCGGCGATCCTGCCTTGCATGCGCTTCATCCCCGGCCATTCGGACTTCGCCATCGCGCTGATGGACGTGCCGATGACCGACACCGAAACCGCGACCTACCAGATCGCCTACAGCCACAACGAGCCGATCACCCGCGAATGGGCGCGCGCGTTCCTGGGCTTCAACGGCGACCGCTTCGACGAGCAGACCTGCACGGTCGACATGACCTGGCCGCACGACATGGGCCAGGACCGCGAGGCGATGAAGAACGGCAGCTGGAGCGGCTTCGCGGCGATCGAGTTCGAGGACGTGGCCATGGCCATGTCGCTCAACGATCCCTACGACCGCAGCAGCGAAACGCTAGTCGCCGCCGACATCGCCGTCACCCGCCTGCGCCAGACGCTCTACAAGGCGGTCCAGGCGCACGAGGCCGATGGCACCGCGCCCGGCGCCAGCCGCGAGGACATGACCGGGGTCATCGCCTATGACCGGGTCGTGCTGAGCAGCGAAGACTGGAAGACCGTCTGAGCCATACCGTCCGGACCCGACGGGCCGGACCGCCAGGGGAGAGATTGGCGATGAAGATCGTGCTTGTTGTTGCCCGGATTTTCCTGGGCCTGTTCCTGCTCGCCAACGGGCTGAACTTCTGGTTCCACTGGCTGCCGATCACGCCGCCGGATTCGGAAACCGCCACCCGCCTGATGGACGGGCTGGTGTTTTCCGGACTGTTCGGCGTGGTCAAATATGTCGAGGTGATCACCGGGCTGATGCTGCTGGCGAACCGCTTCGTGCCGCTGGCGCTGGCGCTGATGCTCCCGCTGTCGGCGGTGATCGCCTTTGTCGACTTCATCCTGATCGGCACGCGCGAGGCCTCTACCTTTGCCCTGCTGCTGATCGCCCCGCAGGCGCTGCTGATGCTGGCCAACCTGCGCAGCTACCTGCCGCTGCTGGCGATGCGCGGGCCAGAAGGCGTGCCCTCGGCGGCGGAAATCCGCGAAGCCATCACTGGCTGAGCTTCGGAACGACAAGGAACGACCATGGCGAGCAGTGCGATTGCCGCGATCGACCCGCGCGCCCTGCGCGATGCCGCGGGCCGCTTTGCCACCGGCGTGACCATCGTCACCACCCGTGACGAGAGCGGCGCGCCGGTCGGCCTTACCGCCAACAGCTTCTCGTCGGTATCACTCGATCCGCCGCTGGTGCTGTGGAGCCTGGCCAAGACATCGCGCGCGGCACCCGCCTTCGTCACTGCCGACCATTTCGCGATTCATGTGCTTGGCAAGGACCAGCAGGACCTGGCCCAGCGCTTCGCGTCCCCCGTGGCCGACCGCTTCGCCGGCGTGGAACAGGGTCAAGGCGCCGGCGGCGTCCCGCTCCTCCCCGGCTGCAGCGCCCGTCTGGAATGCAGCACCTGGGCCGTGGTCGACGGCGGCGACCACCACGTTTTCATCGGCCGCGTCGTCGCGATTGACGCACCGGATGAACCACGCGGCAGCCTGGTGTTCCTCGCGGGCGGGTTCCACACGCTCTGAACCCCGGCCCGGCCCAGCCCAGCCGCGAAAGCAACCGCTCAACCGCGCCGTTCAATCGGGCCTGGCGCGCCGATCGCCTGCCGCCGCCAGCGTGAAGATCATTGGCCCTGGCACGGCGGATCGGGACATGCAGTCAGGCTACCAGGACAGCACTGGTTCGCTCGTGAAGACATTGACCAGCTGTCCGGGCAGCATGACGGCGGAACGCCCGCTGATCACCATCGAGCCGAGCAAGGCCCCGACACTGTTTCCTGCTGTTCAAAGGCGAGGGCTGATATGCCCTTCCTTGCCAAAGTGCCATAAACCTTATCGCCATCGGTGCCATCAAACACTGGATCACCGAGATCGGCGAACTCGACAGTTCGTTCCGCAAGGACGTTGGCCGCATCAAAGGTTTCCTGACCAACGATTGCGACCGGCTCCGCCCACCGTATGGCCGAACCGAGGTCAAGTATGATCGCCGCACGATATTCGCGGCGACTGTCAACGATCCAAAGTTTCTGGTCGATGACTCGGGCAACGGGCGCTGGTGGGTGATCGCGGCAGAAGCGATCGACTATCAGCATACGACCCCTATGCAGCAGGTCTTCGCGCAATTGAACGAGGAGCTGCAAGCCGGGGCGCAATGGTGGCTGACGGCGGAAGAGGATGAGATGCTTGCCATCTACAACCTTCGTCACCCCGCGGTTAGTGCCATTGCCGAACGCATCCGTGAATTT
>ENA-UPTA01003703-UPTA01003703.1-activated-sludge-metagenome-genome-assembly--contig:-NODE-3703-length-14853-cov-8.225233_pt1 | contig 14853 bp, 13 predicted proteins | sample MGYA00238184_ERZ773361 | MGnify/ENA primary metagenome ERZ773361 (study PRJEB29100, sample SAMN05720205) | activated sludge metagenome | isolation source: anaerobic digester from wastewater...
TCCTCGGTTTCCTGCTCCTTCGTCACCCATTCGCCCTTGCCCTGTCATACCGAATTCGCCTACCGGCTGAGATCTGTATTTGCTTCTACTGTCATCCCGAATCCGCGCTTCTTCGGATGAGGGATCTGGTCTTTTTCGTGAATCGTAATTCGCGAATCGTGAACTGAAAGTTCAAATGCGGATTCCTCACCCGCGACCCAGGCGGGTTCGGAATGACAAACATTTGCCCCTCCCGTTGATCGTTGACCCAGCCCCTCGTTAGGCAATGGAGAAAACCCAATTATTTGGTTCAGGGACAAGAGCAAAAAAAGGGCCCTGAGGCTGGGTCTCCGGGCGCTCTTTCGATTTACGATTCACGATCTACGACTCTCGAAAATCTCCTGCTTTTTAACCTTTTGCCCGTACTAAATTTGCCTATTATTGAGGCTCCCGGCATCCGGGATATACTTGTTAAAGCCTTTCCCAGTCGGCTTCAAGGGCGGGACCGGGGACCACTTTCCATATCCAGCGGATATCGGGGTGATAAGGGAGCTGGTAAGAGATGATCCTTTCTATCTTCCCCTTGTCGCTTTCGTCCGCGTACCCGAAGTGAAGCCACCCACCTTCACGAACCGTCCAGATGCCGATCTTGCCCGGATCCAGGTAGCTCCACTGCACGAAGTTGGGATCGAAATTCTGATGGTCGGATTTTGTGACCCATACCATACGGGATGTGGCGTTTCGAAGGTCCAGCGTCCTTTCGCCGCCAAGTCCGAAAGCTGGGGCACACACGAAGACGGCGACTAGAACAAATGCCATGATCACAAAATGCCTTCTGGCCATTTCAAGCCCTCCATACGTAGATACCTGAATTTTCATCCTTTGAAGCTTGTTTCTACATAATCTTGATTACTAGAGGAATGGTGTCAAGAGGCAGGCAGAAAAAAAGAGGTATGAACAAATGAAAAAGCCCAGAGGTTTTCCCTCCGGGTCTGTTCTCGGTGTATTTAATTTTGGCTTTTTCTGACGCCTCGATCTTTTTCTCACGTATCTAACGTCTCACGGGTCCTGCCTTTTTACTGACCTGCCACCTTGCTCGAGAAGAGGAAGATGCTGCTCTCCGGGCCCATACCCGGGAATGCCGCGGAAAGAGTCTTTCCCGCCCATGACTCCTTTGCCGGGGCGGCGTCCTCCGCCTCGACGGTCTTCGTCTCCGACATGTACCAGTTCCCTGCGCTGTCCTTGTGCCACATATCAAGCCCTCCGATCAGGTCTGCTGAAAGTTTTGTCGTTACTCTGTGATCTCCCGACCGACGGCTGCATCTTATTCGAAGGACCATATGATGAACCCCCTGATAAAAGATAAGTTTGAAGATTCAAGCTTGAAAAAAAGCCTTTGTTGCAGATCCCGGCTGGACCGTTGAAACACCGGGCAACGATCCTGTACTCACGAGGTCACAGTATATCTGCTTTTAGAGTTTTGTCAACTAGAGTTTATTTATTTCCCAAAAATAAACCAGTTGGCCCGCGGGGTTACGGTCAAGTCGGGGCTTTTTCACGATAGAATAAAGCCTGGAGGCTACGCTATAGTGTTTTTCAGGAGGTAAAAGGTTTGGGTACGTTCCTGATCTTTTCCATGGTCTTCCTCGTGGGTTTCCTCTGGTGGCTGGGGCTTGCCTATGACCGCATCTTCTGCTCCCTGAGGGAGTGTTCAAGGATCAAAGGAGAACTGATCTCTGCCTCTGGGAAGCCCGGAGCGATCGGAGAGGCCGACAGGCTCGCCAGAGACCTTGAAGAGGCCACTCGAGAGGCTAACAGGGAGATCCGGGACACCGTTTCCGGGAGGATCATGGCGAAGTTATTCGGTTTCAGCCCCGTCGAACAGGCGGGTCGATACGCCAATTTTTCCTATCTCGCAAGGGGGGAAGAGAGATGTACGGGAAGTTTCTGCACGTCGATCTTGGATCGGGATCTTTCAGGGACCATGTGGTCCCTGAAGAGATCGCAAGGAAGTACATAGGAGGAAAGGGTCTGGGAGTCTACCTGCTGGATTCCCTTATGCCGCCCGGAACGGGAGCCCTGGACCCCGGGAACGTCCTGATCTTTCTGACGGGGCCCTTCACGGGGACTGCTTTCCCGACCTCGGGGCGTTTCGTCGTGGTGACCAGGTCGCCGCTTACGGGTATGTACGTCGACAGTCACGCCGGCGGACACTTCGCAAAGGAACTGAGGATGGCTGGCTACGACGGGATCATCGTCACCGGCAAGGCGGACAGACCTGTCTATCTCTGGCTGGAAGACGGCAAGGCGGAGCTCCGCGACGCCTCGGACCTCTGGGGAAAGACCGTTGACGACACGGTCTTTGCAGTCCGGGAGAAGACCGACGGGAGCGCCCGTGTAGCGGTGATAGGTCCGGCGGGGGAGAACCTTGTCCCCATTGCCACCATAACCATGGACAGCGACAGCGACAAGTCCCGGGCCGGAGTCGCTGGACGGGGCGGCTCCGGGGCAGTAATGGGAAGCAAGAATCTAAAGGCCATAGCCGTCAGGGGCACCGGCACCATCCCTGTCCCCGAGGAGGGCCCCTTCAGGGAACAGGTGGCGGAGATAGTCAAGGCAATAAACGCCAACGACCAGATACACACTCGACGCATAGTGGGTACCTCGTCGCTGGTGGAATCCATGAGCCGCACGGGGATCCTGCCGTCGTACAACTTCCAGCAGGGCTACTTCGTGCCCATCTACGGGCTGGTGTCGACCAACCTCAGGCACTACACCAAGAGGGATGTGGCCTGCTCCAACTGCCCCATCATCTGCGGCAAGGTCCTTGAGGACGACGGGCACCCTGTCAAGGTAGAGTACGAATCCATCGCCCTTCTGGGGAGCAACAACGGTGTGGGAAAGATGCCGCTACTGACGAAGGCCGTAAGGATCTGCAATCAGCTGGGGCTGGACACCATCTCCGCCGGAGGGATAGTTGGTTTTGCCATGGAGTGCAGGCAGAAGGGGATCCTCCCCGAAGCGCCGGAGTTCGGCGACGCCGAAGGACAGGCTAAGCTTCTGGAGGATATAGCCTACAGGAGGGGTCTCGGGGCAGTTCTCGCCGAAGGGGTAAGAGCCGCTGCCGGGGAGATCGGCAAGGGGACGGACCATTTTGCGATACACGTCAAGGGGATGGAGCTACCAGGATATGAACCCAGAGCGACCTGGGGTATGGCCCTGGCCTACGCCACATCAGACCGTGGCGGCTGCCACCAGAGGGCCTGGACCGTGCTCGGGGAACTGGACGGCCACCTGCCCCGCTTCTCCACGGAGGGGATGGCAAAGACGGTCAAAACCGTCCAGGACGAGAGGGCCGCTGCCTACTCCCTGGTAGTCTGCGACTTTGCGCCCTACTCCCAGGAGAGGGCTTTGGCCTGTCTCAGGCACGTGACCGGCTGGGATATCAGCGAAGAGGAATACCTCACGGCCGGCGAGAGGATCTGGAACCATATCAGGATGTTCAACATCCGTGAGGCGGGGATCTCAAGGAAGGACGATACACTGCCGCCCAGGATGTTCGAGGACCCGCTTCCCATGCCGCCCAGGGGTGAGGAGAAGGTATCCCTCAAGCGCGAGGACTTCGACAGGATGCTCGATGAGTACTATGAACTGAGAGGATGGGACAGCGACGGACGCCCCAAGGCCGAGACGGTCGAGAGACTGGGGATACAGGTGCGAATCTGACAGGAGGTGCTCTTTGGATATGTGGGATCTGGGTTTGGTAGGTTTCGGCAACGTTGGTCAGGGTCTGGCGAGGATCCTGGAGGGAAAGCGGGGCCCCCTGAGGGAGCGCTACGGTTTCGAGTGCAGGGTGACCTTCATCGCCGACCCGGTGAAGGGTTCGGTCCTGAACCCCTCCGGCGTCGATCTGGGGTCCGTCCTCGAGGAGATCGAAAAAACAGGTACCCTGAAAGGGCACCCCGACGCAACTGAGAAGGACACCCTCTCGCTGATCAGGGGAGATTATGCCCGGGTGATCACGGAGGCTACCTACACGGACCTCAGCACAGGAGAACCCGGCGTAAGCCACATAAGGGCCGCCCTGGAGAAGGGAGTTCATGTGGTGTCCACCAACAAGGGCCCCGTATCGATCGCTCTGCCCGAGCTGCTGGCCCTGGCCGGGAGCAAGGGGGTCTCCTACTTTTTCGAGGGCGTGGTGATGAGCGGGACGCCGACGCTGAACCTTGCCCGCGAGGCCCTGGCCGGCTGCGACATCACGGGGGCCATGGGTATCGTCAACGGGACCACCAACTACATCCTTTCCCGGATGGAAGAGGGTATGGGCTACGACGAGGCCCTAAAAAAGGCCCAGGAGCTGGGCTATGCCGAAGCGGACCCCACCGGTGACGTGGAGGGTTGGGACGCGGCGGTGAAGGTCCAGGTGCTTGCCAAGGTCATCATGGGCGAACCGATAAAAGTGGAAGATGTAGACCGCAAGGGGATAACGGGTATTACGCCGGATGATATCGCCTCTGCCAAGGGCAGGGGGGCAAGGATAAAGCTGATCGCAGAGGTCGGAAGGGATGGGGGCAAGTTGGTCGCAAAAGTCGCTCCCAGGGAGGTCCCACTGACCCACCCCCTGGCGGGGATCATGGACGCCACCAACGCACTGACGCTGGTCACCGATCACCTTGGAGAGGTCACCATTGTGGGCCCCGGTGCCGGGAGGGTGGAGACCGGCCAGGCCCTTCTGACGGACCTTCTGGCGGTGCACAGGAAACACGGAAGGGGTTAGAAGGGGCCCGAGAGTACGGGTAGGACCGTAACTGCGCCGGGGCGGACGCCCTTGCCCTGGATGGTGTTAAGAAGCAGCCTGGCCGAAAGTGTGCCCAGTTCGAATGCAGGCCAGTAGAGCTTCCAGGCTCCGGAAGGGACCGCGGGGCATCGCCTGGTGGCGCAGACAACGGTAATATCCTCTGGAGAGGATCCGTTCCGGGGAGGAAGGAGACCGTCAAAGATGCTGACACTCCCTCCTCCCCTTTTCGTATCCCCCGGCAGGAGGGCCTGGATGCCGGGAAAGAAGGGGTTCTCCCCCTGGAAGACCTCGATCTTGCGGCCTTCAGCCAGCCGGGTCAGCTGTGAAGCGGCGGAACCTATATCGACCGACACCGAGGCCCCTCCAGCCCGGGTTCTGCCCACAGCAATGGAAGGGATGCCGGCGTCGGGTTCGGGTTCACCGTCAAGCCAGACAAATCCGTCGACCCTCCTCGAGAGGAGCCGGAACATGGCGTTTCGCCTCTGCTGAGGGTCGCCCCCGGTCGCGCGGAGGATGAACTCTATGCCGTGGCGCGAGAGCACCCTCTCCAGGCCGGCCAGGTACTCACCTGCCCATGGGGAGGAGATATCCCTCAGGAAGACACCGACAGTGTCGCTGCTGCTGCTGGAGAGACCCCTGGCAATGGCGTCGGGACGATAGCCCAGCTCCTTTACGGCGGCCCAGACCTTTTCGCTTGTTGCAGGGCTGATGCGGGGGTCGCCCCGGAGTACCCTGCTGACTGTGGCCTTGTTGACCTGTGCTGCCCTTGCGACATCGGACATGGTCACGCGCATGAGAGAGACCTCCGAGACGGAAAAAACAAGGAGACAGGAAGGGCAAGAGCCCGTGAGGCGTGAGACGTGAGACGTGAGACGAAAAGGCTGAAAAACAAAAAGACAGACGGCAGGCGACAGGCGGCAGGCAACAGGAGACAGGAGAGGCAAGGTCTAAAAGAGCGTGAACGGTGAACGGTAAACAGTGAACGGAAAAAAGACACAAAGTGAGAGGCGTCAGAAGAAAGATGTGAGGAGTTAAAAGGAAAACCTGAAGCCAGTGCAAGGCTAAAAATTTTCCACCACAGAGAGCGCAGAGGAGTGCAAGAGAGAGGAAAACCTGGGTCTTTTTGCGGGTTTAAAAACCAGCCACGTGTTACCAGGTGCCCCAAGAGGTAGCGAGAGGGTGCCAGTAACAAGTTATGACCCTTTTCACCAAAGACAAGTGACCTGGCTGGCGAACCGCCATCGCAGGTCAGGACGAAGAGGACCGCAGAGGGTAAATTTTGCGGGAAATCCAATTTGGTGTTGCTGTTAACCGTTAACCGTTCACCGTTGACCGTTGACCGTTGACGCAGTCGATCTTTCTCTTCCTGAAGTCTTACTCCTGCTGCCAGAGTTATTGCATGCAAATGCTTAAATTCAAGGTCTGACCCCAAGGCTTTACTGGACTGCGGCCCTCTGCGTCCTCTGTGGTGCAAGTTCTCGGGTCCGGCCTCGATCCAAGGGTTTTTCGTCTCACTTCTAACGTCTAACGTCTCACGCACTTCGTCCTTACTCAAAACACCCGCCCCCGATGAATTCGCGGAGGATGGAGTCGCTGGGAACGTAGTCCGAGGGGATGTAGGGGATGAAGCGAAGGATATTTAGAAGACGCGCTGCCTCGCCGAACTCTGGCGAATCCTCCCTGACGGTCCTCAGCATGGGTTCAGCGTAGCCCTTGAGGACGGAGAGTTCGTAGAACAGCGCCGAGTTGAACATCTCGTCGGCAAGCTCCTGGTAGGGGAAGATGTATCTGTGAGCCCCCCTGATCACCGAAGGCCACTGCGCAAGGGTAGTGGATGCGCTCTTGCCCCTGAGCCGCCGGTCCCTGACAAGCCTCCTCAGGAGCCTGTTGTCGGTGGTGCTGGTCCTGTTGTGCCTGTCGAGGCTAATGCCGGTGAGAGGCGAGATGTAGATGCTGAACTTGATGTCCGCCGGTATGTGGCTGGTGATCCTGTTGTTGAGCCCGTGGATCCCCTCGATGATAAGGATGTCGTCGCTACCCATCCTGACCCTGGAGCCCTCTTCCCGTTTACCGGTGAGGAAGTTGAAGCGAGGGAGGGTCACCTCCCTGCCCTCCAGAAGATCCTCAAGCTGCACGTTTATCAGCTCCAGGTCCATGGCTTCGATGGCTTCGAAGTCGTAGTTGCCTTCAGGATCGCGGGGGGTCTTCTCACGGTCCAGGAAGTAGTCGTCCAGGGATATCGCCAGGGGCCTTGCCCCCATGGCCCTGAGATGGATGGAGAGTCTCTCCGCCGTTGTGGTCTTGCCGGACCCCGAGGGGCCGGAGATGCAGATCAGTCTCTTCTTGTGCCCGGCCGTTATGCGTTCGGACATCCTGTTGAGCTTCTGGCTGTGAAGGGCCTCACTCACCAGGACGAGCTCCCTGGCCTTGTTGCCGATCACCTGGCTGTGAAGGTTCTCCATGGTCTTTACCCCGAGGATCTGCAGCCAGTCGCCATATTCGTTGAAGACATCGGCCAGCTTCTCGGCAGGGGTAAAGGGGGGAAGTTCAAGGGGGTAGGCAACGGTCGGGAACCTCAGGACCATCCCTTCCCTGAAGGGGACCAGCTCCCAGGAGGAGAGGTAGCCCGTCGAAGGTGCCAGGGGGCCGTAAAAGAAGCCGTAGACCCCGTCGCACTTGTACAGATTCACGGGATCCACTCCTGCGTACTTGAGAAGGTCCGCCGTGTCGGGTTCGTTCTGCTGCAGAAGTATCCTCTCGGCGGAGTCGATGCTGAGGACCTCCATCGTTATGGGAAGGTCCCTGCGGATGATGTACTCCATCGCATCCCGGACCAGCCCCGTCTGTTGCGACGATGCCGGACCTGACTGGAGTTCGCAATAGTATCCGTCACTTATGGAGTGGCGTACAGACAGGCCGTCGCCGAGAGCTCCGCGGCAGGCGAGGGAGAGAACAAAGACCAGTGTGCCCCTGTAGACTGACATGCCTTCGAAGGAGGAGGTGTCGACGAAATCGATGAACGAGTCCTCCCGGAGAGACCAGTCCAGAGGTCTCAGGTAACGGTTCACGCGCCAGGCGACGATCTTTCTGTCGCATCCGGCCCCCAGCTTCTGCAGAAGGTCCTGGCCGTTGATGGGGGGGTCCAGGCTGTAGGCCCCCCCGCCGGCTATCTCGACCGAAATAGTCATGCCCTAGGAGGACTGCCCTTCCGCGGCTCCCTGCTGGGGTGGCTCCTCCTCGGTTACCTCTTCAACGGCAGGCGCCGGGCCACCGGGTTCCTTCCCCTGGACCACCTCCAGCTCGGGGGTGCCGGCCCACTCATGGAAAGAGGAGTCGTAGTTTCGGGCCTTGTCGTAGCCCGCCATCCTCAGGACCATCACCAGGTAAGCTGCCCTGACGCCTGCGGTGTCGTAGACCACTATCTCGTCCTCGGGGTCGAGGCCGTAGCTTTTGAATATGGCGTCGAGCTCCTCCACTTCCCGGACGGTCATGTCGGGTTTGAAGACGACGTCATAGGGGATGTTGATCGCCCCGGGGATATGTCCTCCCCGGCGCTCCTGGAAGATCCTTGCTCCTTCATACTCGAAGGGGGTCCTTACGTCTACCACCTTGACCTCTCCGAGCTTGGATGCAAGCCAGGGGGTAGTGACCTTGTAGCCTCCCTGGAAGGAGGCTATGGAGAAGGGCACGGCCTTGGGTTTGGTCGCCGTAGTGGAGGCCTTGCCGCCTGCGGCGAGCCAGGCGTAGTATCCTCCGTCAAGAATACGGACGTTCTCTATCCCCGAGAGGCGGAGGATCCAGGCCACCCAGCCCTCCTGCACCCAGCCACCGCAGTCGCCGTAGACCACGATGGGTTTCTTGCCGTTTATCCCAAGAGCTCCTATCTTTTTCGCAAGGGTGTCCTTGGGGAATATCTCTCCCCAACCAGGACTGCCCGGTTGGCCCTTCACGTTGGCGAAGTAGGTCCATTCTGCGTTCACCGCTCCGGGGATATGCCCCTTGGCGTAGAGCGTGGAGTCCCTTGCATCCACAAGGACCACACTGGAAGCATTAGCTTTCACCCATTCGGCGTCGACGAACAGGGTGAATTTCGAGAGAGCCGTCTCCGTGGCCAGCGCAGCGGGGACAAGACACATCAGGAGAACAAGGGCAAGCAGAGAAGCCTTTCTCAAGATCATCATCATCCTTTCCTTTGGACGTTGGAAGGCGGGACCGGTAACAGGTCCCCAGTTGGTATTTTAACCGTTGGAGGCCTTTTCGGTCGATGGGGAAAGTACGTAAAAGATCCGTGACTCGTGACCGGGAAAGTCAAAAGTGACGAGACGTGAGGCTAAACACGAGCATCAACGCAGGGGGCACAGAGGGTTACAGACGAAGTACCCCGAGCGCGAAGTCCTTCAGCTTGACCGGAAGGTACGATCCACGAGTCAGGTACTTACTTCCTGTTCGGGTCCCACCTCTTGGCGAGGCCCTGGGTGATGCGGTCGATGACGATCCCCATGATGACGATGGAGATGCCGGCCTCGAAACCCCTGCCGACGTCGATGCGGTTGATGGCCATGAGCACTTCCTGACCAAGGCCGCGGGCCCCGATCATGGATGCGATGACGACCATTGCCAGGGCCATCATGGTGGTCTGGTTGACACCGGCCAGGATCGATGGCATGGCAAGGGGTATGCGGACCTCCTTGAGGAGCTGCCGCCGGGTCGCGCCGTATGCCAGCGCCGCCTCCTGCACCGGCTTGGGGACCTGCTGAAGCCCCAGGCATGTGAGCCTCATCACCGGCGGAAGGGCGTAGATCAGGGTGGCTATAACGGCCGGGACCTTCCCCAGGCCAAAGAGCATCATCGCCGGGATCAGGTATACAAAGCTGGGCATGGTCTGCATGGCGTCCAGCACTGGTTTTATGAACTCTGCAAAGTATTTCGCCTCGGCCATGAGAACGCCCATGGGAATACCTATGGCAAGGGCTATTACCACCGATGTAATGACCAGGGCCAGTGTCTCGAGGGCCAGATGCCAGAGCCCGAACATGCCGATAAACACCGGGAGCACCGCAAGAACAATAACGGGGATGATCTTCCTGGTGGCTATCCAGGCCATTACGGCGATGAAGGCTATGTAGGCCCACCAGGGGATCGAGACAAGAATGCCCTGTACCCACAGCAGAAGACCCAGAATTCCCGATGAGAAGCTGTCGAAGGCGGAGCCGTGGGTGTTCATCAGCCATTTGATGGCGTTATTAACGCTCTTCGCAACGGAGTATTTGAAGGCTTCAGGAAACATCGTCGCTCACAACCTCTTCGGACTGCGCGACCAGCGCAGCCATCTGTTCGTCGGTCTTCCGTATCTCTTCACGCTTGTCCTGCACAAACCTCGCAACGTAGTCGTCGGCGGGGTCGGCAAAGACCTCGGCAGGGTTCCCTATCTGTACTATCTCGCCGTTGCGCATTACCGCCATGCGGTCGCCAAGGCGCATGGCCTCGTCCAGGTCGTGGGTTACGAAGAAAATGGTTTTGTGAAACTCCTCCTGTATCCTGACAAGTTCGTCCTGCATCTCGCGCCTGATAAGGGGGTCCAGGCCGCTGAAGGGTTCGTCCATAAGCAAAAGCGGCGTATCCACTACCAGGGCCCGGGCTATCCCCACCCTCTGGCGCATGCCACCGCTCAAGGCAGCAGGATAGTAATCGTCCCACTTTTCAAGCCCTACGATCTTCAGCGCCTCACGGGCTCTCTCCCTGCGCTCCTTCTTTGGGACCCCTCTAAGCTTGAGCCCGAAGGACACGTTCTCCAGTACTGTACGGTGAGGCAGGAGACCGTAGTGCTGAAAGACCATAGCTGCCTGGTTGCGTCGGAATTCCGTCAGCTCCTTCTTGTTCATGGCAGTAACTTCCTGGCCGTTTATCGTCACGCTGCCCCAGGAAATGTCGACGAGCCTCAAAAGACAGCGTATCAGCGTCGACTTGCCGCTGCCCGAAAGACCCATGACGATGAAAACCTCCCCGGGTTTGACGGAGAAGGTCACATCCCTTACGGCGACGACCGAGTCGCTGGACCGGTCCAGCGACTCGATCATCTCTTCGTCTTCGATGTTGAGATCGATATCCTTTTTCGAATAGACCTTCCAGAGTTCCTTTACATCAATGACGCTCTCCGCCATGGGCGTCTACTTCCCTGCCAGGGCTGCCTCGACCTTCCCGGCCACATCACCGGGGAGCCATGCCTTCCAGACATCCTTGTAGTTTTTGAGGAACCAGATGGCCGCATCTTCCACGGAGGCTTCCTCCTGCTGCATATATGCAAGGGCTTCGTTGTTATGAGCAAGGGTCGTCTCGTATTTCTTCAGGAACTCCACAACCTGCTGGTTTTTGCCGGCAAACTCCGCATTCACTCCAATATGGACCCGGGCTGCCGGGAATGCGCACCCGTAGTCCTTGCCCTCACCCCACCTTTCAGGGTCGTATGGAGGTTCCTCCAGCATGGTCATGTCGAGCATACCCATGATCCACTCAGGCTCCCAATAGTAGGCAAGAACAGGCTCGCCCTTTTCGTAGGCCGAGACTATGGCCGTCATAAGCGCCGTCTGTGAGCCCGGATCGAAGTTGATGAAAGTGTCAGTCAGGTTATAGGCCTCCAGTTTTTTCAGGTTGATGTCGTGGACGACCCATCCGGGTATCGCGTTGTAGAACCTGCCCTTGTTCGGCACCTCGGGATCCTTGAAGAGTTCCCAGTACTTGGGGAGTTCAAAGACCGACTTGAGGTCCGGGGCCACGGGCTCGATCCCGCGTTCCTTGTCCCCCTTGATAATGTAGGTAGGCACATACCACCCCTGGGGGGCATCAGGAAAGACCGGCCCCAGGTCAATGACCTGTTTGTTCTTCTCTACAGCATCGTTGTACCACTCGAGAACGTTGTCTATCCACATCTCCATGGCAATATCGATATCGCCCTGCTGCAGGCCGGTAAGGCCCGGGACCGATTCTGCGAACATGTAATCAGGCGTATAGCCGTAACCATGTTCCAGGATGAAACCCGCGATACGGTTGTGCATCTGTACGCTGCTCCAGCTGAAGTCGACCATGACGACATTCCCGGCTGCTGATGCGGTGGGGATGGAGGCCAGCCCCACCACAACGGCAAGGGCAAGGACCAGTAGAGTTTTTCGCCCTGCTTTCATGACAGAATCCCTCCTTTGGATTTACACATGCAGAAACAGCAGATGGGGGGGATATTCTCGAACTGTTTCGACCCCACAGGGGTCGTCACAGGTACCGTTTCCGCGGGACTCGCGGAGGCCAGAAGACGGGAACTCCACTTGAAAAACAACAGAATGGCGCTTGGGAAGAGTTGCGCAACACAACATTTCACATTGAATAGCCGGTACCCATACCCCCCGGACCAAATTATGGTAATTGAATCTGGGGAAGTTGTCAAACGAATGTATGCAAAATAAGAATTCAAATTGCCTGAACATTTAGTCTTATTGCGAAGACTTGCACAAAAGGTCTACCTGGTATATAAGGTGTACTGGGTGGTCCACCGAGGAGGGGAAATATGATCGAAAAGAAACTTCGCCATACGAGGATCTACGAACAGGTGGTCAACGAGCTCAAGGAGCTTATCTCCTCGGGCGAGCTGCTTCCTGGAGACCCGCTCCCCCCGGAGCGACAGCTCATGTCTGAGATGGGTGTGAGCAGAAGCTCCCTGAGAGAGGCCTTCAGGGTCATGGAGCTTCTGGGGCTTATCGACAGCGTGCCCGGCAAGGGGCGTTTCGTCCGCAAACCGCGGGGAGAGGCTGCTGATTCAAGGAACATGCCCCTCGAGGACGAGGCAGTGCTGGAACTGATGGAGGCCCGGAGAGCCCTGGACCCGGCCATAGCGGGGGCCGCGGCGATGCACGCGATGCCGTCGGACCTGATGAAGCTGCGCAAGGTCCTCTCCAGGACCGAGAAGAGCCTGGAGAACATCGAGAAGAGATCCCAGAACGATTTCGATTTTCACCTGATGCTTGCAGAGGCGACCCGCAATTTCGTGTTCATCAACATAGTGAAGATGACCTTCAACCTGATCATGGCCACCCACGAGAGGATCTACTCCCTCCTTGTGGACAAGGAGGCCTTCTTCAACGAACACCAGGCCATATACGAGGCGATAATCGACCACGACGTGGCCAGGGCCCAGTCCCTTTCGGCGGGTCACATAGAGAGGATCTACCGAACCTTACAGGAAGCGCTGGCCCTTGAGGTCAAGAAAATAGATAGAGGCGCTTGAGTCTCAAAAAACATTGGAGGGATGGAACATGAGAGACAGGATCATGAAGATGATCCCCGAGATCGATTGGATCCAGGACAAGGAGCTTAAGGAGAAGGTTATCAATACGATCGAGGACGCGCTCAAGACCGGCGGATGGGAGCCGGAAGATATGGACAAGATACCCTTCACACTGCTCATACCCGACTGCCCTGCCTCTCTCAACGTCCACAACAGGGGCGTGACGAGAATGGCGAAGGTCATCTACGAGGAGTACAACCCCCTCTACAAGGACAGCGGCGGCTTTGAACTCGACCATGACACGCTTATCGCCGGCGCTATCCTCCACGACGTTGGCAAGCTGGTGGAGTACGAGAAGAAGGACGGCAAGGCAGTGAAGTCCCAGATGGGCAAGGACCTGCGCCACCCCTTCTCAGGCGTCGGCCTGGCCATGCGCAACGGCATCCCCTCGAGGATCTGCCACTGCATAGCCGTCCACGCCAAGGAGGGCGACGGCGGGTATCGCTGCCCCGAGGCAGTGGTCATCAACAAGTGCGATTTCATCAACTTCGAGACCATCAAGTCGTTCCTTGGGCTTCTCTAGCAGGAACAATCCATCGACAGGAGGTGCGTGACCCATGGGCAAAACGATGATCGAGAAGATCATCCGGCGGGCAGCCGGCAAGGAAGTCAAGGTCGGGGAGAGGGTCTGGTGCAACATCGACCTCTCGACGGCCCGCGACTTCGGCGGCGCCAACTGCGTTCTGCAGTTCGAAGAAGTCACTGACAAGAAGGGCAAGGTATGGGATCCCGACAAGGTGGCCTTCACCTTCGACCTTCAGGCCCCATCCCATTCGGAGAAGGTATCTACAAACCAGAAGATCATCCGGGAGTTCGCAAAGAAGCAGGGCATCAAGAAGGTCTTCGACGTGGACTGGGGTATCGGACAGCACGTTCTTCTCGAGAACGGCCTGGTGAAGCCCGGTGACGTCATCCTCGGCACCGACAGCCACATGAACCTCCTCGGTGCTGTGGGCGCATTCGCGACCGGCGTTGGGAACACCGACATCGTGGCCTCGTGGTTCGAGGGGACCAACTGGTTCCGCGTTCCCGAGACGATGAAGATCACCGTAAACGGCAAGTTCGCAAAGGGCGTATGCATGCGCGACCTGCTTACCCACATCGTGGGCACCCTGGGTGCTGACGGCATGTTCTTCCTGGCCACCGAATTCTACGGCGACACCATCGAGAATTCGTCCCTCCCGGAGAGGATCACCCTCTGCTCCATGGTCACCGAGATGAGCGGCAAGGTCGGGCTTATCATGCCCAACGGAAAGGTCCTCGACTGGCTGGTCGAGCGGGCCGGGGAGGAAGTCCGGGAAAGGGTCAAGACCCTCGCCGCCGACAAGGACGCCGTCTACTGCCAGGAGCTGGAGTTCAACGTCGACAACCTCGAGCCCATGACATCCTGCCCCGATGCACCGGACAACGTCAAGAAGGTCCGCGAGGTCGCAGGCGAGCACGTGGACCAGGTTCACATCGGGTCCTGCTCCAACGGCCGGTTCGAGGACATCTCGGCCGCATTCGAAGTACTCAAGGCATCAGGATCAAAGGTGGCACCGGGAATGCGCGCCATCATCACACCGGCTACCCGGGAAGTGATGCTCCAGTGCGCCGAGGCGGGCTACATCCAGAAATTCCTCGAGGCAGGGGTCATCTTCACCAACCCGACCTGCGCGCTCTGCACCGCTGAGCACTACGGGGCTCTCTCGAGCGGCGACGTCGGCATGTCGACGACCAACAGGAACTTTATCGGCAAGGTCGG
>ENA-UPTA01003707-UPTA01003707.1-activated-sludge-metagenome-genome-assembly--contig:-NODE-3707-length-14840-cov-6.079202_pt1 | contig 14840 bp, 6 predicted proteins | sample MGYA00238184_ERZ773361 | MGnify/ENA primary metagenome ERZ773361 (study PRJEB29100, sample SAMN05720205) | activated sludge metagenome | isolation source: anaerobic digester from wastewater...
GTTCCCAGCACTGGGAGAACGATGCCGCCGGAGCAGGCCACGGAAGACCGCGACGGACGCCGGTTGCCACTCGCAGACAGCCGCCGGCCGACAGGTTTCCGGTCGTCGAGAAAAAATTGATTTTCGTCCGCAGAACCTCCGATGAGAGGATTTACAGTGTCACGGCTTCGACGAAGCCGCAGTCGGCTTGCGCGGTGTCGTGACAATGGGGGTGTCATACGCAAACAGATCGGCAAGAGCCTGTCCGTTTCCCCGTGAAATTGTGGACCATTTTTGGATTGGCGACTGGAGTACGGTCAAGGATGCAGAATCAAAGTTATCACAGAGTGGGGCGTCTTGGAACAAGATCATGGATTCTGGCGTCCCTGGTAATTCTGGGGTCGTTGTCCGCCCCGGCGACGGCACAGATCGACGTCAACGAAACCGGCTTGCACGACGGGGCCAGCGTCTACGGTCTCCAGACCGCGGCGACGCCGGACCCGAACGTGAACGCCTTGGCCGTCACCCTGTCCGCCTGGGGTTATCCGACGCTCGGAACTTATTCGAACGTGTCGTTCTATGCCTACGGCATCGATTCCGATGCAAACCTGGTCAACAGCGGAGCGATCCGCGTCCAGGCCACAGGCGGGGTTGACGCCAACGCCTGCTTCGATATTTACGGTATCCATGGCTCCACTCGTGTGGAAAACAGCGGACCCATTGCGATCGCCGCTTCGGGCGGAACAGCCGACGCCAACGCCACAGCGGACGCCTCCAACCTCGTCATCGGCATTCAAGGGGGCCTGGACGTGAACAACACCGGCGCGGTCTCCCTGCTCGCCACCGGCGGGACCGCCCGCGCCAATAATGTCGCGGACGCCAACGCCAACGCTGACGCGACGGTCATCGCTTACGGGCTCTATTCCGCCCACGGCGTGGACAATACAGGGAATACCCTGGTCTCCATTCGGGGCGGAGCGGCGGACGCCAACAGTTCCTCCGCGTACGCCTACGCTCGCGCGAACACTCGCGCCTACGGGATTTACTCCGTCGGCGACGGCGACGTGAACAACACCGGAGGCGTCACGGTCGTCTCCCGCGGAGGAACGGCCGCCGCGGCCGACCCGAACGGGCACGATTTCGCCGCAGCCACCGGGAACGCCTATGGGATCTACTCCGACCACGACGCAAACAACGCAGGCTTCATCATGGTCGGCTCTTCAGGAGGAACGGCCGATGCCAACAACTACGCCGCAACCATGGGATACAGTACAGGGATCGTCGCTCTGGGCGATGTGAACAACACAGGAGATGTTATCGTGGTCGGCGTGGGCGGCCGGTCCAACAGCGGCGACATCGCCAGCGCCGCCGCCTTTTCCGAGGGGATTTACGCCAACTACGACGTGAACAACACAGGGACGCTCTTAGTCGCCGCCGGCGGAGGGACGGCCAGGAGCGACGACATCGCCCTGGCCTATAGTTACGCTTTCGGGATCGACTCCGACAGCGGCGATGTGAGCAACGCAGAAGATCTCTTGATCATCGCCCAGGGCGGAACCGCCGACGCCAGTCGCGACAACACGCAGTCTCTCGCCCATGCTTATGTGCGCGCCTCCGGGATCAGCGCCTCGGGTTTCGTCGACAACGCGGAAACGATTCAGGTTTTCGTCCAGGGGGGCAGGAGCAGCGCCAACGCCGTCGCGCGCTCCGACAACCTCGCCTTTGGCATCGACGCCGGCAGGGAAGTGAACAACGCCGGCGAGATCGCCGTTCAAGTCATAGGCGGGATTGCCGACGCCAACGGCATCGCGGACGCCAACACCGTCGTTTACGCGATCTCCGCCGGATGGGACGTGAACAACGTCGGCGAGATCATCGTCGTCGCCACAGGCGGGACCGCCGACGCCAACGGCGCCGCCGACGCCTCGACACTCGTCCATACAATCTACGCCGGCGCCGAGGAGAGCGATCCCAATGCCGTCCCCGGCAGCGATTACGCCGGCGGAGACATCGACAACGCAGGGGATCTGGCCGTCATGGCCACAGGCGGAACGGCCGACAGCAACGACACCGCGTACGCCGATGTCGACGCACAGGGACTATACGCCACAGGCCGCGTGGTCAATGTAGGAGACATCGAGATGATCGCCACCGCAGGCGAGGCGGACGCCAATGACAGGGCGGACACCAGCGCCGTCGCCCGGGCGATTTATGCCGATGGCCGGGTGGACAATAGCGGCACTATCGACCTCCGCGCCGCCGGAGGGACCGCGGACAGCAATGAGGTTGCCATGGCCGTAGCCTTCATAGACGCAATTCGCGTCAATGGGCAGGTGAACAACACCGGCGAGATCGTTGTGGACGCCAATGGCGGAACCGCCGATGTCCATATGGCCAGGGAAACCTACGCCTATGCCTTTGCCTACGCCCGGGCTTCGGGGATTGTCTCCAATGCCGAGATGGACGACGTAATCAACACGGGAGCCATTACCCTGACCGCCAGGGGCGGAGTCGCCCACATCGAGGACGCGTTCTCCACCGACAGCGAGGTGGACGCCCGCGCCTTGGCTTCCGGCATTACCTCCAGCAGTAACTTCAGCAACGTGAGCAATACGGGAGACATCACGCTGACCGCCGCGGGAGGGGCCGCGACCGGCCACGGCGCCGCGAATGCCCGGGCCTACGCCTACGGGATCAACGCCGCCGGCAACGCGAACAATGCAGGGGACATCGCGATCGCCGCCACCGGCGGAACCGCGGACGCCAACGATTTCGCGGTCGCATCCGTTACCGCCTATGGAATTCGCGCCGGCGGGAGCGTTGGCAACAGCGGCGCGATCGACCTCGTCGCCGCCGGAGGGACCGCCCTTGCCACGGAATTCGCCCACGCCGACGCACAGATCTACGGCATTTCCGCCGGGGGCGACGTGAACAACACTGGACCGATCACTCTTCTGGCCACAGGCGGGACCGCCGACGCCAACGATGCCGTCAGCGCATCGGCCGCCTATGGCATCTACGTAATCGCCGACGGCAACCTCACCAACACCGGCGTCATTCGGGCCTCCGCCGACGTGGCCTATGAACTCTACGTCGCCGAAGGAATCACGACGACGCTCGTCGATACCTACCGGGTCACCCTCGACGGCGATCCCTGCCAGGCGTCCATCCACGTCGCCAACAACGCGACTCTGGCATTGAACGAAGCGACGCTGGCCGTCACTCCCATCGTCGGAGAAACCGTCTGGAACACCCCCTACCAACTCTTCTCCACCGACAGCAACAGCGTCGTCACCGGGAGGTTCGCCGGCGTCCAAAACTCCAACCCCGACGTGAACGCGGTTTACTACACCCAGGGAACCACCGACGCGGCCGATGACGCTGTGGCCTTGAACTATGCTCCTCAGGGTTCGGAAAGCCTCGAGTCGGTGGGCGTAGCAAGGCAGATCGTTTCCCAGGCCACCGGCGTCGTCAATCAACAGATGACTTCCGTGCTGCTCCAGAACATCCTCTCGCCGGGCACATCATCGCTTCTGGCCAACGCAGGACCGACCGAGGAGAGCATGATCCTGGGCCAGTCGGCCTCCAACAAAACCACCGGCGTGTTCTTCGAGCCGTACTACTCCCGGATCGACAAGGACGCCGACCCGGTGGGCTACGACGCCAGTCTGTGGGGATTCGCAACGGGTTATGAGCAGTTTGTCGACGATTCGCTCCTGGGCCTGCATGTTGGCTACGGCCGGTCGAATATCGACTACACCGGCGCCGGTTACAACGCCAACAGCGAGGACCAGGACATCGTCACCGCCGGCCTGAGCGGATTGACCCAATGGGATCCCTGGAGTCTCCGTTACGGCCTGACCGGCTTCTACGGCTTCCACGACTACAAAGGTCTGACCGGCCTGACGCTCGATGAACGAGAGACCGCCTCCTATCACAGCTACGGCACCTCGGCCACCCTCATGGCTGGACGCATCTTCCGCACGACTTCGCACGCGTTCCTGCCCGAAGCGGGACTGAACTGGATCTGGTCCCACCGGGAGCAGTACACCACGGACGCCGCCGATCCGACCTGGGACACCGCGAATTCCTCGATGAACGATCACGACCTCCTGGCCGAGGCGGCCCTCCGCTGGCTCGGCAGCTTCACGCACGACGAAATTCGCGTCACTCCGTCGGCCGCGGTGGGGATTCGCCACCTGTTGACCGACGCGGAAACCGGAGTCCGACAATCGGTGAACGGAGCGGCTCCCGTTCTGGTCGAGTCGAAACAGGATCGGACCGCAATGACGCTGTCCGGCTCGGTCTCGCTGGCCAAAGGCCGACACGGCCTGTCGCTGGCCTACGACGGCGAGTACTCCCCCGATTCCCAGCGGCACAACGTCTGGCTGCGCTATGGCTGGCAGTTCTGAGGACAACAGACGAGCTATGAAACCGCGGCCAGTCGGGATTCGACGTACTCGCAGACGATCCGCCGCATGCGATCGACGCCATCGCCCGACGGGAGGTACTCGAACAATTCATCGAGCCAGCCGCCGGCCTTGAGCCGCTCCAGGCTGGCGGTGAAGTTCATGTCGTAGACCCATCCGATCTGGCAGACCCGAATGTCGTTGAGCGTGCGCAGGCTCGCGTGTTCGATGAGCCGGCCCGCGAGGATGCCTTCCAGCACCTCGGGTGTGAACCGCGGCTCGTCGGGCAGCTCGATCTCGAACGACAGACCCGCAGGATTCTCTTTTCGCCGGCGGTACACCTCGGCCACGATTCGGTAGATGTCGAGCTTGTCCGCGTCGCGGATCAACTTCAGGAACAACAGCGCCGGACCGTCGATTCCCACGGGCGCCGACTTGCAGCCGTGATTGGCGACCGCCGTCTCGATCCACAGCCTCTCGTCGGCCTCCAGGGCCTCCAGAATGCCCTCCTGACGCAGGACCTCGACGCCAAGGCAGCCGTGACTGACGCTCCGCATGTCGTTGAAGGTGCGATACGTCGCGAACTGGGAAAACCGGCCCACGTCGTGGAGCAATCCGACCGTCTCGGCGATCCGCTTCTGATTGTCGTCGAGAGCGAGCCGTCCGGCCAGGTAGAGGATCTCCCCGCACGTGCGTCGCGTATGTTCCTGCTTGAGCCGCAGGTGCATATTCACGTATTCGTCCGGGCCGAAGAAACGGCCCGTGTAGGCGTCAAACCAGCGTTTGAGCTCGTCCAGTCGGTACGGCTCCATAGATCGTGCGTCTCCAAACAAATGGCCTCTCGGCCGAAAAGCCACGACTATATCTCGCACGATCTCGTCCTGCCAGCGAATCGCGGAAAAATCCGAAATCCAAAGCTCGAAATCCGAAACAAATCCGAAGGACGCTTCCATCCCCGCCAAACCCCGGTATAATCCAGGGTCGGACGGGAGTTTGTTGTGTGGTCTGGTCGTAAGGAGTATCAGGACATGCCTACGGCGAAGGATATCGTGGTTCGCAAACCGACGCAGGACGAGCTCAAGCGATGCCAGAGCTGGCCGATCTGGGCGTGCGAGCCCAGCAAATTCGACTGGTCGTACACCGAGCGGGAGACCTGCCTGATCCTGGAGGGAGCAGTCACCATCTCGGACGGTAAAGACTCCGTGAGTTTCGGCCCGGGCGATCTGGTCGTCTTCCCTCAGGACCTCGACTGCGTCTGGAACGTCGAGAAGGCCGTCCGCAAGCACTACAGTTTCGGTTGAGAAACCACGCGGCCTACACGTTGAATTCCTCCGCTTTGAACTCCAGTCGGCAGCCGGCCTCGATGGCCTCGTTGACCTTCAGGACCGTCACCGCAGCCTCGTAACCCACTTCGGCCGGACAATTCAGCCTGGCCTTGCCCCGAATCGCATCGAAGAAATTCTCCAGGTGCGGCTGGTGGATCGGCTTGTCCAACTCGACCGCCAGTTCAAGAGTCGGCGTCTTGCCCGTCGCCACCAGGGTGCCCGACACGCTGAGGGTTGTCGCCAGTTCCTCAAAGCTCATCCGCTCGACGAGTTTCATCCATTCCGGCTGGGCGGTCAGATAGCCGTTCCTGACGCACGTTGCCCACGTGGTCGCCGGCTCGCCCATCGGCTCGGGATAGAGCCTCGTGCGATCCGCCCGCTCGGAGAGAACGAGCGTGCCCCGGTCGCCCAGGAACTTCTCGAAGTATCCCTGGTTGCTGTTGGCGCTGAGCGTCTGATATGAAGCGGTGACCGGGCCCCAGGCCGTATCGTACTCATAGATCACCATGACCGTGTCATACCACTCGTGCGTGGCTTTGTCGTAATAGTTGAGCCGGCCGCTGGCGAGAACCGACCTGGGCCTGGCGTCGAGCAGCCAGTTGTACACATCGATCTGATGCGCGCCGAGATCGAGGATTGGGCCGCCGCCCAGTCCCCTGCGCCATCGCCAGTTCCGGAACTCGCGCATGGACTCGTAGCCGTAGCGTTTCAGCACTGCGGCGTCGATCTCCTTGCCCTTGGGCCAGCCAAACGGCGTCTGGACCGCGCGATCCCACTGGCCATTGACCGCAGTGATCCGCCCGAACAGATTCATCTCCCGCAAGAGTTTCTCTCGACAGAAGAGGTACCGCGGATTGCTGCGCCGCTGGTGTCCGATCTGGAGGAATTTGCCGGTCCTGCGGGCGGCCTCGACCATCTTACGGGCCCCTTCCACCGTGTTGGACATCGCCTTCTCACAATAGACGTGCAGGCCGGCTTCGAGACAGGCGACGGTGTGCCTGGCGTGCCAGAAGTCCGGCGTGGCGACAATCGCCGCCTGAAGGCCCTTTTCCTTAGCCAGCATTTCGTCGCAGTCGATATAGGCCGTGCCCGGATGGCCATATCGCTTCACCAGGCGGGAGGCCGGCATGAGGCTCTGCGTCTCCCAGATGTCGCAGACGGCCTGGAATCGCACGCCGGGGATTCGCCTCGCCGCTTCCAGCAGCACCTTGCCCTGCTCCCCCACACCGATCAAGGCGACGTTGATCGGCTCGACCCGTTCGTCCGGCTTGTCGGCGCCAAAGCCCGCCGAAGCGAACGCCATCGCCGCCCCGGCCCCCGTCGCCGACTTGAGGAATTCCCGCCGACCCAACGTCCATTGATCTCTGCTCAGACTCATGGCACGCTCCTTCCGGGCGCAACGGCATCCGCGCCCAGTCCCAAGGTGTACTCTGTTCGCACGATCTGATCAGGAGCTCCACGCCTGGAACGGACAGACGAGTCATACGACCTTGCCGTTCCACAGATAGAGTTGCGCCCGTCTTCGAAGCGTTACAGCTATGGGAGGGGCGGATCTCGCCATTGGCGGGAATCGCGGCTATCGCCTTGAGGAATGATGGCCAGTTCCTCGGGCTGAAGCGGCCACGGACTGGCGAACGGGATCAGGTCAGCGGCGCCGACGCCCTTCTGCCGGGCCGGGAGAAGTCGAGACGCTTTTCGCAGGGTCTGCCGCCGTAATCGCGTCTCGGACCGTGTTCGTCAGCTTCTCCTCGCGAAGCCAGGTCGCGACGATCCTGCCCTCGGGGTCGATCAGCATGATCTGCATTTGGCCGCCCAGTTGCTTGAGCAACTCCGCGTCCCAGTCAGGACCGAAGTAGACTTCAGGCCATTCGATCTGTTGCTCCTCGGCGTATTTCCCGACCTCGCCGAGCGTGTCGGTGCCGCCGAGCCCGATGATCTGGAGCCGGCCCGTGCCGCCATAGGTCGCGTGCAATTCCTTCAGACGAGCCAGCTCGGGATGGAAGACGGGCGACCAGAAGGCCAGCAAAACGAACCGGCCGCGATAGTCGGCCAGGCGGATATCCTTGCCGTCGAGAGTCCGGGCTTCGAACAACGGCGCCGTGTCCCCGACATGCAGCGGCGGATTCCGCATCGAGAGCGTAAGCTCCCCCAGGTTCAGCGGCTCCTCGGTGTACGTCTGCATCATCGCAGGGACTTGGGCCGTACCGTAGTAGCCGCCGATCTCTTCCTGGCGGCCCTGCCCGGTGAACTGTTCCTCGAGCCAAACGGTGAACTCGTAGTTGCCCGGCGTCACATCCTCGATGCGGAACGAGCCGTCGTCCTGGATGCGGAATGCGTAATGTCGCCTATTGAGGTCGTGCCACATCGCGTCGTAGTAGGCCCGAGCTTCGGGTGTCTTGAGCCATTGTTTCAGCCATTCCGCCTGCTGGCGTTTGGTCATCTGGTCGTAGCTGTCGGGCTGCGGCCTCTCGGGCCGTGACGTGCTGAAAGCCCGGAGGCCCGCGCCGAAGTAGATCGGCCCCTGGTAGTCCGCAGGCGGCACGAACCGACCGACCACCGGCCGGCCCTGTCCGCCCAGGGCCATCCGCATGGTCTGTCCCGCCTGCAAGTGGATCGGCGTCCTGCACGTGTAGGTCGATGTAGACTCGCCTGTGCGAATCAGGTAGCCGACCTCCACCCAGGTCGGCGGGACCTTCGTGAACGCGAACCGCCCGGCCGCATCGGTCTGGCTCTGGTAATCGAAACGGACGTTTTGATCGATCGCATTCTTGTTGATGTAGTTGAAGAGTTCCACACGCTCGTCCGCGCCCGGCGTCTGACCGATCTTCAGCGTCCCCTCGATCCGCGCCCAAGGCGCCAGACGCAGATCTGCGGCAGCGCGCAGTTCCTCGCTCGTCACCCACGCACACCCCACATCATGGGCCGCGATCAGATGGAATTCCTCCGGCGCCGACGCGAAGGAGAACCGGCCCTGTGCGTCCGTCTGAACGATTTCGCTGCTCTTGTCTGCACGATTGGTCGGCGCCAGTTGTCCCGCTCGAATGATCGCGCCCTGATCCTTCGAGCACAAGGCCACCTGCGCCCCAGCCACGGGCCGGCCATTCGGATCGACCACCCGGCCGGAGATGCCGTCTGACGTCGATTCGTCGTCCTCCGACGCGGCCTCGGATTTCGATGCGCCTGCCGCGATGTCCGGACTGCTCGTCTCGAGCATCTGCTTCGTTCGACTGATGTACTGGTTCAAGGACGCGAGACTGCGACGGACGTCCTCGTCCGTCGGCTCGTCCGAGAGCTGGACTGTAAAGGCCCCGTAAGCTCGGATGCTGGCGATCTTCTGCTCTTCAGTGACCGAGAGCAGCCAGCGGTACGTCTCCCGGCGTGACTGGATGAATTCAGACTCAGACATCCCGAAATGGGTGTGCAGCCGTGCGTAGATCGTGTAATGATTGACCACATCGGGCCAGCGTTTCACGATCTCCCTGTGATACTCCCTTCGCTTGGCCTGATAGGCGGCCAGATCGCCGGGTTCGTAGGACGCGGTATTGGCCTGGTCGGCCGCGGTGAAATATGCCTCCAGCGAGTACTTCGTGCCGGCGTACTTCTCCGCGAGCGCGAGCAGCCGCCGGATCGCCTCGTCGTGGGAGCCGTGTCCGTAGTTGCACGTCGATGCGAATGCCTCCGCCTCGCGGAGTTCCACATAGGGTCCTCGCACTTGGTCCGGCCAGCGCCCCGCCGGCGTGACGTGGAACGTGTGCCAATTTGACGGGATGAACGTGGCCTCGTTCGTCCGGACGTTCCGCACGCGCAGTGTCAGACGGACCTTGTAGACGCCGGGACCGCTCTCCCTCAAGGGCATGCCATTCAGGAAGTCCTGGACCTTGTATCGTTTTCCAGGCGGAATCTTATGCACGCTGGGAGGGGAGTCTCGCCACTTGTAGGTCACTGTGTTGCCGTCTTCCCCGAGCACCTCGACGTAGCCCCACTCGCCCCTGCGATCCGCGTCCTGATCCAGGGGGTGGGGATTGATCTCGACGGAGTCAGATCCGCGATTGTCCAGCTCGAACCACAGGCCATGCTCGTTGTAGAAGAGCCCGAGGGGGTCATCGCCACCCAGCGTGAGCGTCACATCAACTGCTGGTGTGACCATGGGTATTTGCTGCGGTCCCGAGTCAACAACCGGGGCTGGCGGCCGCTCACCGGCATCGGTTGTATCGCCAGGCTTTGCGGGCGGTTGGGTTGCTTCCATCCCCTTGCGCAGGGCTGCCATCATGTCGGCGACTTCCCGCTCGGTGAAGTTGCCGGTGATCAGCGCCGACCTGCCATCCAGGGGCAACATAATATGCGGCATCGAAACCACCTGGGCGTCAACGAGGATCGCCAGGGGGCGTCCCACATTTGCCGCGGTGATGTCGCGGACGAGGGCAGCGCCCTTGTCATTCAGAGTCAACCCGATCGCCGGCTTGCCCATGGCGTCGGTGGTTCTATAAACCTTGTCCAGTCCCCAGTCCTGGCTCGCCAGGATCACATGAGGCAACTTGTTCCAGAGCAGTACATATGTTGCGCCCCCGTGCTCCTGGACGGACACTTCGGAAGAACCGGTCGTGCTCACCCGGCTCGGGAACCACGCGAAATCCGCCCCCGGCGGGTTGTTGCTGTTCACAAGCGCCAACTGATACCGCTCGATGGCGGCCGAGTCCAGATTCCCCCATTTCGCCGCCACCCGGAACTCCAGCGTGCCCCCGACGCGACCCGACGTGCCGCCCGCGGGAATACCCAATTCCTTGAGCTTCGAAGGAACCTCGAATTTCACGTTGCCGTAGGAGTAGAGCACGTAGGTGCCGAAGCCAAATGGTAGAAGTGTCTTCACGTACGCAAGAGCCGTCTGGGCGGGGACCGCCGAGGTCTTGCCGGCGACCAGGTAGACCACATGCCCCTGCAAACACCTCCATAGTTGGTCGCTGCAGAGGGTGTGCAACGTAGACTCATCGGGAGGATACCAGCTCGCATGTGATCCCGCATAGGTCGATAGAGCATCTCCGAGATCCGTCAACGCCGAGGATAGATCGCTCCCAAACCACATGGGCGCGCCCTCCGGCGCAATCTCGATTCGGATCTGCGCCGGCTGTCCACCCGTCAGGAGGATATTGCGGAACTTGACCGAACCTCCCCGTGCGGCTATCCCTTCAATCGCAATACCCGCGAGATCATCCAACGGCACGTCCGCTTCATAGCGCCGGAGTTCCTGCGTTCCTTGCTCACCCGCAGGCAGAGGGATTGTCTGGACGTATCGCACCGGATGGACTCTGTCGGATGTATCCAGGACCGCAGCCACGCGTGGTCCCCCTGCCATCGAAGACATCCCAACCCGTGACGTGTCCGAATCGATAGCCTTCAGTTCCGTGATTCTGGAGCCGTATGCACCAATCTGTATTACCCCCTGGTCATCTTTCTGTTTCACGCTCACGGAGTGGACCGCGGGCGGGTCCTTCACCCGGGCGTAGACCTCGACGTTGACATAGTTGCGCTCCTGCCCGAGCGCCACCAGCCAAGTGTTGCTGCCATCCATGCGCCAGATCTTCAAGTCCCGACCAACATCGGGCGGCTGGTAGTACCTCGCGAGGACATACTCCGGTTCCGGCTCGATCCGCAGGGCCAGGACGCTGCCATGCCCCTCGACGTCGGCCTCGTAGACGCCGGGGATCGTCGTTCGCTCGCCCTGCGGCGTCCACCATTCCAGACCCTTCTCACCCAACTGGGAGTACGCCAGCAAGGTGATGGTCACGCCGTTCGCAAGCCGGGCGACAAGGCCGGAATCAGAAGGCTTCACATCTGCCGTTGTGGGCTCGGCAAGGGCGCCTCCGCCGGCGCCCTTGTCGAGTGCCACAAGCGAGTACTTCAGCGTGCAGCCCTCTTCGTCGGCGGAGAGGATTGTGACCTCATACCGCCGACCCTCGGCCGTCGTGACCGTGAGGACCTCCGGCAGGTTGGCACCGACGAGATGCCCTTTGACGCCCGGCTCGCCGGTATCTTCCTGCACCTGCTCGGATACGGCGTCGCGAAGAAAGATCAGCGAGCGGTCACCCAGATCCACATCGTACACGATGTCTCCCTTGCCCCGTTTGCGAAGGACCTCCTGGATCTTCTGCGGCTCCGGTCCCACCCGCGGCATCGCCACAAGCTGGCCGCTCGCCAGATCGAGGATTACCGGCTGCTTGTCTGCTTCCGGCAGAACGATCTCCTTCGAAGCCTCGGCTCTGTACGCATCGAGAAGAGGAGTCTTCCGGACAAGGGCATTGAGCTGCTCCGAGGTGGCAGTAGCCAGGACGATCACGTCGAGATCTCGCGCCGCTCCGCGAGCCTCCACCGATTCGCCTCTCTGAACGCGGTTCTCAATCTCGGACCACGGCAGCAGCAGCAGATCGCGATACCGCTCCGGCACGACCGGCGATTCGTCGAAGGCGAGCATCAGCACAAAAGCATCACCCGCCTTGGTCCAGGAGAGCGCCTTGTCGAGATACTCGGCGGACCGCCTCTCTTCGCGGCCGAATCCTCCGATTGTGCCGCGGTAGCGCGTGCCGACCGCATCTCGGAGAGCCTCCCAGGCCGGACCGATGCCGACGACTCGCGCACGGGCCCGGGCCGCGCTTCCGGCGTCCGCTTTCTGTCCCGGCCGCAGCGAAACATCCTTGAATTCGACCCACGTCCAGGGTCGGGTCTGGAAGCGGAACTCCTTCACATCGCTCAGCGGGCAGTGGAATCGATACGTCAGGCTATTGAGCTCGTCGCCGCCAACTCCGGAGAGACCACCTTCGCAAATCTCGTCCCGGCCCCGCACCGCGACGACGCGAAATGCCATGTCATGCCGCGAGAGATTGACTGTGACCGGGACGAGCATGTCATTCGTCTGCATGTGCGCGATGCCGAAGGTTACGGCCTTGCCGGCATCGAGACTATAGGCCCCTTCGCGATCGAGAGTCTTGTGGACGGCTCGCGTCTCCCACGGGCCACCGGCCGCCGCAACTCGGACTGTTGCCGAGGCCTGATCTTCGGGGAATCGAACGGTGTTCACCGTCAGATCCCAGATGCGTCGGTCATCCTCGCCGAGCGGACTGCCGGTGATGCCGCTGTTCCTGGAACCCGGGACATCCCACTCGATGCTCATGTCAGGAGCGCCGCCATACCGCACGACGAGTTCGTAATCCTTGAACCCGGCTTCCTGCTGTCGTTCGTTGCCGGTCGTCTTGTAGGGAGCCCGCTCCATGAGCGAGCCATCCGGCCGCCACCATTGCCTGCCTGGGCTGGGATATTCACAGACGCCAAGCAGTTCGACGACGGCGCCATTGGATAGAGTCTCGACGAAGACAGATTGCCGCTCTCCACTCCCGTCGGGCCGACCCACTGTACTTCTACCTGCGGCCATGGGCAGCAGGACGGCCGCAATAACGACAATCGTCAGGAGTCCGAGCAGACCGAGCTTCGCGGACTTTGGCACCGGGCGGCTGAGGATGTGCTTGATCCGGGCGGTCAGGGCACTTTTCGATTCGACGACGCCGATCAGGCGGAGGCTCAGCGCGGGCCGACGGGTGAACACCAGCTTGGCGATGTTGACGAGGATCTCCGGATACTGCTTGGCGGTTTCACCCATCGCGACGAGGACCGTTTCGTCCACCGCCTGCTCGCGGGTCCGGCGGATCATCGCATTCGCCAGCCAGAGCAGCGGATTGTAGCAATACACGATCTGGAGCAGCGTCTGAGCGAGGTTGATCCAGAGGTCGCCTCGCTTGACGTGGGCCAACTCATGCAGGAGCACCGCCTGCAGGTCGTGACTGTGCAGCCGGGGGGCGAGCGACTGCGGGACCAGGATCATCGGGTGAACGAGTCCACAAACCGCCGGACTGGTGGCGTTGGGTGAGAGCCGAAGGCCGATTCGCCCGTGCAAGCCCAGGCGCCGGCGGCAATCCTCCAACTTGCTCAGCATCTCGCGATTCGTCTCTTCTGCCTGGACGACCAGCCCGCGGACGAAGAACGCACGTTGCACGAGCAGCAGCGTCAACGCAATCACGACCAGAGACCAGGCCAGTAACGCGAAGCCTTGCCAGCTCAGCGAGACGACGGTCTTTGGGACTTCCATAGGCGCGGGCATCGAGGCCCGCGGCAGCACGCCGGGTTGGGCAATCATCGAGCCTGACGGTGCGATGATGTCGGACACGATGGGCGACGGCTCCTGCCCCTGCGGTTCCAGATCCGGCACAGGCATAGGTTCAGGCTCGACCAGCGAGGCGGTCGGGACTTCGAGCCTGTCGCCGAACCAGGTGCCGACGCTGATCGGCGAACCCAACGACGGCGGCAGGACGAGCTTGACCAAAACGAGCATCCAGATCCAGTATCGAAAGACCGCGCGGACCCTGCGACGCAGGACGACATCGACCGCCAGTAGGATCAGGATCAGCACACTGGACTGGATCAACATGGGCAGTGAGAAATCGACGAATGCCCGCCCCGCCGCATTGATGGTTTCCACTATCGTGTTCATGGCTGAACCTCCGCTTCTTGAGGACGCCTGATGGATCGTTTCGTTACACCGAACGCATCACTTCTCTCCCACTTTGCCGGTGCGGCGTTTCTTGCGGATCAACGATTCGAGATCATCGAGTTCCTTCCGCGACAGCGCATCGTTGTCGAGCATGAACTGCATCATGGGGGTAAACGCCCCGCCGAAGGCCCGCTTGACCGCACGCATCAGTTCGCCCCGTTGGGCGTCCCGCCGGCTGATCGCCGAGCGGTACAGCATGAGATTGCGGATTCGCTCGGTCGTGAGCAGGTCCTTGGTCACCATGCGATCCATGAGGGTTTTTACGGTGCTGTAGCTCCACTTTTTGCGGCCGGCCAGTTCCTCCTGGACGGTCGGCGCGGCGCAAGGCTGTCGCTCCCACACCACCTGGATGATGTCCCATTCGGCCTCGGTCAGCTCGTGATCTCTTGTCGCCATACGAACCTCCTTTCGCTCTAACAATGACGAGACTAATCTACACATGTAAAGACTGCAAGTAAAATAATTCCCCTCGGCACAGATTTTTTGGTTCTTCACGGAATTGCGGGGACGCCTGTCGGAAGGAAGAAACGGACA
>ENA-UPTA01003709-UPTA01003709.1-activated-sludge-metagenome-genome-assembly--contig:-NODE-3709-length-14834-cov-8.478043_pt1 | contig 14834 bp, 14 predicted proteins | sample MGYA00238184_ERZ773361 | MGnify/ENA primary metagenome ERZ773361 (study PRJEB29100, sample SAMN05720205) | activated sludge metagenome | isolation source: anaerobic digester from wastewater...
AGGGCGGGATCAAGTGCGTGAGACGGATAAGCGAAGCTTGTCATTCCGAACCCGCCTGGGTTGCGGGTGAGGAATCTGGATCGATCCAAAGCAAGACCGGGATCCCTCATCCGCAAGAAGCGCGGATTCGGGATGACAGGGCAAGGGCGAAAGGGTGACGGAGGAGCAGGAAACCGAGGAGTCAGGCGGCAAGGCTGCAGGAGTCAGGAAGGGCGGGATCAAGTGCGTGAGACGGATAAGCGAAGCTTGTCATTCCGAACCCGCCTGGGTTGCGGGTGAGGAATCTGGATCGATCCAAAGCAAGACCGGGATCCCTCATCCGCAAGAAGCGCGGATTCGGGATGACAAGCAAGGACAAAAGTGTTACGTCTATCACGTGACGAGTAACTTGTAACTCTTGACCGGACAGAGCGCGAAAACCAAGATCAGGGATCGGCAGATGACAGACTGCAACTTTCAGAATGGAAGCGAAGCGGTTCGGGGTTATCTGATGCCTGACGCCTGATCCCTGCTACCTGAGGTTTTCTGGAGGTTCTTCTTGAAAGCGGAACGGATAATTCTGTTTTTCACAGGGATCATCACCATAATACTGCTCGGAACGGTCCTGAAGATGGCCAGAGGCGTTTTCATCCCCCTGGTCATTGCAGGCCTTCTTTACTTTCTCTTCGCACCAGTAGTCAAATTCATGTCCGACAGGAAGATCCCCACACCCGTGAGCACCGCGGTTGTACTCCTGATCTTTATCGGTATCTGTGTCGCAGGCGGGCTCTTCATCAACACCCGTATACAGGCAATGATAGGGGCCTTCCCCCGGTATTATGCAAGGTTCGAGACCCTCTTCGACGCCCTGATAAAACAGTTTGAATTATCACCGGTGTGGTGGGAGAACTTTCACCTGGCTCCTGTGATCGGTGAACGCCTGCTGGCCCTTTCAGGGTTTCTTATGGGCTTCCTGACGAACCTGATACTGGTTGTATTTTTCCTGATTTTCCTTCTTCTGGATGCCCCTTATTTCGACAACAAGATAGACATGGCCCTGTCCCCGTCGAACGCCGCCAGGGCAAGGAGCGTTACCCGCACCATTTCGAAGCAGATAAGCGCCTACCTTTTCCTTCAATTCATCATCAGTGCGGCCACGGGATTGCTGGCCTGGGGGCTTTTTGCCGTGGCGCAGCTGGATTTCGCAATAACATGGGGAGTATTGACCTTCCTTCTGAATTTCATACCGAATCTGGGATCATTCATCGCAGCATTCCCCCCGATCCTGATATCGCTTATCCAGTATTATCCGGAATTGGGGCCGACCATTTTCGTCACCGTAGGACTCCTGATAATCCAGCAGACCATCGGCAACTTCCTGGCCCCCAAGGTCATGGGTGAGAGGCTGAATCTGAGCCCGGTGGTCATCCTGGTCTCGCTGCTTATGTGGGGTTGGCTCTGGGGGGTTATGGGAGCGATACTTTCGGTACCGATAACATGCTCTGTCAAGATAATCTTCGACAACATCGAACCTTTGAAACCGCTGGGAGTTCTCATGTCCTCGGGAAAGTTCGCCCACAGGGCGAGAGCAGAAAAAAACAAAAATCATTCTTGACTTTTGCTTCCGTGTGAACTATTGTCCCTTTAACTTGATGAATAAGGGGCAGTAAAGATGTTTCGCTCGTCCCGACTCCTCCAGATCCTGCTGGCGGCAGCCATTATCTTCTCCGCTCCCTCCGCAGGGAGCGGCCACGGACCGATCTACAACGGCACCAGGAGCGTGCCCGTGGTGGCACTTACCTTCGACGACGGTCCCCACCAGTTCACCACGCCAAGGCTGATAGAACTGCTCGACAGGCTCTCTGTTAAAGGGACCTTCTTCATCGTGGGGAGCCAGCCCGTCCAGTTTCCCCGGATCCTGTCGGAAATAGTGGCCAGGGGACATTCTGTGGCGAACCACTCCTGGTCCCACAGGGACATCACCCTCCTGGACAGCGAAGATCTCTTCAAAGAGCTGGCATACTGCAGCCAGGCAGTTGAGGCGATCATCGGGGTGCGCCCGAGGTTCTTCAGGCCACCGGGGGGGAGATGGGACAGCAGTTCCCTGACCGCCGCCCATGAACTGGGGCTTACCACGATCCTCTGGGACGTTAGCGGGAGGGACCTGGTACAGAGAGCTCCGCAACGGATAGCGGCCTCCGTCATCAGGGCAGCCAGACCCGGTTCGGTGGTCCTCCTTCACGGAGGGCTTGAGTGGACCATGGAGGCACTTCCCCTTATTGTGGAAGGTCTCCGGGCAAAGGGGTTCATCTTTGCCTCTCTTGACCAGATGCTCCCCTTCGCTCCGGAGGCAAAGGTCCCTCTCAGGGAAATCTTCGCTGAGGTGGCCCGATCTTCGGTGGTCCACCCCGTCAAGGTCGTCACCTCAGATCAGTGACCTCCTGTAAACTCTAAAAAGGTAATGGGATATGCCGACCACTTCGCCGACTACCAGGAAGAGCCTCCTGGCATTCATCTCGACAACCCTGGAAAGGACCTCGGACTCTTCAAGACCCTCGGGCGGCATGTAATAGGTCGCAAAATAGGTAAAGAAAGCCAGGACCAGAAAGGTCACCGCAAGAGCTCCCCCGACTCTCATGCGGGTTTTCCCGTGAACCCGGGACAGCACGAAATGACCGACAATGTAGCCTATGATCCCCATCAGGAAACGCACACCGGATCACTCCATTCCAATGGTCGACATCAGTGAAGCACTTTGCCTTCTCCAGGTACGGTTTTGCCAACCGGCACAACCGTGTTATATATAAACCTGAAAAGAGGAACATTGCAAAGGGGGGTGCTGTTTTGCCCAGGATAGGATTGGCCCTGGGGGGCGGAGGAGCAAGGGGAGCGGCCCACTTCGGAGTTCTGAAGGTCCTCGAGGAGGAAAGGATCCCGATCGATGTCATAGCGGGTACATCCATGGGTGCCATCGTGGGGGGAATGTACGCGCAGCACCCCGATATCTCGGCAGTGATAGACAGGTTCGAGAACTTCATCAGGAACATGGACTACGAGTCCTTCGGCCTGAAATACATCGCTACCGACGCTGGCCAGGAGCCCCATCTCCTCCAGAAGTTCGCCAAGACCATAGCCCAGAGGATATACATAAGCTCCATGGGATCCCGGTCGGGGATAATGAAACCCGAATTCCTTGACAACGCACTCAGGGAGCTGCTTGATCGGGGGAACATCCAGGATGCGAAGATCCCCTTTGGTGCTGTGGCGACGGACCTCAACTCCGGGAGTGCCCTTCTGATCCGGGAGGGCAGCATAAGGAGAGCGGTCCGAAGAAGCTCGTTGATACCCGGCTATCTCCCTCCGGAAGAGGACAACGGAAGACTGATAACAGACGGAGGGGTGATCGAGCCCGTCCCCGTGGACTCCGCAAAAGAGATGGGCGCGGAGGTTATAATCGCCGTATCGGTGGATCCCTCCGCCATGCCCAGGATCGAAGACCCCAACATGATAAATATCATGCGGCGGTGCGACCTTATCAGAGGGATCTACATTTCGAGGATACAGACCGAAAAGGCCGATGTCTGCATCTGCCCTGACATGAGCGACACCCACTGGAGCGAATTCCTCTCCTCCAGGGAGTTCATGAGGATAGGGGAAGAAGAAGCGAGGAAGAGGCTTCCGGAGATACGGAAAGCAACGCGCAGGAGACGGAACTGGTTGTTCCGGCTCTTATCAAGCTAAACCCTTGGTATCTCCCTCAGAAGCGGGCTATTCCTCCAGCTGGTAACCCTTCTCCCGGAAGAGGTCCAGGCAAACCCTCACCACTTCAGGGTCGTAAAGGATACCGCTCTTTGTCTCGATCTCCTCGAGGGCCTCTTTCAGCCCTATGGCAGGCCTGTAGGGGCGGTGGGAGGCCATGGCCTCCACCGCGTCTGCGACGGCAAGTACCCTTGCCTCCAGGCTGATCTCTTCTCCCTTGAGCCCCCTCGGGTAGCCCGAACCGTCGAGGCGTTCGTGATGCTGGTAGACTATCTCTGCCAGGTCCCACCCGCTCTCGACATCCAGGAGAATATCCCTCCCATGGGCGGGGTGCTCCCTGATGATGTTCATCTCCAGTTCGGAAAGTCGACCGGGTTTGCTCAGGATCTCGGCCGGCACTGATATCTTTCCAAGGTCGTGGACGTACCCTGAGATCCTGATCTGTTCCACCATATCAGGGTCCATGCCCATCTCCCGGGCTATTGCGGCAGCCAGGCCCGAAACACGCCTCTGGTGTCCCGCTGTGTAGGGGTCCCTGCGCTCTACGGTCTGGGTCAGGACCCGGATCGTTCTCTCAAGGGCCCCTCGAAGTTTCTCTTCGAAATCTTTCCTCCCGGTAACATCGGTGAAAATTGCTGCTAACTGTCCCTGGGTCGGACTGAAGGCCTTGACCTCGAAGTACTTGCCAAAAAGAGCGGCGTAGTTCTCGAAGAAGGCAGGCTCTCCTGTCAGCGCCACATGGCCGAAGCCCTCTATCCAGTAGCTCTCGATATCAGGGAGAACCTCAAGGACGGTCCTGCCTTTCACGTCATTCAGCCTGAGCCCCGTCATCCTCTCGAAGGCCGGGTTGACGGTGATGAAGCGGTAATCTACAGGATCGCCTTCGGTGTCGCAGATTATCTCGAGAAGGACAAAAGCATCGAGCATCTCGTGGAATAGGGTTGCATAATCCGTCTCCAGTTTGCGACGCTCGGAAATGTCCCTTGAAACCCCCTGAAAGCCCACAGGATCACCCTTTTCATCCCGAATGAAGGAGATGTTCATTGAGATCCATACCAGGCTTCCGTCAGCCCTGTAGTGCTGCACCTCCACTATCCTGGATCGATCCCTCGGAGCGTCGCCGGACCTCTCCCGTTCCATCTCCTCCTCGAGAAGTGACATCAGTTTGGCCAGTTCCTCAGGGGGGAATTTTTCCTCCATCTTCCCGGCCAGGTGTTCCTCGGGTGTTTCTCCCGACAGTTTCTGGACCGATGGGCTGACATAGGTGGTATTCATCCCAAGATCTGCCGTCCATACCACGTCGGACATGTTCTCGGCTATACGGCGATACTTCTCCTCGCTCCGGCGAAGGGATTCCTCGGTTCTTTTCCATTCGGTTATGTCCTGGAAGGCGCCCTGTACCCTTATTATCTTCCCTGTCTCATCCCTTACGGCTTCACCTATCTCCCGTACCCAGATGTTTCTGCCGGTACTGGTAACCTTCCTGAACTCCTCGTCGTAGGGTGTCCCGTTCTTTACGCACTCTTCGTAGACTCTGTCGATAAGAGGGCGGGATATCGGAGCGTAGAAACCCTTGGCTTCTTCCACTGTGGCCGAATAGCCGGGGGGAAGGTCATGGATCCTTGCCGTCTCTTCGGACCAGACAAGCCGGTTATCAGCTATGTCGAACTGCCATCCCCCGAGAGAGACGAGGTGTCCGGCGATCTTCAAAAGAGCTTCGCTCGTTGCGAGCCTCTCGAAAAGATCGCTGTTCTTCTCCAGGGCCCGGGCCAGTTGGAGGTTCTTCAACCCCAGTTCGGATATGTAGTCGGCCCACTTTACCAAAAAGGACATGGCCCATTCGGCCTTTTCACGGGATATCCTTGGAACTTTTTCCAGGGCCTGGAGGTACTTTCCCTCATCGAACCCGCATTTCCCGGCCAGGTCTTTAAAGACATCGGCATCCGGTTCCTCCTCTTCGAGGAAGAACTGGCCGATAAATATGTTGCCCAGCTTTTTGCCTTCAACAAAAACGGGGGTGGCCATATCCCAGAGGTTGTTCTTGCACTTGTAGAGGATCGATCTGCCGGGTTCGAGACCGGAGGTTAGAACGGTGTCGCTCTCTATGCAGTTTTTGCATGTTTCAGGGCATATCCGGTGGAAGCCGGTGCAGATCTTCTGCCAGCCGGAACCTATCAGGACCTCCCCCTCAAGGTCTATCAACGCCACGGCGACACCCAACATCTGTGCGAGGTTGTCAAAAATGCCCTGCAGTTGTTCGTGATCCAGAATGTCGGTCAGCCTGATCTCTTCGGGCCCGTTATCAAGAACGTATCCACTTCCGGATTCTCCTTTTCTGTTCATGGCCCTTTCTCCAAAGAATTGTCCGAATATTCTCCTATGCGTTATATTACAATACCTGGCTGAAAAACAATCCTGCAGAGTACCGTCAGGGCACCAGTACCTCTCCCAGTACCCTCATGAAATTCCCCCCGAGGGCCAGGCCGATATGGTTTTTGGAGTAACCCCTTTCAAGAAGTTCAGCCGTCAGTTCAACTATTCGCCCGTGACCTGCTATTACATCCCTGGAGGGTAGAAGGTCGCTCTCACCCGGAGGAGCCGGGAAGCCGTCGCAGAAGTCCAGGCCCAGGCCTACGTGCTCAATACCCGCGACCTTTGCCACGTGGTCGACGTGATCGGCCAGGTCCCTGGCACTGAAGGGTCCCGGTCCGTTGCCGACAAAAATACTGCAGCCGTTCATCCCCATCACGCCCCCCTTTCTCGCAAGAGTCCTGATCTGGTCGTCGGTGAGGTTGCGGGGTGAGGGGACAAGTTTCCTGCAGTTGGAGTGAGAGGCGATCACCGGCTTCTTCGAGATCTCCATAACATCGTAAAACCCCTCGTCGTTTAGGTGGCTGACATCTATCCACATACCCAGCCTCTCGGCCTCACGGACAGCCTTCACTCCCAAATCCGTCAGCCCCCCCGGCCTGCCGGCCTCGACGGTGGTGAAGGGACAGCCGTCGGCCAGGTAGTTCCGGCGGCTCCACACAAGTCCGAGACCCCTGACCCCCAGCCGGTGGAAGACCGAAAGGAGCCTGATGTCGTTGCCCATGGGCTCTGCCCCCTCGAAGGAGAGCATTATCGCAAGGCGGTCCGAGGCAGAGGCGTTTCTTATATCCTCCACGGTGGTGCATAGCGCCAGGCGTTCCGGCCATTGTTCGATCTCCTGTCTCAGGCACTCCACCTGATCCAGGCCCCTCCGCAGGGCCTGTTCGGGGAGGTGCCCCCGCGAAACGAAAATGGACGACACGACGCAGTCGACGCCACCTTCACGGAAGGGGGGGTCAAATACTGTGCGGAATACATCCTTCTCCCCTCGCTCCGTCCTGTCCAGCAGGTCCATGGCAAGATCGAAGTGGGCGTCCAGGACCAGGGTTTCACGGTGTATCCTTTCTGCTTCCCTGATCAGGTGCTGTTCATCCATGTCTGTTCCCTCCTGTCCGATACCTTCGGAGCGTAACACAGCGGCAACGGAATAGGAAGGATGTAGAATGGACAGGTGAAGATCTCATATATCCGCTGTACTGGAGATCGATAATGACAAGAAAAAGGGTTCTTTACGTAATGCTTTGCTGCATTTTGTTCCTTCCGTTGATCCATTACCTTCCGGCAATGGCTACAGACCAGGATTGGCAGGAGGCGGCCCGGAACTACTCCGGCATTGCCCCTCAGGAGTGGGGACAGGGGGTAACGGGGGTCATCACCAGCTTCGACCCCCAGGGCGGGAAATTGCTTGCCCTTACATTCGACGCCTGCGGCGGCGGAGTGAAGGGAAGCGGATACGACGAAGAGCTGATCGGTCTTCTTCGAAGAGAGAGAATACCGGCGACCTTGTTCATAAACGCCCGGTGGATCAGCGCAAACCCGGAGATATTTTCCGATCTTGCATCGGATCCCCTCTTCGAGATAGCCAACCACGGCCTTGAACACAAGCCCCTTTCGGTAAGCGGCATGGAGGCCTACGGGATAAAAGGGACAGATAACGCCATGGAAGCCGCATGGGAGATAGAGGGCGGCGCAGCGGCCATATATGAAGTTACAAGGGGAAGGCCCCTTTTCTTTCGATCCGGCACCAACCACTACGACGACGTGGCCGTCAGAATAGCAGGGGACCTCGGTCACAGGGTCACAGGCTGCAGCGTGAACGGTGACGCAGGCGCGACAAACAGTGCAGACCAGGTGACCAGGGAACTCCTTTCGGCTAATCCCGGCGACATCGTACTTATGCACATGAACAGGCCTGAGGGACAGACCGCCGAAGGTGTGGCAGCGGCGATAGGAGTCCTGAAAGAGAGAGGGTTCTCTTTTGTCCGTCTATACGAGGTCCTCGGTGAATGAAGAACCCGCACCGGCGGATCTTTGGGATGTCAAAGCCTTTATAAGATAACTTATCTCTCTTTTTCACGGAGGGTCGCCAATATGGCCAGAAGCCTCCTGACTGCTGCACCTCGCGGCCTTCGGTCTCGTTTCACCGACAGGGTTCCTGGTGGCCGTTGATCTCTGGATCCGCAGCCTGGTAGCTGGGGCTGAGTGCTTTCTTCTCTCTCTTCCGCCGACATACGACCCCGCAAGCCATGACCTGGATCAACAGGCTCTCCGGTGCTGTCCTGACCCTCTTCGGAGCCCTTGTACTGTTCGAAATCCTGGTTTGAGGGTGCAGCATCAACGCCGCCTTCACCCCTCGCTCTGGATCGCCTAGACCCTCTCCCCCCTTACCGCTATGACTATCCCCGCAAGGATAAGCGCACCCCCGGCAAGTTTGGCCGTGGTGAGGGTCTCCCCGAAGAGCACCCAGGCAAGAAATGTGGCGCCGATGGGCTCTCCCAGCAAGGCCACTGCCACCAGACTGGCGCTGAGATACCTGAGGGCCCAGTTGTAGCTGCTGTGGCCCATTATCTGCGACACCAGCGCCATGCCGACAAAGGCCGTCCATGTACCTGCGCTGAAACCTTTCATGGGGAGTCCGGTCGCGATGATGACAGCCAGAAGCACCAGGGCAGCCGCCCCGTAACAGATAAAGGTATAGACGGGGAGGCTGACCTTGACCCTTATCACGCGCCCCGTGAGAAAATAGAGGGTAGCGAACCAGGCTCCAAAAAGGGCCAGCATGTCCCCGAACAGAGCCTTGCCCCCCAGCGCGAAGTCCCCTGCGCTGATGATCACAACACCCACGAAACTCAGGATAATGCCAGACCAGGTTTGCCCGCTGACCCTGTCACCGCTGATAAAGGGGGAGAGGATCGCCGTCCAGACCGGAATGGTCTGGACTATCACCACGCTGCTTGCTATGGAGGTGTAAAAGAGCGATGTGATCCAGGTGGAGAAGTGAAGGGCCAGAAAGACACCGGCAAGTATCACCCGGAGCAGGTCCTTCCTCTGCAGCCCGAAAAGTTCCTCCCTGTGCCGTGCCAGAACAAGGGGAGCCATAACGGCAGCTGCCATCCCTGAGCGGTAGAAGGAGATCACGATCGGGGGAGCTTCGGCAAAACGGGCAAAGATGGAGCCCGTCGATATTCCTATGACACCAAGAAGCAATACGAGAACGGGTGTAAACCTTCCCGGGGAAGATGATGTCACCAGTGATCTCCTCCTTGTTTTCCAGTACTACAGCAGAAGAAGGCTGAGGGCCATTACCGCCATGCCCGTAACAAGTCCGATCAGGCTGTCGTGCCCTTTCCCGTAGGCACGGCTGGTCGGAAGCAGTTCGTCGAGACTGATATATACCATGATCCCCGCGACCACTGCAAAGAGCGCTCCCGTAACCGCAGGCGGGAACTCTCCTCCCCCCGTAAAGAGGCGAAGTGCGCCGTATGCCATTATGGCCCCGACGGGCTCTGCCATTCCGCTCAGCAGCGAGTAGGTGAAGGCCTTGGACCTCTTCCCGGTGGCATAGAATATGGGGACCGAAACGCTTATCCCCTCCGGGATGTTGTGGAGAGCAATCGCAATGGCGATGGCCACCCCCAGCTTTGGATCCTGGAGTGCTGCCAGAAACGTCACCAGACCCTCGGGAAAGTTGTGGATACCTATGGCGAGCGCCGTGAAAAGCCCCGTCCGCATCAGGCTTTTGTCATTACTGCCACTCTGCACGGAAGAAGCCTTTTGTGCGGAAGGGAGGCCCGTACCGTGAAGTGGCGCCGTCTCCTCTTCCGTGCGCGGTTCGTGGGGATTCTCCGCAGGGGGGATCAAATGATCGATAGCGGCTATCAGGGCGATCCCTCCGAAGAAAAAGGCTGTGTTGATCCATTCTCCGGTCCCTTCACCGTAAACCTGCGCGAGTGATTCGGAACCCTTGAAGAAGATTTCCACGAACGATACGTAGATCATCACTCCGGCGGAGAAACCGGTGGAGACTGAAAGGAAGCGGTAATTCGTCCTGTCGGCGAAGAAGGCGATCACGCTGCCGATACCCGTCGCCATTCCGGCAAGGAGGGTCAGACCGAAGGCGAAGAGGACGTCGTTCAAACCACCGACCCCTTTCTGGAGACCGGTAAGGCAAGGTCATCTACGAACTCGTAGAAGGACTCCGCCTTTCTGTCGTAAGCTTCCAGCGCCTCGAGGCTGATAGTCCAGACATCGGTGGGTTCCGCGGGAGAGACCAGCCCTCTTCCGGCTTGCCCCAACCGGGAGGCCAGCCTCATCGCCTCTTCCTGCGTCCGGGTTGCCCAGAACCACCAGGTGAAGGTGCTCTGCTGGTGGATGTCGATGTCGAAACATCCGGGGAGGTAAACATGGCGGTTGTCGAGGAGGAACATGGAGAAAGCTGCCATATCGGAAGCGGCCTTCTCAAGGTCGAAGTTCTCCGGGTCCCTGACCAGCATCAGGAAGAGGCGGTCAGCGTTTAGAAGACCCCAGCGGTCCGTTTCGAGGCGGCTTCGCCAGTAGTAGGCGTAGTCGCACTGGTTGATGCAGAGGAGATGGGGCGACCAGGGGACCCTGTCGACCTTCAGTGCATCCACTCCCCGCTCCAGGTCCTGGAGGCTCTCTCCTTCGCCTGAACGACCCCGGGGAAAGGAGGAGGTCAGATCCGCCACCAGGGGGTGTTCAAGGAGACGCCATTGAATGGATCCTTCCGAAATGGAGAAGATCTCACCGGGCGGGATGCCTGGGAAGTATTCGAGCCTGGGCGAAACGATCACCCGCTTGGTGCCCTGGAAGCCCTTGAAACCCCTTTCGAAGAGCAGCGCCGTCTCGAGTTTTAGCTCCTCCAGCTCCGGATCACCGGGCTCTCCTCCAGGGATGGACTCAAGGTAGGATTCGGCGGCCCACTTCCTGAACATGCCGCGTCCTTCATCAGTGAGACAAAAACCGCCTCCGGTCTTTTTCAGCAGTCCATTGTCTGCAAGTTTTTCCAGCAGGAGAGGATCTTCACCTGCCATCTTCACAAGCCGTTCCGTCCAAAATGGCCTGTTCTCGTCAAAAAGCAGGAGCACCCGTTCCAGCATGATTACCGAAACTCCTTTCTAAAGCAGGGGGCTGAAAAGCTTGGCTATCCCCTCGACCGTCTTGAACAGGAAGGGTCGCTTCTCCCACTCCTCCATGAACAGCTCCGTCGACGCCTCGAGGAACTTCTCCTGCTCCTGGCGTATCCTGGCTACGGAATTCTTCCCGTATATAACACAGTTTATCTCGAAGTTGAGGGTAAAGGACCTGATGTCGAAGTTGCTGGACCCGAAGAAACAGAGATCCCCGTCGACGCTCATGGTCTTTGCATGGATCACGCCGTCGCCGTAGAGAAATATCCTTACTCCCTTATCCATGAGGATGTCATAGTAGGCCTTGGCTGCCTTGCCCACGAAGAACTGGTCCGACCTCCTGGGGATGATCAGCTTGATGGTCGCCCCGTTGAGGACAGCCACCTCAAGACCCTCCATAAGGCTCTCGTCGGGTATCAGGTAGGGCGTGGTTATGACTACCTCCCTGGAGGCGGAGTGCAGGGCCGAGACCACCAGCCGCTGGTAGTTCTCGGTTCGGTAGGATGGACCGCTGGGCACGGTCTGGAGGACATGCTCTCCGTGATGACTGAAGAGGATGTCGCCGGCCCGATCATCAAGTAGTTCCAGAGTCTCCACGTACCAGTCTTCCAGGAAGACCCTCTGCAGTTGAAGGGACTCGGGCCCTTCTACCCTCATGGTCAGATCCTTCCAGAGAAGTCCCCTGGCCTTCCCCCCGTAGGAGGGCTCTATCATGTTGTGGGAGCCCATGTAACCTGTCCTTCCGTCTATGACGGCGATCTTGCGGTGGTTCCTGAGGTCGAAACGGGCCGAGAGGGGATCCCTCCTGAACATGCTCAGGGGCAGGGCACCCACCACCTGTACCCCCGCCGCCCGCAATGAGGGAGCGTCCCTTTTGAGGAACTGCCTTGACCCGAGGGAGTCAACCAGCAGTCGGCAGGACACGCCCCTTGCGGCGGCCCTTTCAAGGGCGTCGAAGACCGGCCCTGTTACCTGGTCCTTGGAGAAGATGTAGTAGAGCAGGTTCACGTGATGACGGGCGGTATCGATATCGGAGGCGAGGGACCTGACCATATCGTCGGTAGAGTCGATGATATCTATCGTGTTGCCCCTGGTAGGAGGCATGTCCCCCAGCTTCTCGGCCAGGGAAGCCAGGCGCGACAGGCGGAGAAGATCCCCAGGAAGGTCCTTCTCCTCGGGCCTTTCACCCTCCCAGGCGGCACAGCATGTGCGGTCCAGGTCCTTCAGGATCTTCTCGTGCCTTTCAGCCCTCTGGGTCGGAAGCTTGAAGGACCCGAAGACGAGGTAGAGCACAAGCCCCGGAATGGGCCAGAAGAAGATGACCAGCAGCCACGCCATGGCCACCGAGGGTGAGTGCCACCTTGGTATCAGCGCTATGGTCGCCAGTCTTATGGAGACCGACGAGAGGTCGTGGATCAGTATCAGGAGCAGGCTCAGGTCCATCTCCGGTCACCTCCGGAAAGCACTACAGGGACAGGGCGAAATCACAGACCACCGGAAGGTGGTCCGAAAGACGCACATCCGGCACCTCGAGCCTCTTGACATCTATCTCCGGCGAGTGCAGTACCAGATCCAGGCCGAGCCAGGGCCTGCCGCTGGGGTAGGTCCGTATGCCAAGGGTATCGGCATTCTTCAGACCGGCTTCGATAAGGGGCTCGATCTCAGGACCGCCTCCGAAGGCGTTGAAATCCCCCGCTATCAGAAGGGGTCTTTTCCGCTCCCTGACCATGGCCGCGAGCTCGAGGATCTGCTGTCGCCTCGCGCCGGAACCCAGCGACAGGTGGACCAGCTTCAGGTCGAAGTCGTCGAAACCTGTCTCTATCACTGCGTTCTTGATGCCCCTCTTCAATCTGAGGACCGACGTCTCCCGGATAGGGAGGGACGTCACCACCGCATTTCCCTGGTGGCGGAAAACGGGGACGCACCCCGAGATCCTGGGAATGCAGTACTTGGAGGAGAAGACCCAGCTGTGTCCCAGGGTCTCCGCCAGGTACTCCGGCTGACCTCTTCCTCCCTGCCTGAAGGACCCTCCATCGGTCTCAACCAGCCCGACGATGTCAGGCTCGAGGGAGGCAATGAACCTTGCGATCGAGGAGGAGCGTGCCATGGTGGTCTTCAACGTTCCGGCAAAGGGGAAGGGGGCATGGTAGGCCCACCCCGTTCCAGTGCCGTATCGGGTATTGTAGAGAACAAGTCTTATGGGACGGTCTTCCACCCGCATCACCCCCCTTTCGGAGATTTTAACCTGAATACCGTTATCGGTGGACCTCTCAGGCCAGTTTTTCAAAACCTTCACCCAGCACTTCGTGTATGTTGTTGACGCTGATGAAGGCCCTGGGATCGACGGTCCTGATGAAATTGCGGAGCCTGATGAACTTTCTCCTGTTAACTATGGTGGTAATGACCTCCTTCGGTTCCCCCGACCATCCTCCCCGCCCCTCGTAGATGGTGGCGCCGCTCTCGAGCTCCTCGACTATGAACCGCCTTATCACCTCGCTCTGACGGCTTATCACCACCACGTACTTGTTGATCCTGAGCCCCACGATCACGCTGTCCACCAGGAATCCGTTGAGAATGACCCCCAGCATCGCATACATGCCTATCCGGATACCGAAGACCCAGCCTGCAGCCAGCACTATGAAGAAGTCGCACAAGAGAACACCCTTGCCGATATCGATGTTCAGGTACTTGTTGAGGATCTTGGCGGTGATGTCCGTGCCCCCCGTCGAGGCGTTCTGGTTGAAGACAATGGCCATTCCCGTGGCCCCCAGGATGGTGCCGAGGACAAGCTGGACCATGATGTCCTCCGTCAGTGGTCCAGACACCGGGTAGAACCTCTCCAGGAACCAGACAGCCCCTGAAAGGAAAAGGCTCGAATAGATCGTCTTCGCCCCGAATTCAAATCCGATGAATATGAACCCTATGACGAAGAGGACCACGTTCATCCCCATCATGAGCACCCCCACCGGGATCCCGGGGAGGAACCGGTTAACAACCATGGCAAGGCCGCTGACGCCTCCGGCGGCAATGTCGTTGGGCACCAGGAACCATGTGATGCCCGCCGCCACCAGAAGACACCCCAGATGTATCAGCGCCCACTCACTGATCCATTTGCCTGTAGGCCTGAGCATCAATATCTCTTTCACTATCCTTTCGATCGAAACCTTTTCCATTACCCTCACCTCATGGGAGCTTGGAATTCGGTAGTGTCCAGTATCTCTTTGGGGGTCTTCGGAGTCGCTTTCCCTGTCCCGGCGTGGAGCTTCCTGTCGTAATGCCCTGTGCAGGTATCCAATCGCTCCGGAGATCTTTCATGTCTGCTCGCCCGGCAAATGGAGTCACCCTCTGCTTCCGGCAAGGCATCGAGTGCCTCCTCTGCGGTTCCTTTGGCCATATTTCCAGGACGGTTTCGAATCTCTTCTTCGTCGATTCTGATGATCTCAGGCCTTGCCTTTGTCCTGTCCGCTTCGTCCATGTCATGCGGCGGCCTCCTGGTTTAGCGTGTCGGCTGGCTCTCGTAATCCGGATTCCAACCCCCACATCGAGGCTGCTGCATTCTTCCTGCTCAATCAATTGTAT
>ENA-UPTA01003712-UPTA01003712.1-activated-sludge-metagenome-genome-assembly--contig:-NODE-3712-length-14831-cov-5.806511_pt1 | contig 14831 bp, 13 predicted proteins | sample MGYA00238184_ERZ773361 | MGnify/ENA primary metagenome ERZ773361 (study PRJEB29100, sample SAMN05720205) | activated sludge metagenome | isolation source: anaerobic digester from wastewater...
TTCATGGTGACGTAAATCAGATCGTATTTGCGTCTGTTATGATCAATCTGTATCTGCCTGTCGATTGTATAGTCTATGTCCCATTTGCCGCATTTGTTCTCTATGTATTCGTTTTCCAAAGACACGCCCTTCTGCGTTGATGTAGCATTGACTACCAGGGCGTTTTCCGTCGAGGAACCGTCACCACCTGTTATGCCTGGTTTTTCCTTCAACATTCCTTGTTCCTTCAATGCCTTGATGACATTTTGTGCATATTCCTCAATGCTCTGACCTTTTCCGCGCATCATGAAAACACCCTTGCCTGATGCCCGGGAAGTATTCTCGGCTTTCGGTTCATCCTTTGTTTCCGTTTGCTCTGTGCTGATTTCATTCTTCTTGTTCATTGTGTTTCCTCCTTGTTTTTAATTACCACCAACAAAAAACCCCACGGCTTAAACAAACCGCAGAGTCGCTGGCTGTTTAGCAGTTGTTATGGCGGCTGCAATTTACCGTAAATCCCGCCGTTTCTAATTATGTTGTCGAAAAACATAAAAACCGTCATACTAATGATGGTGTCTATGACGGCATACTGACCTCCTATTGCAATATGTTTTGGGCTTTGCCGGTTTTTTTAAGCGCGATTTCAGAATCCGTACTCTCAAACATTTCAAACAGATTATTTTGAACTTTCTTCATTACTGCGGGGTCATTAATACTGTACATGACTATCAACAGCAGGTTAATCATTCTTGTGTGCTGCTTATTTTTACGTAAACCACCTTGACTTTCCCGCTCCACGATTTGTGATAGTTCTTCAGCAACCTTGAAACAGGTTTTCATATCCTCGAGGATTTCAGAATCACCGTCCTTTCTACAACTTTCCAATAATTGAGACCGATCACACGCGAACTTATTTAAAACGGATTTTACCATTGTTTTCATTTCTGCCTCCTTTCTAAGAATTAAGATTTCGTCCGAAGCTTCTCTTAGCATTTCTGCTAATGGATATTTCATACTCCCAGTCCTCGGGCACACGGATAAGATCGAATTTGGCGCCTTTAATTTTACAGACTGATATTCTTTCTATATTTATAGCGCCGGCGGAGTTTGTAAAATCCAGCCAGTCACACGGATAATAAAACCCCTCGAACTGGTCAAGTACGGCAATTTCATCAAACTGCCCGTTCGTGACACACCGGAACCCCAAGCTCTCAAGGTAACGCACAAACTGTTCAGTCTCCCGCAGGGTAAGAAATCCTATCCTGATAATTTCATCATCCATACACATGGACCGATTGGGACAATCCTCAATATACTGATCCACACCGCCCGGATATTTTTCTTCGATGGTCTCTATACGCACTACAATGTTATTTGCTTCAATTAAAACCGACATAATAAAAATCCTCCTTTTAAGTTCAATAAAGTTGTCTTTTCCGATCTGGAATCGCAGCGGCATGCAAACAGGGCAGAAACAAAAAAACCCGCGGCTAAACAAAAACCGCAGGGTTACCCGGACGTTTAGCACCTTGTTGAGGCGGCTGCAATTACCTAAATCAACCCGCCGTTTCGTATTCAGTTGTCAAAAACAAAAAACCCGCGCCAAAGGCAACGGGTCTATAAAACGACAAAAGCCTTTAGCACATTTATATAGCGGAGCAAGTAACATTCTAAATCACCGCTGTTGGTTATATGATACTCCCATTATTAATTTTGTCAATCAAAATTTTCCGTAAAATTTCGTGATGTCAAAATAAAATGATTTTTCCTGTCCATCCTTAAGCTTTATCACCACGACGTCGTATTGCCTGTTTCCGGAACGCATAATGCTTTGTAATTCACGTGTCCAATCTACATCCTTTTGTCCATACCTGCTTGTTATGAATTTATATTCCGCAGAAATTCCAATCATTGAGTTTGCCGTGTTGATGATTACGGCAGTGTCAATGGATTCGCCGTTGCCACCGGCATACAAACCCTGTTTTTTCTTCAACTTTAAGAAATCAAAAAAGCCCATTATCCTGTTCCTCTCGATAACTGTATTGAATTTTTATTTTTTTCATCCATGTAACTTCAGCGTCATTTACGCATATATTTCTTCTCTTTGTCTTAACAGCAGGCTTCCAGGCTAAGGCAGACAACGGAATATTTCCGGTGCCCTATCAATAGTGCCTTCGATGTGGATTTGTACATTCATAGTATAAAAGCCTACCCCTTTATTACTCGACATCACGAAATTTTTCCATCCATTTGCGATGCTGCTGGATCAGCGCTATCAGATACAGGCGATCCTTCCCGAATCTCGATTCCAAAAGATCCAGCAGGTATTTGGTATGGACATGTCTTTGGTTGTTATCCGTGCTTGTCTGGTTCAATTTCTCCAGGTCAATACCCAGGGTTCGTGCTGATCTTTCATCTATCAGGAAACCTCCTCCGGGTTTCTGCAGGGAAAGAATCCTGATCAGTTCATCACCGCTGTTCTTACCGTTCCACGGGAAGAAATCAAGGGATATGTCCAGAGACAGGCCCTTTTCCCGGAGGTCCCTCTCGATGCTGCCAAGCGATGTCCGGCCAAAGTTCCTCAGTTCCAGAAGCGCCGATACCGACTTCTGCAGAAGCTGTCCGACAAGTTTTATTCCCGCATTGTCCAGGCAGTTTTGCGACCGGAAGGACAGCTCGAATTCTTCTTCAATCAGATGCAAAAGAAAGCATTTTATTTTGTTTGCCCTGTCCAGGGTGACCTGCTCCCGTGATTTTTCAACATAGACCATGCCGGAAGCGGTACGTTCATAATTATCGTAAATCATCCTTATAGTCCTTTCGCCTCATACCCGATCGCTTCATCCGGTCAGATTAAGCGATTTTTATTATATCGATTGTTGACACGGAAGACCTCCAAGACCTCTTTCAGCGAATACTGCGGCGGCAAGGGCTCACATACCGGATCAAAGACAGCGATGCCGCCTTCATTCTCCGGCAGAACAGAATAAATGCCGTTCACCGCCAGTATCTTCCCTTCGGCCACGTCGGAGAGAATCCTTTGTTCCTCTTCCTGGTTTCCCGCCATGAATTCCATCCCCAGCTTGAAGACGAATCCGTTGCTGTCCAGGGCCAGACAGTCTGCTGATATCTGCCTCGAGTTGTCCTGATGATGGTATGAATTGACACGCGTAACCTTCACCAGCGTGCTCAGTTCACAATGGCAGGGGAAATAATGAAAGGGAGTGATGTCGTACGTTTCCCCGCTTTCCTGATCCGTTATTGTACCCGTAATAATCTTATCTTTCATGGCCTCTCCTTATAAGCTTCATCAATGAATATTTCCTGACGATAACCTTTCATCTCCTCATAACGTTCCAACAATTCCATTTCAGAGTCCCATGATCCGGTCATGTTGCCCTGAACGCTCTTCGGCGTGACGACGATGACATATGGCCGACCTTCTCAGACCGGGAGATTCTGAAGAACGCCATGTGAACCACCGTGTTCTCATGGAGCAGAACGGACCCGACTATTTTTTTCCCTTCGTAGCGGCAATCAACCCCATAACCGACGGATTCGAATTTCTGCTCCTGGCACTGTTGGATCTCCTCCAGAAACGCCCCGGTTTTATCCGCGTTCACCGCTTTTGTCTTCTTCGGTAATTCCGTCAGGGCATCCATCACATAGCTCCGGACAAGCTTGGAATGAAGCAGCCTGAAGGCCGTCGCGCGCGATACGAGATCCAGGCCGACCACCCTGCCGTTGACCAGGACCAAAAGTCCATTCTGCTTTTCCACATAAGGCAGCCGCTCGAGATACTCATCCAGGACCTCTTTCTTTGCGTCGATGACATCCTTCATCGCCCCGGTGACCGGCGTTACCTTATTACGTATTGCAAAATCAGATATCTCGTCCCACACCGCCCCCTGGTTGGAGACGAACTTACGTTCACGCTTCAGATTCTCATGCACGGATTCATTCTTCACCCGCCTGAGACAGGCTGACATCATGTGTCCCGATTCCTCAAAACAGGAAGACACGAACGACCAGCGACCATGTTCCGTGCAACTGACCGGAATGACAGTTTCCGACGTCTCCCTGATAAGAATGGTTGTATTGAGGACGCGGTTTTGCTTGGCACCGGCTAGCTCCTCGCCATCCACCAGCAGGACCGATTTCAATGCCTGGTTCTTCACCTTGAGTTCGGGTACGCTCCCGCTCTCCGTCATCTCGCCTATTGTCAGAAGGTGGTTTTCCATGGCCTCCTTCATGGTCAGGTAATCCGGCCCGGTCCCGTTTGCCTTGAAAAGCGGGATTATGGTTACATGTTTGTGGACCTGAGGATCCCCCATCTTGATCGCCTTGATACATTCTAAAATGACTTTTTCCATCTCCCCTTCCTCCTCTCGGTTCGTTTGTAAGGATTATAGGAAATCACATTCGATCATTCAAGGTCGATACGACATAGATATGTCGCATTATTCTTCTGTACAAAAAATGGGATTAGATTTGTGGATGGATTTTCATACTATATAAGGCCGAGCCTTCATGGCCATGACATTGTAAACAGAAACAAGGGTAAAATCGCCTGAAGAATCACATGAATCAAGTTGTTTTCCTGTTTGGTTTTCCCAAGAGATGATTTCAACGGCCATTAAAGTTGTAATATCACCGTAATCAACCGTTTTGAAAAGGTGCTTCCATTGAACATTATCGATTGGCAGCGCAATCTCCGGAAAAACTGCAAACAGAATCTTGCTTGCAGCCACAAGACCGTATGATCCGTCGCTCATGCAGACTGATAATAGCTTTTTAAACATTATCCATAGATCAGAACTTACCTGGCTTCTCGATTGTGCAGTCAACTCAGCAAGAATTCTGTTTGGATTACTGACATTCTGTTGTAGCAGATAATTTTTAAGATTGATGGCATCACTGCCTATCAGTGACCAGCAGGCGGAAACCTGTCCATTGGGATCTTGAACTGCGCCATTTAAATATTTAATTCCATGAAACAGGCCCTTACGGGTCATTTTGAAATTTGCCATAAGCTGTGAAACGTTTCAGAAAATATTTTCTGTGTCAGGCCCTGCTGGATTCTTTGAGTAATATTATTCATTGTCGCTTTGTAACTTTTACCGAATTTATCTAATTCACTTTTGATTTTTTTTTGAGATAACGGTCTGCCAGATTTATCAAACAAGATTTTCATTATTTAATTCTTTTCCTTCACTTTTTATCGAACCTTTTATAATAGCTAAACACGGGAATGATTCATTTGTCCTACTGCGCGCATTTAATTGTGGCGTGTGCATTTTGCATCCGCAGAATTTTCATTCTTAACTTCTGAAATTTCTATCAAAAACCAATCCCATATGACCAATTTTTCTAAAAGCGAAATAAAGAATGTTTCATCATCTTTATTTTGAATGGCTAAGTAACAAGCCTTGTTATCATAATAAGTGTTATATCAAAAAACATTAACCGTTAAACTTTATTAAAAAATAATAATCATCATTTCTTCTATAATCTATAATCTTAATCAAGGCGTATTGACCATTGGAATGCTCAGCATACTCTTTCATGTGTTCATTTAAAGCCCGATGGCTATAATTTTCTTCTTCATGCATTTTCGATATCAATTTATCTGCAACATCCTTCATGCTTTTATCGATGAAATAAAAAGGACTACCAGCGCAATAGAAAGGAGCTTCTATAAGAACGACATGCGAACATAAATCTCTACAAATAAATCTTTTTATATAAGCATTAACCAATTCCTTGCCGCAAACCGGACAGTTTGTTTGCTGTTCAGGGATAAAGCCAGTTCCTGAACCGTCACTTGAGAGTTCACTCAAGTTACGCTTTTCGTGAATAACCCAATACATATCGATCAGCTTTTTCGGTATATATTCTTCATGGGTGTCTCGAATTGGGTCCAGTGTGCGAAAAAATATATCCTGGAGCTCATCGTTTTCCAGGTCTTTCAAAGATTCGATGTCAATTGGTTTCGTAAGTAAGGGAATTTTTTTATCAGTTCCATCGGAGATATACTGCACTTTATTCAATTGCTTTAATGCGGTAATCCATTTTCTACTCATAACATACCTCTTTTTATTGCTCTCGCTTAATTTTTTTTCTTATAATTCTTTTACTTCTGTATCCGGCAGTTGTAAAATATTGGATGTTTCCAATTCTTTTCCTGCGATCCCTTTAATGGAACCAAATAAAGCTGATATATTCTCTTGAACAACCCAAATTTGTTTTTCTCTTGTTGCCCATATTTTAGTCATCGCTTTTTTCTCGGAGTTTAGTTGGGTAATCATTGCGTCATAGTTCTCTACGATTCGATTAATGTTTTGAACAAATTCGGTACTGGTCAAATAGTTATATAATAATTCCATTTTATCACCTTTATTCTCTTGGGATAATTTTATTAAGTGAGTTTTGATCAGCATTTCCCTAAGGACAAAGGATAAACTTTTTACCTCATGAAAGCCGCAAATCCAAACACCATTTCTTTCACCAAACTTATCCATATCGTTTGGATATGTTTCCGTGACCAGTACGGCTATATCAGCTTTACAGGTCAGCTGATCCTGTTTCAACTTCTCTATCCAGTCGCCGGAATAATTCTTCGTCCTCTTGCTTTCATAGACAATCGTTCCACATTCCTGTTGCATTGCATTTACAACTGTTTGGATGGTATCAGCGCCACGAACTCCTTTGGGTACTTCCTGAATTTTGTCAAAAGGATATGTTCTGGATAAAAGGTCCTCTATTGCCAGTTCCAGAACTTCGCCTTGAAGTTGCATTGAACCCTGCTCTGCTTTTCTTTTCATTTCTTCAGCAAGTTTCTTATTGTCGTCTATTTGTTTAAGAAGCTTAACTTTCTCTAATTCGAATCCTTCCCTTTCCTTCGCACGGGCTTTATCTTCAATCTCTTTTTGCCGTTCAAGTATTTGTTTTTCTACCTGTAGACTTAATTCGTCTTGTTTTTCTTTTAATTCGTTTTCCCTCCTTAAAAGAGCGACTTCCATTTCCTTAAGACTCTTATTCTCAGTTTTTCGTTTTTCATTTTCTTCCTCAAGTGATTTGATTTTTTCTTCATAGGCTTCAAGCGTTGTCTTTTCAATCTTTTGCTTTTCCTGATCTAATATTTTAGCAAGTTCAGCCTTTATAATTTCATCGTGTTTGTTTTTTTGCTCCTGAAGGTTTTGCTTTTCTTCCTCTAATTTTTTCTTTTCTTGATTAAATTTCTCGGATTGTTCCGAAATCTTTTTCTCATATTCCGATTGAAAGTGGGCTTCAAGCTTTCCGGAAATTGCTTCCTCTACATCGAAACTATGCCCGCAGTTGGGACATTTAATCTTATTATTCATACTTATTCCCCTCTAATTACTAAATATGTTTTAAACAAAGAACCCTTCAGTTCGACTGAACCTAGATTAACTATCAATGTTGTGGAATCAATTATTATATTTTTTCTAATCTCGTTGTAGCAGCTTTTTAATTATTGCATTCATGCAACAGAACGGTACAAACAACCTTTCCCTTGCTCGCGTAACTGCAACATATGCCAGTTTTCTGATTTGTTCCTCTGTCCATCGTTTCTCTGCTTCCATCCAATCCAAACCCAATAGAAACACACAGGCATAATCAAACCCCTTGGCACTATGAATCGTAGAAATCGAAACGCTCTTGGTCGTAACATCATATGATTTTTTAGAACGGTAATCTTCCGAAATCCATTGATGGATAATTCCTTTGTTCTCTAACGCACTCATCAACATATGAGGAAGATGTAACTGAGGTTGGTTTTCCGGACATTTCATTGTATAAATTATAGCGATTTCAGACAGAGAATATCCCTCATTATTATGCAGATGACTGATTTTGTCCGCCGTCCAGCTTACGATTTCCTCAACGTTCGTAAACTGCTTTATTTCCGGCGCTGGTCCGTGACTGGCTTCAAAGGTTTCAGGAAAAAGTCGGGTTTGCTGAGGTCCGCCACTGGAAGTCCTCTCGTTCTTGTCCTCCAATACTTTAGCCAACGTGGTGATCTCCTGCGTATTGCGATATATCCAGGATACGCGATGCACCCTGCCCCGCGCCTGAATCCCCAGATCTTTCCAAGATCTGCTACGCGCGTAGATATTCTGATTATCATCCAGGGCAATGGCCAGGTGATTTGTCTTCGGATTCAGCAGGGCCATAACAATCCTGAACATATCATCAGAGAAATCCTGTCCCTCGTCCACAAGGATGGCATCATATTTCATCGGATGGGCAGGTGCCTTATCAAGCGCCTCCTGAATCACCAGCCGGTAATAATCCTGATCCTCTTTTTCATAGGCTATTTCCTCACCGGTGATCATAGAACAAAGCTGGAAAAAGTGAACAACCTCGACACCATTTTTTCCAAGAGGCACCTGCTTATCCGACAGCAGGCGGCGAATATAATTGACCAGCGTGATATTGTAACAGACAAAGAGAATATTATTAATGGCAGGATTGTAAAGTTTCAGCAGCGCAGCCCGATGAATGAGAATCAAGGTCTTACCACTCCCAGACGGACCTGTGATAATGCGATGGCCTCCATCATACTGCCTGGCAATGCTTTCCTGGTGGTGATCAAGAAGTTTCAACCGCTGCGCCGTTTCTATTTGCTGCGTAGCGGCAGACCGCAATGGTAAATCAATGCGGACAACCGGAAATATCAATTGCTTCAGATGTTCCAGCTCCCGCCCTGTAATGCGAAACTCGAACCGTGGGCTAAACATCTTTTTCATTGCGTCAAGAAAACAATGACCCGTTAAATCGGAGCATAACGGTGACTGAGGATGAAGATCATCCCAAAAGAAAATCATCTCCGTCGGAATGATTTGGACCAAGCCTTTCTGCTCATATTCATATTTATTGATATTGGGGAATACGATGCCACAGTTTACGGGTATCTTGACATTACCGTGAGCGTAAGGCTCTTTAGAAATCAGAACGGCATCTTCCTTAATTTTGTCCATTACCCAATGAAAATAATCTCTGGCTTGATGAAGAGGATTTTGTCTTTTTTCCACCTTGCCGGCAATGGAAAGAGTAAAATACTGAGAATCAGCGGAGACAATCTGATCCAGCCGCCAATCTTTAACTTCAAAGATGATAAGCCCAACATCTTCGGAATAGAGAAGAAAGTCCGGTTCGCGGCCATTAATGTCAGGCAAGTACCAGCAAAGATATTTCTGGTCGGGTTTGGCAACTGCGTGAAGAAAGCGATAGAAACTTTTCTCACCTTCTGTAGTAAACACCTCTATGTCAGCGGGGATCATTGTAGCCATTCTTCACCTGTTTTTTATAACTAAAACAGAGTACACATCGGATAATTCTGCATAACCACAACTATACACATATTACAGTTTCAAAATTGCTATCTTCGAAGCCTAGTATCCTCTTTTCGTACAATATATATTTAATCCCCTATTAAGTTCATTTTTGAATTTTAATCTTAAATGTTTACCTGATATTTTTAAAAATTTTTTCCGCGCCTCCGAGCTTTTTAAATATTTCTTTGGATCATGTTCAAGCTTTGGTATCATCTTGCAATATTTAGGATACTGAACTTTCATATATTTAAGAACAGCAGTGGTATATTCACTTCCCTCTATAAAAGTAATCCATTCACGCCAACTATCGCTAAAACATCTTTCCTTCCACATTTGTTGCTGTTGATACGTATCTGATAAAATATACCACAAAAGATAATCGAACAATTCATTTTGTTTCTTTTTAAGCTCGTCTGGCAAATACCTTTTAACAACAAAGTATAAATACCAACACTCTATATATTTAAAAATAATATGTTCAAGATTATTGGAGAGTGGACGTTTGATATTTTTTTCCGGGAAAGATTCGTTATATTTTTTATCTTCTTCAAAATAAGATTCTATATTCCCCCTGACTCCTTCATCAGGTTTTTTGTATTCGCAAACATGATAATACATAGCTAGATTAACCATTGATATGTGATACCAGCTAGATTTTTTACTTTCTTGTTCTGATCTTTTTCTGAAATAAGAAAACCTTTCACCTAGTTCTTCAATTCTTTTTTCAATCATTACTTGACATGGGTCTGTTGAATGTAAGTCAGAAGCTTTAATTTTGTTCTGCGAATTTAATGCAGCAATAATATCTATGCTACGCTTGTATGTTTCCGAGTCTTCATAGGGCAAGCGGTATATTCGAGTCAATATTTTCGCTGGATTATTCAAATGCCGGTTTTCATCGTATGCCTTAAATAGTTGAGTAATTGTTTGCCCGCCATTTACAATTTGAGGATTACGTACTGTAATTATATTATTATTTATTTCAAGCCAATCCACAAATAAGATTATCCCATTATGCTTATACCAAAACAGACGTGGTTCTTCTTTAAAAGATTTACGTAAAGCTTTATTAATAGGTGATTTATCCCCTATAGATTCACGAACATTTTTTTGAAGATACTTTTTTACATGATCCAAAGAATCAAACCATTTTAAAATTTCCATCGCTTCTATATTGCAAACTATTGATTCAATATTATTATTATCTTTCGATAACTTCATATATTCATCTCTTTCAATGGTTAATTCTTTTTTACCAGTATGTGGAACATAGCCATGTTTAATATCATAAATAACACTTTCCAATGCAAAGCGATCAATGAAATTAATATCTGTATTGATTTTCCAACTATTTCTATCTGCAATTTTGCTTAAGTCTTCTTGCGTTTCTATTTTAGTTTTCTCTTGAACTTCATTTGTCGTTAACCATAAAATTTCAAGATATGCTTTAGGTTCGTTGATATGCCGCTTTAAATCATTTATAAATTCAACAGCATATTTGTTCATATTTTTTCCTAAAATAGTTTTTTCAAATTTATATAATTCATCACTTATAGCTGTTGCACTTTCTCGTTGTGACTTCTCATGGTATTTTGATTGAATAATGTAATATGTATTCCCTTCAGAAAAACAAAAATCAATTCCACCGTCATTTTTACCGTCGACACAATATTTTTTGAAGTCATCTTCATCAATATTGAATCTTGCCGACACATAGAACCGCGTAAAATTTACAGTTCTTTCAATTTTATTTTTTGACTTTTCAATTTCCTTTTGAAGTTCAGAAAAGTCATCAACCTCAATATCTAGTCGTTTTTTCATTAATACCTCCACAAAATGTAATTATTATAATTTTTGTTCAGTAAAATTAGTTTAGAGCAATGTATTAATTCTTCAAATCTTCAAATACATCTGCTGCAACTATTTGTAATTCATAATGCGATACCAACTTGCCAGTAATCACCAACTCTTTAAATGGATCTGGTAATAAAAAAGCCTTCCATTCTTGTTCAGGCCGCCCATCATCAAGAACACCTATTAAGTAATAATCATTCCTTCGATTTGCTGCTACCTGAAGCTCCCCTCCTGTGAAAATAATTCTTCCTTTTTCTGCAAAAGTTTTAACTTCCAACATTACGTCTCTATTGTCATATTTGCACAAAAAATCATAACCACATCCGTCAGATCTCTTGTCCGTTTTAAAAGAAAAACCTTCCCATCCTCCCGGCAACATCAAGCGACGTTTGATTTCTTCTTCGCCTCTTCTCCCACGAATCTCCTGCTCATGAGTTATAATAGGGTTTTTTGCATGTTCTGATCCAGGTGGTTGTCCTTTCCCTCCAGACACAACAGATAATCCGGCAATGAACTTATTCTTACCTTGAGTAAGTTGTTCATCAATTTTTTTATCTATAGTAGCAAGACTTCCTTTTCCATTATCTGGAGTTTTTGCTATTATTTTCAATGGAGGAGGCAAAGGCAATTTGGGGGTTTCAGGGGATATTACTTCGCCAGAAATAATGCTTCTACCCATATCCTGAGCTTCTCTTGAAATACCCAACTGATAGTAAAGAAATTCTTCCATGGCTTCTTTATCACCACGAACTTGCTGATAGCGGGATGTGATCCTGGGCAATAGCCCTCTCAAATCATCAACTCTATCTGGAGAAAGAATCGGTGCGAGAGCTTCTCCCAACGCATCAGCATCAAGTATTGGACTAAATAGTGAAAGGTTCTCATGACCTGCATAAAATAACGCAAAATGAAATTCTTCGACGGCTCCTTGTTTTGGCACAAGTTGCCGATGAAGATAAAATTTTGGGAAATTTACTGTTTGTTCGATTTCGGGATCAGTTTTTAAAGAAAATGATACTTCTAAATTCTTTACAGCCTTTACTTCGAAACGTTCTGTAAATCTTCTGGCGATCGTATCGCCCTGTTTAGTTTTATCCGTCTTGGCAAGTACTGCGGCAAGTAGATATTCAGCTAAACCATTTGCTATCTCATTCCATAAAAGTTGAGCGGGAACAGCATCAGATGCTGATTTAAAATCTTCTATAATTGTTTCGCCGGATAAAAGCCGAATGATACCAATACGGTCAAATAAAGTTGGGTAAGGTCTGTCTGTATCAATAAGTGAAAGTTTGCTTTGAAACGCCTTTTCCAGAGGCGATCCAGGTTCTGCATAATATAAGGGTTGGACATCAAAAACAATACCTCGGTCAGAGCGTGTTGCTAATTTTATATCTTCAGGAAAGCGAAAATCCTGTTCTTGTTGATTTAGAAATCGATATATTTCTTGAATAGCACCACGCACAAGACGCCAACGTGACCGTTCTTCCAGGATGGCTTTACCCAGTTCTGAAGAAAATCTATCTCCCAATAATGACAATGCACGTATTAGTGTATTTGGACTAGATGATGCCACATCCTCTAATGGTTCAAGCCCCAATTGCTTAAGTCTCACGTAATCATCAATGTTATCAGCAACAATATAGGGTAGGAGCATATCGCCAAGCTCTTCTTTTGATTGGCCTGTCGCAATTAGTCTTCTGGTATAGAGACGTAAAAAAGTATCAATACTTCGGGCAGGACCGACAGTAGTGGGAAGCCACCGATAACTTTTCAATTGTTGCCGATAAAAAGGCTTTAATTGGATATTATGCCCACCGCCACGACCCTCTCCGTAACAGAATACTTGATCATCAGAAGCACTATCAAATTTATTCGTTGATAATTTACGCGATAAGTACTGTAGCCTGCTTTCCCATTGGGCGTTGTTGTTATCATAATCTCTTTGGGCACTATTAATAATTTTGCCTAAACCATCTATTATTGTAAACGATTGAATTCTTTTCTTTGCCTGATGAGTGCATGGCTCATAATCGCCTAATAAACCGTCTTTTATTTCCTCGTTCAATAAAACACAAATGGCAGCCCTATTTTCATCTAGTTGTCTTTCACCTGTATATGCTTCATTTTTTAATAATTCGGCATTTTCTAAAGCAAGACCTATTTCTTCTTGTTTACCAATTACATGAACATATTGTAGATACTTAGGCCCCGATGAAACGCCTGCACGAGAGAAATAATCAACCCAATCTTTTCTGTTGATACCACTTTGCATAATTAATTTTTGTAAGAACTCTTCATCGATACGTTGCAATCCGGTTATATCTTTTAGACAATTCTCTTGATCAATAAATGAATCTGGAAAATAACTTAAAAATGCCGGAACAAGATCTTTAGGATTTAAAAAGTCATCTATCTTTCGCTTAATTATTAGCACGGGGAAGCGACCTATTTCTTGCCAATACGTTGATGCTAGTATTTCTCTACGCGCCAACTGTGTTATTTTATAGACAAACTCCCATGCTTTTTGAAGTTCACTATTTTTGATTTTTAGTTGACCTGAAAATATTTGGGGAACTATTCTGCGTATAGCTTGCGGTATTAATTGTGTGGCCTCAAAATTTACTATATTAAATCTATTGATAATCCAAGCTTGAATTGCATCATTACCGTTTTGAATGAGATTTGATAATTTATCATCAACAAACAGAATATTATTTTCAAAACATTTAACAGAAGGAAGATTGTCTATACTACTTTTAGGCGTGAGACATAAAACCTGATCTTCATCCGTTGGAATAGGTACTAAAGCTTTGTTTCTTGTCAGTATTAATCGCCTCCCTTTAAAATAGCCATGCTCGCGAGAGTTGATTGTTCTATCATCGTACATAAAACAAAAACATTTGTATAACCATTGATGGTCTTTATTTTTATCATCAGCACTTTCAATAAAAGTAATAAGTTGATCTGGAACCAATTTATCAACATCGGCAAGTTCTAAAAATTGTCTGGTTTTTAAACTATCTATTTCAGATAAAAGAAAAGCTTTCTTTCCGGGAAGCACATTTTCTATGTTGTCAGAAAATTGATCTTCCCAAAAACTATCTTCATCTATTGTCGGTGGAATAACTATTTCCTGCGATTTTAGGAGACCAATTTTTGAAGGAATAAAAGGTTGTTGTCTCTTTTTAAGAGCTTCAGAAAACAATTCAACAAATTTTCTGGCATACCCCTGTAGGTTTTTGTTTGTTGGTGCTAAGCAGTTAAATATTTCGACCACATTGTCATATTTTGTTTGTAGCTTTGTAAGAAATTCATTGGCTAATTTTTCTGCGGCCAACTTTAATAACCAATCATTATATCTACTCTTAGGATTAAAGTGTACACGATCCGGCTGAACATAGAAATCGCCGTGAATAACACAGCCAATGCCTGTAAGTTCTCCCGTTGAAAAATAAACATGAAACTTAGCATCATCAATGCAGACAGGACCATTTTCATCAATACCTACAGATAAAGTTAAAGATGCATTCTGCATCGCCTTTACAGCTTTCGGAGTATCTTCATAATTCTTGATTTCTTGAGGTATGGGAAATGAAAATCGCATTTGGAAGAACTTTTCTTCTTCTTTAATGCCAT
>ENA-UPTA01003713-UPTA01003713.1-activated-sludge-metagenome-genome-assembly--contig:-NODE-3713-length-14829-cov-19.900975_pt1 | contig 14829 bp, 8 predicted proteins | sample MGYA00238184_ERZ773361 | MGnify/ENA primary metagenome ERZ773361 (study PRJEB29100, sample SAMN05720205) | activated sludge metagenome | isolation source: anaerobic digester from wastewater...
AACCGATCCGCCCCGTCGCACCGGCGGGACGGAGACTTTGTGATCTACAGCACAAATCCAACAGATAGTTATTGTCCCTTATGGTTTTAATCATACAATATCTATCGGATACACCGATCGAAATCTGCACCGGCGAGTAGATTCCCCGCCGGTCGGGGCGATGAACCGGATGACCATGGAACGAGACGGCAAGGCCACCGCCCACAAACTGCGCATCACCGCGGTGATCCTGGTCACCGCCTTCGCCACCCTGCTGGTGTTCAGCCAGTGGTGGGGACGCAAATACCGCGCCGATCGTATCGTGGGTATCCATATCGACAACGAACTGCGTATCACGGGTGTGACCCCCGGCCAGCCCGCCGATCTGGGGGGCATCCGCGCCGGCGACCGCATCATCGCCGTCAACGGCCAGACCGTGAATGGAGGCCTGGAGTACGACCGCGTCGCCGCCGGATACCAGGCGGGCCGGCCCGCCCAGCTGCAGGTCCGCCGGGGCGACGCGACACTGACGCTCACCATCCGGCCGGGCATCGAGTTCCCGTGGGGAGAGTTCGTCGAGAGCCTGGCCATCGTGCTGGCGTACCTCGGCATCGGTATCCTGGCGTTCCTGCTGCCGCCGCCGGACACCCGCAAGCTGCTCCTCTTCATGTTCACCGCGGCCATCGCCTTCGAATTCGCCCTGCCGCCGTTCAGTCTCATCGGCAGCCCGATGGTGGAACTGGCCACCGTCGTCCTGTTCTACCTGTTCACCGGAATCCAGTTCGCCACCGAACTGCACCTGGCCAGCTCCATCCCCGACGTTCACCCGTGGATCGCCAGGCGCCCGTGGCTGATCCGGCTCTTCTACGTGGTCGGAGTCGGCCTGGGCGTCTACGCCGCCCTGACTATCCTGGATTATGTGTTGGGCTGGCAGTCGTTCCTCGGGGCGCTGCCGTTCGGCGGCTACATCATCGATTTTTACCTGTTCCCCGTCTGGGCCCTGTCGCTGCTGGCCCTCCTCGGCACCCAGGCGATCCGCTTTCCGACGCCGCTGGGGCGCCACCAGGCGCTGCTGGTCCTGCTCGGCACCTCGCCGTGGCTGCTCTATGCGCTCTACACGTCGACGACCGGCATGCTCGGCATGCCCCAGCCGGAGTGGCTGGAGACGTACTGGCCGCTCATCGTCTTCCCCTTCCCGGTGGCGATTTTCATCGCCATGTACCGCTACCAGCTTTTCGACATCCAGGTGGTGGTGCGCAAGGGGCTCATGTACTCCGCCCTCACGGGCGCGCTGGTGCTGATCTTCTACGGCTCGCTGGGCGCCGGCAGCTTCCTGCTCACCCGCCTTCTGCCCGGCGGCACATCATCCATCTGGCTTTTCGCCGGCACTGCCCTCGTGCTGGGCCTGGTGTTCCAGCCGCTGCGCGAGGTGTTCCAGCACATGGTGGACGCGCGGTTCTTCCCCGAGCAGCGGGCCTTCCGCCAGCAGCTCCTGGATCTGGCCTCCCAGCTCCCGGCCCACGGCAAGGTGCCCCGGATGGGCCGCCACCTGGTAGCCCAGCTGCAGGAAATCTTCGAGCTTCGGTCGGCCGCCGTGCTTTCGCTGGATCCCGCCACCGGCATCCTGTCGCCGCTCGCGGCCGTGGTCCACGCCGACGAACCCATCCCCGCCGGCGACCCGCTCATCATCAGCCGGCAGGATCCGGGCATCGAGCTGCTGAACAAAATTCAGCGGCCGCTCCCCGTGGAGCGCCTCACGGCCAAGGAGACGCGCCTGGCCGGCCTGCTGGAGCACTACGGCACCGCCATCGTCGTGCCGCTCTTCGGCGCCAAGGCGCTGAGCGGCCTCCTGCTCGTGGGCCGGAAGCGAAGCGGCCAGCAGTTCCGGGCCGAGCAGGTGGACATGCTGGGCTTCCTGGCCCGCCACGTGGGGATGGTGTTCGAAAACGCCCGGCTCTACGAATCGGCCACCTATGACAGCCTCACCGGCATGCTGCGGCGGGAGGCGGTCTTCGAGCGGCTGGCGCAGGAGATCCGTCGCGCCACCCGGTACGGCCGGCCGCTGGCCGTGGGCATGGCCGACATGGATTTCTTCAAGCTGGTCAACGACAACTACGGCCACCCCACCGGCGACATCACCCTCAAGCGCGTGGCCCAGGTTCTCACCGGAGCGCTCCGGGGCACCGACTTCGTCGGCCGGTACGGCGGCGAGGAGTTCCTGTTGATCCTGCCCGAGACCGACCTCCGCAGCGCCACCGAGGTCGCCGAACGGATCCGCGGGGTCATCGAGGCGATGGCGTGCCAGTCTCCGGACGGCAAATCCTTCGGAGTGACGATCTCCATCGGCATCGCCACGCTGCCGCTGGAGAGCGGCGACGAGCCGGGCGTCCTCGAGCGGCTGGTGCAGCAGGCCGACGAGGCGCTGATGGCGGCCAAGGCCCGCGGCCGCAACCGCGTCGAAACCTACCCCGTCACATCCGCCGACTGAGTCCACCCGCCCGACCGCACCGCGCCACCAGCCGCCGATTCACCGCTGGCAGCGCGGACAGAAATGCGTGGAACGCCCCCCGAGCACCACGCGGCAAATGGATGCGCCGCAGGCCGGACACGGTTGGCCGGTGCGGCCGTACACCCGGAACTCGTCCTGAAAGCGGCCGCCCCGGAAGACGTGGTCGAGGCTGGCGCCGCCCAGCATGATCCCCCGGCGCAGGGCGCGGCGGATGGAACGGTAGAGCCGGCCCAGTTCGGCGTCGCCCAGGGTTTCCACCCGGCGCCGGGGATCGAGCCGCGCGCCGAAACAGCTCTCGTCGGCGTAGATGTTGCCGATTCCGGCGATGAACTCCTGGTTCAGCAACAGCGGCTTGAGGCGGCCCCGCCGGCCGCGGAACAGGGCGCGGAAATCGTCGGCGGAAAAGGTGTCCGGCAGCGGCTCCGGGCCCAGCCGCCCCACCACCTCGGCGGGATCGTCCGCGAGGTAGACGCGACCGAACTTGCGCGGGTCCTCGAACCGGAGCTCGCAGCCGTTGTCCAGGGCGAACACGGTGCGCACGTGGCGGCCGCAGCGCTCGCCGGCAGGGACCACCTGCAGGTTGCCGCTCATCTTGAGATGGATCAGCAGCGCGCCGCGGTCCAGGTGGAAGACGAGGTACTTGCCGCGGCGGGTCAGCGCCGTCACCCGCCGGCCCGGCAAGCCGCGCGCCACCGCGGCAGCCGACGGGCGGACCGCCCGGCGCCAGCGGGCCGTGACCCCGGTGATGACGCGGCCCGCCACCGCCCCCTGCAGGCCGCGGACCACGGTTTCCACTTCGGGCAGCTCCGGCATCGCGCCTCCTCGCCGTCGCTACTTCGCCAGGTCGAGCCGCAACCGGAGCAGGTCGGCCGCGGTGGGGCGGCCGTCGCCGTCCCGATCACCGGAGCTGCGGCCCACGGCCGGCGTCGTGGGATTGCCCGCGAGCGAGCGGGCGAGCAGCGGCGGGTCGGCCGCCGTCAGCCGGCCGTCGCGGTCCAGGTCGGAGCGGGCGGCGACCACCGCCGCCAGGGCATCGATCCGCCCGTGGCCGTACACCGCGTTGGGGATGTCCGCCCCGGCGTAATCTCCGCAGTTCTGGGCGTTGGTCAAACTTACGGCCGACCGGGCGATGAGCGCCTCCAGCCAGTCCACGTCGCCGGCGGTGTCGGGGTTGGCGCTGATGACCAGCGCCACGAGCCCCGCCACGTGCGGGGCCGCCATGCTGGTGCCGGACATCACCCCGTACCCCGTGCCCGGCAGGCACGATGTGACGCTGACGCCGGGTGCGGCGATGTCGGGCTTGAGCCGGTTGCTGCCGTCGCGGGTCACCGGCCCCCGGCTGCTGGATGAGGCGGCCACGTCGTTGCCGTCGACGGACCCCACGGTGAACGCCGCGTCGTAGATGGCCGGCGGATCGTACACCGAACCGCAGGCCGGGCCGGAGTTGCCCGCCGACACGGCCATGAAGATGCCGGCGGCGCGCACGTTCTCCACCGCCAGCAGCAGCGCCGCCGGGTCGCCGCACCCCTCCGACGCGGTGCAGCTGTACGAGTTGTTGATCACGTGGGGCGCCCGGGCCGGATCGGGATCTTGCCCCGCCCCGTCGGTGGGAGCGACGAACCACTGCAGGCACTCCATGTAGGTGGCCGGCGTCCCCCAGCCCGCATTCATGTTGCGGCAGCCGATCCAGGCGGCCGCCGGCGCCATGCCCACCACCGCGCCGGCGCCGTCGTCGCCCGCCATGGTGCCCATGGTGTGGGTGCCGTGGCCGTTGTCGTCGCACGGTTCGGGTGCGTCGGCGCCGCAGGAGCTGCCCGCCGCGTGCACCGCGTCGTGCCAGTTGTGGTCGTGCGTCGCGGCGGCGCCGTCCCAGCCGCGGTATTGGCGGATCAGCGCCGGGTGGTCCCAGTCGTAGCCGGTGTCGGCGCCCGCCACGACGGCGCCCTGTCCGCGGGCGCCCGCCGCCCACGCTTCGGGTGCGCGCGTCTTCAGGATGCCCCATGGGATATCGAGAGATTTTTCCGCGCGCCGCGCTTCCGGGACCGGCAGCGCCGGCGCCACCGGCGGGTTGGCCTCAACCAGCGCCACGTCGGGGCGCGCGGCCGCCGCCTCCACCGCGCGGCGACCGCCGCTGGCCCAGATGAAGTTGGCGATCCAGAACGGCTGCACCTCGGCCCCCGCAGCGCGGAGCGCCTCCACCACCGGGGCCTGGGTGCGCGCCGCAGTTTCGCGGAGTCGGCGGTGCACCCACGCCGTCTTCTGCGCGTGGGTGGCCAGCCGGCGGGCGCCGGACAGGTCGGCCTGCTCTCCCAGGACCACCAGGAACTCCCGCGGCGCCTCGCCCGGCGCCGCCACCTCCGGGTCCACCTTGTGCCGCCAGTCGTCCGCAGGGTCGGCGCCGCAGATAGCGCCGGCGCAGAGCGCCGCGCAGCAGGCTGCAGCGACCAGTCGGCTCAGCCGTGCCGCGCCGGCGGCCGTCGCAGTCAATAATCCGCTCATGAGTATGCTCCTGCTCCTTTCATCCGGCCGATTATAACAGAAGAAAAAAGCCGGCAGACGGGAGGCGTCACCGGCCGTAAATGGGTAGCAAACATTGTCTGGGGTGTTAGATGACGCCGATCGGAAAAAAGTTGAAGATTACGCGATCATTGTCAGGGCGGAGAACAGGGTCATCGGACTTCGGATATCGTGCTCGTAATCGTACTTCGTAATTGTAATTCGTAATCGTGCTCATAATCGAGGCTCGAGACTCGAGGCTCGTTCCCGGCATGCGGACATCGGGTATCGGACCTGGGACCTGGGTTCTGGGACCTGGTTCTCAAACCCCAGAGCTCTCCTCGCCAATCCCGCGCATATCTCGTGCTCGTGATCGAAATCCCAAACCGGCGGAGCCGGAACCAAAGAGGCATGATCCTTCAATCCAGCTCTGTGCCGCAATGCCGAGTCTTTGGCAAGCCCCCCCAGTTTCAAAGACAACAGCCAGTCGCAGCCCCGGGACAGGGGCGCGGGGAAATTCGGATCGAACCTTCGGAAAACATTCCGCCCGCCCGTTTGGATCGATGAATCCATCATTCGGGCGGGAACCATGTCCATCCGCGGCTCGGTTTTAAAATCCACTCAGCGATTGTGTGACCGGGTTCGGGAAATCAATGGGGGCGCTTCGGAGTTGACGAACGATAGCTGCGGGGATCTTCGCCGCGCCCCTTATCCGGGGCGCGCGACGTCACAAACAATCGATGTTCCAGGCGCAGCCCCGCGTGCGCGGGGCTGCGCCTGGCTATTTTCGACGTGAAAGTGTGGACGGTGCCGGTCGATGGTGAGCGGGGCGATCCCGTCGATGGCATGGCGAAAATCCTGCCAAAATTGGCAAAAAATCGGGAGTAACTGAGCAATCGTAATCGAGGCTCGAGACTCGTTCGCGTGATGCGGACTTCGAAAATCGGACATCGGGTATCGGACCTGGGTTCTGGGACCTGGGACCTGGGAACAGGGATCTGGACCCTGGAGCCGGGATCCAGTGTCCGATCCCCCAACCCTAAATTCTTTGTGTTCTCTGTGACTTTGTGGTGAATGAGATGCAACCGGTCACCGATACTCGCGGTCCGACAGGCCGCGGAAGGCGAGGTAGCGCTCGATTTCGTCATTGTAGATCTTCATCACCCAGCCCAGCACGTAGGCGTCGTCGAGCCAGCCGATCCCGATGATCACGTCCGGGATGACGTCCAGCGGATTGATGAAATAGAGCAGGGCGGCGCCGCTCACGGCGTACACCTTCCAGCTCGTCTTGAACGACTTGTCGAACAGCAGGTCGAAGAAGAGCCGCGCCCGGCGCAACAGCCGGTTGATGTAGCCCACGTCGCGGTGGGCCCGCTCGAGCTGCTCCAGTTTCCCCGGCAGCTTCCGGGCGATGTACTCGCGGTCGCTGTCGTCGAACGACTCGGCCATCTGCTGCAGAGGCCGGGGCACAGCCGGCTCGTTGTCATCGTGGGCCATGGCGCATCCTCCTTGTGTCTTTCAGGATAGCGCAAATCGCCGCAAGTTTCACGCGTCCCGTGGCTCGGTGTGAATAACCACCCGGGCCACGCCGGGCACGCGCGCCTTCAGGAAACGCTCCATGCGTTCGGTCAGGTCATGGGCGTCGCGGATGCCGGTCCGGGCGTCCAGGGCGCAGTGCAGCGAGATGGACAGTCCCTCAGCGAGCCGCTGGACCTGCAGGTCATGCGGTTGGGCGGCGATGGTCTCGCCGGCCAGGAACTCGGCGATCGCGTCGTGGATGCGGCCGGCGGGGGTGGCTTCGGCCCGGCAGGCCGCCGAACGGTCACCCACGGGCTCCAGGTGGGTGACCACATCGACGATGTCCGGCATCTCCCGCCGCAGCGACTGTTCGAAGAGATCGGCCTGGCGGTGCGCGGCCTCCAGGCTCAACCCTTCGTCCACCTCGAGGTGCAGTTCCACCGTCCGTCGGGATTCGCACTCATAGAAGCGCACCGCGTGGGCGGCCAGGCCCTGCCGCGCCGCGTGCAGGCGCACCGCGGCCACCAGCCCTTCGTCGCTCTCCGGGTCGGGCTCCACGTGGACCACGAGGTCCGCCTTGGGATGCTCGGCCCGGATGGCGGCCTCCACCGCGTCGGCGATGGCGTGGACGCGCTCCAGCGGCAACCCCGGCGCGGCCGCCACCGTCACGTCGGCGAAGAGTTCCGGCCCGCTCCGCCGCACCCGCAACTGCGCCACCCGCGCCACACCGGGCACGTTCCGGATCAGGCCGGCCATCCGTTCGGGCAGGTCGCGGGGCACGGCGTCCAGCAGGTCGCGCACCGACCGCATCCCGAGCTGGATGCTCACCCACACCACGATCACCGCCACGCCCAGCGCCGCCAGGGCGTCCGTCTTTTCCAGGAGCGGAAGGTCCAGGGCGGCGGCGGCGCGCACGCCGGCCAGGCCCACCAGGACCACCAGCGACGAGTAGATGTCCGTGGAAAAATGGAGCGCGTCGGCCTCCAGGGCCTGGCTCCCATACTTTTCCGCCACCCGCCGCAGGGCGCGGGAGCGCGACACATCCACGACGATGGACACGAGGATCACCAGGAACGCCCAGACGCTCGCGTCCACCACCGCTGGCTCCGGGCTGAGCAGCCGGCGGAAGGCCTCGTAGATGATCCAGACGCAGGTGAGGAGCAGGAGCAGCGTCTGGAACAGCGCCGACAGGTTCTCCACCTTGCCGTGGCCGTAGGTGTGGTCCCGGTCGGCCGGATGGCCCGACACGCGGACCGCCCAGAGCGTGACCGCCGCCGCTACCAGGTCCAGGCCGGAGTGAGCCGCCTCGGAAAGGACGCCAAGACTGTTGGTCCAGAGCCCCACGCCCAGCTTGATTCCGGTCAGGAAGACCGCGGCCAGCACGGAGGTCATGGCGACGAAGCGCTTTTCACGGAGCGCGGTCGCGTTTCGATGATCCACCTGGTTCACCCGGATCGCCCCATCCCATTGTTTCGGCTCCGGCGGACAGCCGCCGGCCCGTCCGACGGATCCCATCTTACGAGAAGCATCCGGTGAAAGCAAGGCGCCTGAACCGGCCGGCGCGGAGGGGCAGCCGCGGCTAACATTCCGATGGCAGGATTCGTATAAGATCCCGGAATCAGCACGTGTGAAGGGGATTTCGATGAAGCGGACGATCGGCTGGATCCTCCTGCTGTTCGGCGTCTGGACCGCCGTGCCGGCCCGGACCGTGCCCATCCCGTATGTCACGGCCGCCTACGGCTGGGAGACCGGCCTGATCGTGGACAACGCCGGCTTCGTCGACGCCACGGTCGAACTGACGCTGTTCACCGACGGGACCGCCGCGGCGCCGCAGATCCACGAAGTGGCCGCCGGACAGTGCCTCCGCATTCCACTGACGGAAGGAAGCTGCGGCACGGTCACCTGCGCCGAATCCAACGTGGTCCTCAAGCTGGCCTTTCGCCACACCATCGAGGAGGGCATCGCCGAGTTCGCCCTCGCGGAGGACGCCGGGACGCGGCTCCAGTTCCTGCTCCCCCATTATGCGGGCGGCATCGTCAACTGGACCGGGCTGGCAGTGATGAACCCGGGCGAGGCGCCCGCCGCGGTCGCACTGGAGGCGTACGCCCCGTCCGGCGCCAGCCTGGGCGTCGTGGAGCACGTGATCGGCGGCCGCGACCTGCTGGTGCAGATGCTCGCCGACTTCTTCCCCGGCCTTTCCCTCCCCGGCGTCGCGCGGATCGAAGTGCGGTCCGACGTGCCCGTGTGCGGCCTGCACATTTCCGGCCATGATCTGGCTCGCCTGCTCTTCACCCCCGCCGTGAGCGGAAACGGCGGCGGCGAAAACCGCCCCCTGCCCCACGTCACGGCGGGGAGCGCCGACACCTGGGCCAACTGGCTGGTGCTGGACAATCCGGACGGCGCACCCGCCGCCGTCACGCTCCGCCTCTTCCACCAGGGGCAGCCGGTGGCCGTCGAGCCCGTCACCGTGGCGCCGGGCGAGAGCCGCGCCATCGACCTCACGGCCTACGCCGACCCGCCCGCCGACAGCGGCTGCCTCACCGGCTGTCCCGCCGGGCTGCTCGCCCGGCTGGCCTACGTCGCCACCGCCGACGGCGGCACAGCGGAATTCCTCCTCACGCAGGCGCCGGCCGGGGAGTGGGTGTTCTCCTTGCCGACCTATGCCGCCGGCGGACTCGACTGGACCGGCCTGGCCCTGTACAACGCCGCCGGGGAACCGGTCTCCGCCATCCTGAAAGCATACCGGGGCGGCGCCGAGATCGACCGGGTGCTCGTGGACATCCCGCCCGACACCCCCTACGTGCGCCTGCTCGAATTCATCTTTCCGCATCTCGTTGAGTCCGGAATCGATCGGATCGTGGCCAGGGCCGACGGCGCCGTCACCGGCATCCACATGTCCGGGCAGGGCCTGGCGCGGCTGCTCTTCACCGAAGCCGCCCCCCACCGGGAAACGAGACCTTTCCTGGAGCGCCTCATGGCGCTGCCGGGGGTGGTGGTGACCCCGGTGACGCCGCCGGCGCCGTATCCGGCCGCCTACGAGATCCGGGTCACCCAGCCGCTGGATCACCAGGACCCCGGCGGCGAGACCTTCATCCAGCGCATCTGGCTGAACCACCTGGGTGAGGACCGGCCCATGGTCATGTACCTCGGGGGTTACGGCATCGGCCGCAACCTGGTCACCGAGCTGTGCGGACTGCTGGACGCCAACGAGCTGGTCGTCCCCCACCGGTTCTTCGCCGGGGCGGCGCCGGCGGACCTGGACTGGGAGAAACTGAACATCGTCCAGGCCGCCGCGGATCACCACCGCCTCGCCGCCTTGTTCCAGGACCTCTACCCCGGCCGGTGGGTGAACACGGGCGGCAGCAAGGGGGGCATGACCGCCCTGTTCCATCGCCGCTTCCACCCCCGGGACGTCGACGTGACGGTAGCGTACGTGGCGCCGCTCATGCTGGCGTTGGAAGACCCGCGGCCGACGGACATGATCCAGGGGCTCGGCACCGCCGAATGCCGCGACCGGATATGGGCCTTCCAGCGGCGGGCGCTGCAGAACCGCTCCGCCATCGCCGCGCGGCTGAGCACCTGGGCCGCCCAGACCGGACGGACCTACCACCGGATCGGCTTCAACGCGGCCGTGGAGCACGCGGTCATGGAACACCCGTTCGCCTTCTGGCAGTACGGCCCCAGCGACTGCAACACCATCCCCGGCCCGGGTGCCTCCGCGGCGACGATGTTCGCGCACCTGGCCGAAACGGTGGGCTTCGATTACTACTCCGACCAGGGCATCGCCTACTTCGAACCGGCCTTCTACCAGTTCCTGACCGAGACCGGCTACTGCCGCTACCTGCACGAGCACCTCGACGACCTGCTCGTCTACGTTCCGGACCCCGACTACAGTGTCTTCGCCCCCATGGACACGCCGCTCCCCTACCGGCCGGAAGCCATGACGGACATCCTGGGCTGGCTCCAGACCGAGGGGGATCGCATCCTCTACATCTACGGGGGCTGGGACCCCTGGACCGCCTGCGCCGTGGAGCTCACCGGCGAGGCGGTCGCGCTGAAGATCATCCAGCCGGGAGCGGACCACGGCATCCGCATCAGTGGACTGGACGACCGGGAACTCGTCCTGGCCACGCTCTCCGCCTGGCTCGGGATGGACGTCCCCGCCGCCGCGGCCAAGGCCCGGCCCTGGCCAGCGCCAGCCGAGGAAGCGGCGCTCGAAACACCCTTTCGCCGCGGCCGGCTGAGTGCCCCGGGTCCCTGACGCCCCGCCCCTGCCAGCGCCGCCAAATTCACCCGCCGCAGCATCTTAACCGCCATGATCCGCGCCGCCGGCGCCCTGTCCGCAAAAATATTGCAAGCCGGCCGCGCCGCCGCCGTCTCTAAAGTGACCGCGCCGACGATCCGTTTCCCCGCGGGACGGGTCAAATAGATACCGAACGGCGCCACCGCCACCAGGAGGATCCCGATGAGACGCATTCCCCACCTCGCCCTGATCATCTGCATCGCCGCACTGGCGGCCAGTTTCGCCTGGGCCGACGGGCTCATCATCGCCCCGCACCCCCACCCGGGCCCGGGCCAGCCGTACGCGTTCGCGCCGCTGGCCGTCAAGTACCACCACGTCACCGTCACGATCACCGACCAGGTGGCCGTGACCGAGGTGGACCAGTCGTTCTACAATCCCACCTCCGCCCGGCTGGAGGGGACGTACATCTTCCCGATCCCCGCCGGCGCCCAGATCGACCGCTTCGCCATGGACATCGACGGCAAGATGACCGAGGCGGAACTGCTCGACGCCGCCAAGGCGCGGCAGATCTACGAGGATATCGTCCGGCGCATGCGCGACCCGGCCCTGATGGAGTACGCCGGCCAGGGGCTGTTCAAGGTGCGCATATTCCCCATCGAGCCGCGCAGCGAAAAGCACGTGCGCCTGAGCTACACCCAGGTGCTGCGTCAGGAGAGCGGACTGGTGGAGTACGTCTATCCGCTGAACACCGAGAAGTTCTCCGCCCAGCCCGTGGGCAGCGTCTCCGTCAAGGTGGCGTTGAGCAGCACCCACGACCTGCAGTCGGTCTACTCGCCCAGCCACCCCGTCGAGGTGCGCCGACCCGACGCCCGCCACGCCGTAGCCGGCTTCGAGACCAGCAACGCGCGGCCCGACACCGACTTCCAGCTCTTCTACTCCACCCGGCCCGACGGGGACGTGGGCCTGAGCCTCCTCGCCAGCCGGAACGGCGACGACGCCGACGGCGGCTACTTCCTGCTGCTGGCGTCGCCTTCCGTCCGGCTCGCCGGCGAGCAGATCGTCCAGAAGGACGTGGTGTTCGTCCTGGACACCTCCGGCTCCATGGCCGACGGCGGCAAACTGGACCAGGCCAAGCGGGCGCTCCAGTTCTGCCTGCAGAACCTGAACGCCGGCGACCGCTTCGAGATCGTCCGCTTCGCCACCGAAGCCGAGCCGCTTTTCGGCCGGCTGGCCCCGGCGGACGCGGACCATCTCGCCAAGGCCGCCGCCTTCGTGAAGGAGCTCAAGCCCATCGGCGGCACCGCGATCGAGGACGCCCTGGCCGCGGCGCTCGCGCCGGCGCCGGGCGCCGGCTCGCCCGACCGGCCGTACGTGGTGGTGTTCCTCACCGACGGCAAGCCCACCATCGGCAGCACCGACGAGAAGCAGATCCTGGACCGGGCCCGCGCGGCCGCCGGCGGCCGGGCGGTGCGGGTGTTCTGCTTCGGCATCGGCACCGACATCAACACCCGGCTGCTCGACCGCCTGGCCGAGGAAACCCGCGCCGCCAGCCAGTACGTGCTGCCCAGCGAGGACATCGAGGTCAAGGTGTCGAACTTTTACGCCAAGATCAGCATGCCCGTGCTGGCCAATCCCAGGCTGGAAGTGTCCGGCCCGGTGAAGATCTCCAAGACCTATCCCACCGCGCTGCCCGATCTGTTCAAGGGCGAGCAGCTGGTGCTATTCGGCCGCTACACCGGCAGCGGCGCCGCCACGGTGAAGCTGAGCGGCTCCGTCAACGGCCGCCCCCGCACCTTCACCTACGCGGCCGAGTTCCCCGCCCGCGACGCGGCGCACGGCTTCATCCCGCGCCTGTGGGCCACCCGCCGGGTGGGCTTCCTGCTGGACCAGATCCGCCTGCACGGCGAGAGCGCCGAGCTGCGCGACGAGGTCACCCGCCTGGCCCGCCTCTACGGCATCGTCACCCCCTATACCGCCTACCTCATCGTCGAGGACGAGAGCCGGCGCAACGTCCCGGTGACCAGCCGCACCCTGCAGGCCATCGACGGGGATGAGAAGCTGGTCACCGAAACCCGCCGCCGCTACAAGGAGATGAAAGACGAATCCAGCGGCGCCGGCGTGGTGGGCGGCGTCCAGTCGAACAGCACCCTGAAGCAGGCCGAGGTCGTCTCCGCCCCGGCGGAGGCCAACGTCCACGCCCGCAAGGGCTATGCCGGAGCCGCCGCCCCCGAGAGCGCGCGGGTGGACCAGGCGATCAGCGCCCAGGCCAACCGCTATATCGCCGGCCGCAACTTCTTCCAGAACGGCAGCCAATGGATCGACGCCAACGTCCAGGCCAAGCCCGGCGCCCGGCGCGTCCAGGTCAAGTTCAACTCCGCCGAGTACTTCGACCTGATGGGCAAGCACCCCAGCATGCCGCAGTGGCTGTCGGTGGGCCGCAACGTCCAGGTCGCGCTCGGCGACACGGTCTACGAGATCGTCGAATGAACCGCAACCGACATCATGAATGATAAGGAGACGAACATGAACACCTGCACCGCCCGTCACACCCTCCTGGTCCTGGCGCTGCTCCTGGCGGCTGCGGCCGCCCCGTCCGCGGCCGCCGTCCAGGCCGACAAGCCCGCCGCCGCCGCGGGGGCGCCCCGGATCGAGGTCTGCTTCGTGCTGGACACCACCGGCTCCATGGGCGGCCTCATCGAGGGGGCCAAGCTCAAGATTTGGTCCATCGCCAACCAGATGGTTTCAGCCAAGCCGACGCCCAGGCTCAAGATCGCCCTCATCGGCTATCGCGACCGGGGCGACGAGTACGTCACCCGCATCTACGACCTGAGCGAGGACATCGACGCCGTCTACGCCAACCTCCAGAAGTTCGAGGCCGGCGGCGGGGGCGACACCCCCGAGTCGGTGAACCAGGCCCTGCACGAGGCCGTGGCCAAGGTGGCCTGGAGCGCCGACCGCGGCGTGCTCAAGATCATCTTCCTGGTGGGCGACTGCCCGCCCCACATGGACTACCCCGATGACGTCAAGTACCCGAAGACCTGCGAAGCCGCCGTCAAGAAGGACCTGATCATCAACACCGTCCAGTGCGGCAATCACGGCGAGACCACCCCCGTCTGGCAGGACATCGCCGGCCGCGCCGAAGGGAAGTTCGTGGCCATCGGCCAGTCGGGCGACATGCAGGTGGTGAGCACACCCATGGACGCCGAGCTGGCGAAGCTCAACGCCGAAGTCGGCCGCACCCTGGTCCCCTACGGCAGCGAACGGAAGCGGGGCGAGGTCATGGCCAAGCAGGTGGCCGCCGAGGCCGCCGCCGCGCCCGCCGCAGCCGACCGCCTGGCCTACAACGCCAGCACCGGCAAGGCCGTCCAGGGGGGCGGCGACCTGGTGGACGACCTGAAGGACAACCGGGTCAAGCTCGAGGAGGTGAAGGCGGACGAACTCCCCGCCGAGATGAAAAATCTCACCAAGGAGCAGCAGGCGGCCTACCTCAAAGCCAAGGCCGAGGAGCGCCAGAAGGTCCAGGCCCGGATCGCCGAGCTGGTGAAGAAGCGCCAGGAGTACATCAACGAGGAGATGCGCAAGGCGGCGGGCAAGGGCGGCTTCGACGAGCAGGTGCGCGCCATCGTCACCGAGCAGGCCAAGAGCAAGGGCATCAAATACGCCACCGGCGACAAATGAGCATCGCCGCCCCGGCGGACGGCGCGGCCGTCCGCCGGGGACCTACCTCCCTACCCATGGCATCGGGGCGGACACCGGGTCCGCCCCGTTTTTTCCCGCGGTCCCGCAACGCGCCGCTATTCCACCGTGAACGAAGTATCGCCCAGCTTGGCGCCGCCGGCGTCGAGCACCTCCACCCGCCAATCTCCGGTGCGGTTGTGGAGCGTCTTGTAAGCGTGGGTGCGCCAGCGCGCCCCCTGCTTTGCCGCCAGCACGGTCCGGCCCACTTCATTGTCGCCGTGGTGCCAGACGATGGTGATTTCGGTGTCCGCTGCGATGTCTTTCAGTTCCACGAAGGCGAACACCTTCTCCGTGGCCGCGGGGAATGTGTCCGCGGCGCCCACGGGTTCGCGGTTCTCCACGCCGG
>ENA-UPTA01003720-UPTA01003720.1-activated-sludge-metagenome-genome-assembly--contig:-NODE-3720-length-14800-cov-5.554900_pt1 | contig 14800 bp, 10 predicted proteins | sample MGYA00238184_ERZ773361 | MGnify/ENA primary metagenome ERZ773361 (study PRJEB29100, sample SAMN05720205) | activated sludge metagenome | isolation source: anaerobic digester from wastewater...
CCGACCTTAAAAATGCCGGCGCGGTCATCACCGCCCACGATCCCATGGCGGACCGCGCGGAAGTCGCGCAGCACAGCGAGTTTGAATTCACAGACGATGTATATGCCGCCGTAACGGACACCGAGGCGGTTGTCATCATCACGGCATGGGAAGATTATCTTTTTCTGGACTACAAACGAATCCATAAAGCGATGAAGGGCCGCACGCTGATTGACTGCAACAACATGCTCAAGCCCGATGACATGGATGCCCTGGGTTTTGAATACATGAACGTCGGCCGCGGCCGCGGATGACCGGGAGAAACAGGAAATGAAAGTTGCCATAATCGGAGCCGGATTGCAGTGCCGCAGGCGCGCACCGGTCGTTAATGAATTTCCGGAGACAAAACTGGCGGTTATTGCCAGCGATCAGCCCGGGCCCGCGCAGAAGATGGCCGCGCAAATGGGATGCGAAGCCTCTGACGACTGGCGGAAGGTTGTGACGCGGGACGACATAGATATTGTGGTGGTCTGCACGCCGCCGCATGTTCATGCCGAAATCAGCATTGCCGCCATGAAGGCGGGCAAGCATGTTCTGTGCGAGAAACCCCTCACGCGTACGGTCGAGGAAGCGGAGCAGATGCTGGCCGCAGCGAATAAAACAGGCAAAACGCTGAAATGCGGATTCAACCACCGGCATCATCCCGCCATCTGGGAGTCCCATCAGCGCGTGAGCCGAGGCGAGATCGGCAAACCCCTCTTCGCTCGCTGCCGCTACGGCATTTGCGGACGCCCCGGCTATGAAAAGGAATGGCGCGCCGATCCCGCGCAGGCGGCGGGCGGGCAGTTCATCGAACAGGGCACCCATGCCATTGATCTGTTCCGATGGTTTCTGGGCGAAATATCCGAAGCGGTCTGCATGACCGGCATCATGTATTTCAAGGAGCAGTCCATGGATGACAGCGGCATGGCGCTTTTCCGGGCGGAGAGCGGCGCGACGGCTACTCTGCACACCACGCTGACCGAATGGCAGAACCAGTTTTCGTTCGAAGTGTTCGGAGAAGATGGATATTTCAAGGTGAATGGCCTTGGCGCCAGCTACGGCACCGAAACGCTCATCGCCGGGCGCCGCGATTTCAATGCGCCGTTCCAGGACACCGTAACCCATTACCGCGGCGGGGATATTTCGTGGCGCGAGGAATGGAAAGAGTTTCTGTCGGCCATCAAAGAAAAACGCGAACCCATCGGCAATGCACACGACGGGCTCATGGCCATGCGCATTGCACTGACGGCTTACGAATCCGAACTTCAGAAACGCATCCTTCCCGTAAAGGGGTCTTTCTAGGGCGGCTCATGAAGGTTCTTGTCACAGGCGCCGGCGGATTGATCGGGCGATATCTGCTCGAACGGCTGGAGACATCCGGACACGAGGCGCTCGGACTGGATTTGAAGTCCGACGGGAAAATCATGGCCGCTGACATTATGAACCGCGACGAAATCACTGCCGGCATGGCCAAATGCCGTCCCGAAGCGGTGATTCATCTGGCAGCCCAGAGTTCTCCGCCGCAGTCCTGGATCCATCCGGCGGAAACCTTTCAAATGAACGTCAATGGAACCCTTCATGTGCTGGAGGCTGTTCGTGAAACATGTCCGGAGGCCAAAGTCATTGTGGCCTGTTCAAGCGCGGAATACGCCATGTCGCATGACGGCAAGCCCATCGGCGAAGATTATCCTTTAAGCCCCTCGAATCCGTACGGCATCAGCAAAATGGCAGCCGGAGAACTGGCGCGAGTTTACGGCCTGCGCCACGGATTGCATGTGATCCGCGTCCGGCCGTTCTTCCTGGTCGGCCCCCGGAAAACCGGCGATGTGTGTTCGGATTTCGCTCGGGGAATTGCGGCCATTGAAAAAGGTTTGCAGAAGGAACTGCTGACAGGAACCCTGGATGTCGTGCGCGACATCATGGATGTGCGCGACGGCATAGCTGCTTTTCAGGCCGTGATGGAAAAAGGCTCTTCAGGCGAAGCCTACAACATTTGCACCGGACACGGTGTGCGTATCGGCGATATTCTGGATATCTATCGTGAACTCGCGGCGGTTCCCATTGTACAGCGCATGGATCCCTCCAAGGTTCGGCCGATTGACGAACCTGTACGAATCGGCGATCCCTCCAAATTAAAGGCTCTTGGCTGGGCGCCTTCATACAGCCTCAGGCAGACGCTGCAGGACATTCTGAACTACTGGCGCGCACGGGAGGATGTTTGATGCAGGTCGTTATACTTGCAGGAGGAAAGGGAACGCGAATCCAGTCCATTGCCAGGGACATTCCAAAGGCCTTGATCCCGGTGTCCGGACGGCCATTCATTGAACATCAGTTTGAACTGCTGCTCCGTTCGGATATTCGCGACATCCTCCTCTGCATTGGCCACCTCGGCGACCAGATTGCCGCGCATGTCGGCGACGGCGCAAAATGGGGCATGAAGGTTCAATATGCCTTTGAGGATCCCAAGGCCCTGATGGGAACCGGCGGAGCGCTGCTCAATGGTTTTGAAATGCTGGAGGATAAGTTTTTTGTCCTTTATGGGGACTCCTATCTCCCCATTGATTACCGCGGGATGTTGAATGCATTTGAAAGAGCCGGAACCCCCGCCATGATGAGCGTGTACCGCAACCTTGGACAGTACGACACATCGAACGTGCGCGTCAAAGGAGACCGCGTCGTGCTGTATTCAAAATCCGCCAAGCCGGAGGAGGTTGACTATATTGATTATGGGCTCACGGCTTACAAAAAATCGCTGATTGCCGAATACAAATCGGCTCCGATCCCGCTGGATCTCGAAAAAATCCTGCGCGATCAGGTGGCAAAGGGCTGCCTGTCGGCCTATGAGGTCAAGGAGCGCTTCTATGAAATCGGCAAACCGTCCGGGCTGGCCGAGCTTGAAGATTATCTTAAAACCCATCATGCTTCCTGAATATGGAAAAGCAAAACAGAAAAGCCGTATTCATTGACCGCGACGGAGTGCTGAATGAAATGGTGTACGATGAAACGCATGGCACCATGGATTCGCCCCGGCGTCCCGAACAGGTGGCCATGATCAGAGGCGCGGGCAGATTCCTGCAGGCCGTACGAAACATGGGTTATTTTTCCGTTGTAGTCACCAACCAGCCGGGGATCGCGAAAGGAACTCTGACGCTTGCGGAACTGGATGCCGTCAACGCCCGGCTCGCGGAACTTCTTGAGACGGACGGCGGACAGTGGGATGCGCTCAAATACTGCCCGCACCATCCGGACGGCGGGTTCAATCCGTGCCGCGAATACGTGATGAAATGCGAATGCCGCAAACCCCGGCCGGGAATGATCATCGAGGCCGCAAAGGGGCTGAATATTGATCTGAAGAAAAGCTGGATGATTGGTGACGGCCTGACCGATGTGCAAGCAGGCCATGCCGCCGGCTGCACGACCATTCTGGTCACACAACTGAAAATTGACCAGGTTGAACGCTTCTTCCACACCGATGGCCGCGAACCGGATTACATCTGCCGGAATCTTTCGGAGGCTTTGGGCATCATCAAAAAGCGCGATGCCTGAACGCTGAGGCATCAACCCGCTTTTGCCGCGATCTGTCTTTCAAAGAGTTCTGCATAGATTCTCGCCGTTTGCTGCCAGTTCCACGTCCGGATTGAGTATTCGGAAATCGCAGACCGCTCCTTGAGCCATCCGATTCGGCCCGCCTGCGCATCTCTCAGCCGCTGCACGATATCCTTTGCATCCCGGGAAACGACGATGAACCGGTCGCGATCCCTGTTATAGCCCTGAAATGTTTCTTCAGAAATCATGCAGCCCAGCCCGCACGCCATGCCCTGCGGAACCACCGCCGGCCAACCCTCCCCCACGGAGGGCATGATGAAAAGATCATGGCTGCCATACAGTTCACGAAGTTCCTGATCCGTTGCCAGGGGCAGAATCCGGATGTTCGGAAGATTCCACAATGCCGGATCATCGGGCCCGTTGCCCCGGAATGAAAATAGAACATCGGGGCATTCCTGCGCCACTTGCCGGATCAAATGCAAACCCTTCTTCTCATAATAGCGCCCGACAAATAGAACTTTGAACCGGCTCTCCGGCAAATCCCATTTTTGCATCAGCGCCGCGCGCTCCGGATCCGGAACAAAGAAATATTTCTCGGGCTCAATGCCCGCAGGCGTCATATGCGTCATGTCTTCGGGAATGCCCGCTTCTTCAATGAACCACTTCCTGACGGCTTCGCCCACAAATGTCAGCGGAATGCCATGGCGCACGGTGCGCTGCGCTGTTGCGCAGATCACGCGATGCTGGACCGCCGTGAGCAGTTTCGATGCAAGCGGAATAATGGCGACATGCTGGGTGACAACCGCCGGATGCTTCTGCCGAATCGCGGAAGAAAGGCAAACGGACGACAGGCCCGGCGCCAGCGAATGGATGTTCACCACTTCATGCTCCCGAATCAGTTTTTGGATCCGGCCATAGGCCGCGGGACTCACGACCGGTGAATTGATCTCCCACAGAGTTTCAAAAATATTGCAGGCCGGAACCCTGATATTATCTGAAGTCGTCATATGTCCGGCTTTCGGGATATTCGTGGTCAGCCATGTCACAGAGTGCCCGTCCCGCTCCCAGCAGCGCTTCAGCGCCCCGGCCGCAAACTCAATTCCGCCCATGTGAGGCGGCTGATAGTTGGAGACCAGCAATATTTTCATGGTTATCAGGCCAACAGAGTCAGTCGCGATACTGGGCTTTCTCAATCAGTTCCCGCTGCATGCCGACCACCGCAATCCCTTCATCCGGGTTCATCCCCGTGAGGGAATCCTCGCCGCGGATCGCCCGGACAAACCGGTCAAGCACCTCGGGATTCCCGTACAAATGGCGGCCGGCGGCATAGCGGAGACCACCTGTAACAAAGCCCCAGCCATGCTGGAATATCGAGAGCATGCTGGTTCGTGAAATATCCACGGCCGTATGCACTCCGTCGTTCGGCAGATAAATGGGAATGTCCCTCCAGACATCAATGTCCATTGTGCCCTTGTCGCCCACCACGAGCACATGCCACTCCGTCAAGCTGGAGTCGAAATTGATATGGAGATACACGGGGAAATTGTCCGCGGAAACATACTCGGCGCTGACAAAGCGGGGTGTGTTCTTGTACGTTTTGCTCCGCCAGACGCTCGCATTCAGCAATTCGCAATGCCCGCTGGTCAGCCAGCGGAACAGATAATAAAAATGGGGCGATTCATCAAAGAAGAGTCCCAGCGGCAGCTCATCGCACCAGGCGGGAATGTTGCGTTTATGGTTGCAAAGCTGCACACCATAAACAGCTCGAATCCTGCCGATTTTCCCAGCGGCGACCGCCCTCCGGAATGCGTGGGCCGCCCGGCTGAACTGGAAATTATGAACAACCGCAAGAACCCTGTTGTTCTTCTTTGCGAGTTCCGCGAGCATCCGGCCCTGCTCTGTGTTCAAGGTCATGGGTTTTTCGACCAGCACATGCTTGCCGGCCTCAAGCGCCATGCGCGCCAGATCGTAATGCGTATCGGGAACCGTTCCAATCATCACGGCATCGGCTTCCGCCTGCCAGCCGATCTGGAAATCCATTTTGTCATGATAGTTGGCCACCCGGAACTTCTTTGCCGTTGATTCCGCGCGGGCGGGCTGGTTCGAAACAACGCCGATCAACCGGCAGTCGGGGTTTTTCGTGATGGAAGGCAGGTGCCGGTTGTTGACCACCCATCCTCCGCCAACACTAAGTATTTTCAACCGGTCTGTCATAGGCACCTTCAGGGAAAATATTGTTATTTATCCGAATGCAGTGCTAATCTAAACCATCGTTATTACAAAGCAAGCAGTTTAAGAGGAAGCTATGGCGGCTGTTTACGATCGTTATCCGGATGTCATGAATGCCCACGGGGGCCTGATTGAAAAGGCGGAAAACTGGCGGCAGGAAAAAATCCTGTCCCTTTTGCAGGCTGAACTGCCCGCCGACTCCCGGCCGCGTGTCATCGAAGTGGGAATAGGAACCGGTCTTTTTGCCCGCGCCTGCAAACGCAGGGAATGGGATTATACCGGCGTCGACCGCAGCGCCAAACTCATATCCTTGCTGGGCGACAGCTTCAACTGCGTTAACGGTGAATGCCCTCCGCTGCCGGCATCCATCGAATCCAATACTTATGATCTGGCCTACGCTTCGTTTATTCTGGAGCATCTGGCGGATGGCGTGGAAGCCTTCTCTTTTGTTTCCGAACTGAAGAGAGTGCTGAAACCCGGCGGCCTTATGTGCCTGGTGGTTCCGGACGCCCTGAGCCTCGGCCTGGAGTTCTGGAACCTGGACTACACGCACCGCTATCCCACCGCCGAAAGAAATGTCACGCAAATCCTTCAGGAGGCCGAGCTTGATATCCGCCGAGTTGTCCGTTATCGCGCTGCCGGTTTTACGGGCATTTTGTACTGGCTCGTCAGGCTCTGCGGGCTCTTTTATTCCTACCGCTTCTGGACCGCTTTGCTCAGACGCGCGGATATCCCTTATAGCATATATCAATATGTGAAGCAGGACATTTTAGTATTCATTTGCACAAAGCGGAATGTCAATACGCAGACCTGATTCATGTTGCGCGCCATCCGCACACCGGACGGAAGAAGTTACTGCTTCTTGATTACACCACAACGGAGATACATCAAGCCAGACGAATACACGTCATTTGTATAAGTCATCACGCCATCTATTCCCTGCACTTGATTGGCATCAAGCGCATCGAACCAGTTGGCAAGATCAATTGACTTCTGAATGGTATATACGCTTCCCGCCTGCGCCTGCCATGAAATGGTCAGAAGTTGACCTGATTCGGGGGTTTCTCCCCGGACAAACCGAGATTCATAGGGTGATGTGTTGGTCGTGATCAGCAGCGAAAAGACGCTGTCAGCGTCGTTGATGTCTGTGCCGGCAATGTCCTCCTCTGCATTGGAAAAACCATCCTCATCGCTATCAACACTGCCATCGAGCAATCCAACCGGTTTTGGCGCCGCCCCGCTCGATTTAACCGAGTCCACAATCTGACTGTCTATGATCAAATCAACCGTTTTATCACCGGTGCTGGTTACAAAATAAGTGTCAGACAACCTTTGAGCCAGACCAGCACCACATTCCCCGGTTTCCTGCACTTGCCACTGGAAGGCAACATCCGTTTCAAAGGGATTGCGTACACGCCAGTATCCATCCCATATGCACGCCAGGCTTATTTTCTTCGCCTGGCCATAGTTCATCACAAAATGCGAGTGGTTCCCAGCGGCATCCCAGGCCTTCACAATAAAACTGTTGTACGAGCCATGAATGTTCGAGACGTTTGCAACAAATTGTGTGGCATTGACCTGCAACGCATCCGCGTTCTTAATCTTAACGCCGGCAACCCCAACATTATCTGTCACCGTAACAAGAATTTGAAGTTCTGAATTTGTAGAAACAAATCCGTCTGCAGGAAACACACTGATAATACTCGGGGCAACCGTATCTGCGCCCGCATATACATAGACACCGGTCAAAGCCGCGGATACAGCGCTGGAAAGGCGAGCCGTCAGTATCGCCGGAGTCTGCCAGTCCACTAAAGCTCTAAACTCCACGCCATGATCCTGAGAAGCAAGGTTGTTGGCCGTTTCGCCGGTCAAAAGCCAGTTGGTCAGGCCAACGGGGCGCCAGGCCGCGCCGGCATCGTTTGCCGCATCAGGCAGGATTTGAACAGTCACCGATCGAACAGACGGGCTGCAATTTGACATGGTTGCAAGCTCGGCCACATCACTGCCGGAAAGACAACCACTGTAGACGCGGATATCATCCAGCCAGCCGGAAAACATATCCGTATTTTGTCCCGGACGATATCCTATAAACAGATCCTCGGAAAAGAGAGGAGAGAACGAACCCAGAACAGATTCCTGCATTAATGAACCATCCACATAAACACGTCCCAGGCCAAGAGCCGCGTCATAAGTAACGGCCAAATGATGCCAGATGCCCGCTTCAGGATTCGATGTGCTCACAATATGCGACCCGCGGGCAGCTTCATCTATAATGTTGGCCCCTGTCCCTTTTCCAGCCCATTGCCACCCCCATACACCAGTCCACATATGAACACCCCCTTGCAGGGTATTGGTATCAAACCACTCAAGAATCGGCCGCTGACGGGCATAATCATTCACTTTGAACCACGCTGCCAGACTGAATCTGGCTCCAAGCACTGAATCCGGCCACTGAAGACTGATGTAATCGTCCACTCCATCAAAATAGAAAGCGTGGCCACAATCAATAGCCACATATTCTCCCCCATGCAATGCACCATCCAGACCAGAGCCGGAAGAATCTTTGGCCAGTAAGTCATCATACAATTCAAACTCATAGTGCAGCACCAGCTCATTGGTGGCGGTCACATCAACCAGATAAGCAGCACTGCGAACAACGAGCGATGTTCCTACAGCGGCAGTCTGCTGGTCCGGCGTTTGCCAACCCGAGATCGGCTTGAACTCCAGTGAATAATCACCGGCGGGCAAGTTATTGGCTGTTGAACCGCTGGCGCGCCACGTGGTTTCCCCGGCCAACCGCCATGCAGCGCCGCTCAAGACGGCATTTGAAGGGGTCAAAGAGCAACGGATGCTGCCTTCAGATATCACACGTGATGCATAGGGAATATAAAGGTCTAAAACTTCGTTTGAGGTAAGAACTCCACCATAAATGCGAACTTCATCCAGCAAACCGCTCCAGCAGTCAATTTGGGTTGGACGCTTCCCGATATAAACATCCATTGCCGTTGCAGGAGTAAATGACCCGAGTGATTTGGTTTCCCTCAACTGACCATTCAAATACAAGCAGGCCACACCGCTTGCCTGATCATAACTAACCGCTAAATGGTACCAGAGATTTGGAGGCGGATCGTAGATACTGATGACATGACTGGACCATGTCGGAGACGAGATAATATTGGCGCCTGTTCCTTTGTCTCCCCAAGGAGAGCCATAGACCCCCATCCACATGTGCACACCAAGATTCGTCCCGTTGTTCCACTCTATAATTGGCCTTTGAAGAATGTAGTTATATGTTTTGCACCATGCCGCCAATGTGAAGCTGCCGACATTAAGAGAGGGGGCGGAGGGCGCGCGCACATAGGAATTTGTTCCGTAAAGCTCAAGTGCGTAATCAGATTCCGAAACTGCATGCCACCCGCAATTGTTGATCCACCCATGATTGCCGCATCCACTCCGGTCAATAGCGTAATCTCCAGCGCTGTTGAAGTCATAGTACAAAACCAGGTTATTGGTTTCAGAACCTGATGCACGCATTACTACTGTAGTGGAACTTAACATCCCGCCATGAACCGCAATAGTGATGGCCGATGCAGGCAGCCATCCGCTGGCGGCCTGAACTGAAACCGTCCAGATGCCAACAGGAACATCCGTGATCACCGTTCCACATGAGTGTGTATTTGTACCGGAAAAACCTTCAATTTGCCAAACGGCTCCTGCTGCACTTTCCGGCAGGACCTTCAACTCTATTTGCCCCACAGCCGGTTCACAATTGTCCCGATTCTGAACAAGGGCATATATCTCGTTTGACGACAACGGCCCATCAAATATTTTTATCTCGTCGAGCAGCCCCTTGAAACAGTCGTTGGGCATCCCCGGCCGCATGCCAATGTATATATTCCCGTCCATCTTTAAGGGATGCGGCAGAATATTTTTTTCATTTCGCAATACGCCATCAAGATAAACCCGCGCTGAGCCGTTTGATGAACAGGTTACTGCCAGATGATGCCAGATATCTGCAGAAGCATTATCTATGCTGACGACTCCAAGACTTGCGGAATTGGTATCAATAAAATGAGCTCCAGTTCCCCTGCCACCCCATTCGTAGGCCCATACCCCCGCCCACATATGAAAACCAATAGATCCGGCGTCATTCCATTCCACAATTGCGCGCTGACGCGCATAATCTGCGGCTTTATACCACGCTGATACCGTCACACCGTGAGAAGGCTTCAGATCAGGAGAGCCTGCAACCAGTACATAATTCGAATAGCCTGACATTTGAAGGACCCCTCCGCAATCATTTGATACAATGATTGCAGATCCATATATATAGCCCGTATGCCCATTGCCGCTTGCATCAAGAATGTTTGTCCCCATGATGTCGTTGAAGTCATAATGCAAGAGCATATTTGCAGCGAACGCTGAAGCGGATATTGACAAAACTGTCAGAATAATAACGAGGCATTTCATATATTTTATGCTCCCACCTGAACCGAGGAGATTTAACCATTTCGCGATATTGCGCACAAGACAAGAATCATGCTGATTATGTAAATATGCTTTAATCGCGCGGATTTTCCAAATGAGCCACCAGTCCAGCCATGCCGGATACGTCGCCTCCGGCAGAAACATACGAACCGACGGCCATTCTCTACACACACTGGCAAAAAGATATTCGCGGTTCGATTCCCGCAATGTGGAGGCGTAAAGAGGGGTCCGCATAGTTCGTATCCTGATTTTCATCTGCAAGAAATAATATCTGCTTTTCTAATCGGCCCCGCCGCCAAAAGTTCCAATGATTGGAAGTTTTACGGGGAAAAGTTCCAACCATTGGAAGTTTTTGGACGAAAAGTTCCAATCATTGGAACTTTTCAGTAATCCACGCGGACGCGGTAGGCCGCGCGCTCGATTCCGGTGACGGTGTCGGTGTAAATTCCGGTCACAAGATTGGTGGCCAGCAGATCAAAGGTTGCATAACTGTTGGTGGAGCGCCGGAGCTCGTAGGTTCGATTTGCCGCAGTCGGCCACTCCAGCACGAACAGATTCCCGGTGAAACCGGAACCAGCCGAAGACTCGACTGAAAAATACGAAAGCGGATTGGTGGGCTCTGTGCCGGCCGTGTATTCGCCCCAGTTGCTGAAGAGATCTCCGTCATCATCGTCCAATTCCGACGGCCCCAGCGAGGTGCCGAAGTTGATGTGCTCCCAGAGATTCGGAAGGCCGTCGGCATCCGCGTCGCCGGCTTCCAGATAAACCAGCTTCGGCTGAAGCGCCAGAAATCCGTAGCCGAAATTGCCGGCGCTGTGCCGGGCGCCCAGCGAACGCTCGGCCACGAACGCCGCCGAGAGATAGCGGTCCTTCCCGTTCGTGCTGGATGACGCAATGGCGCCCGCCACGGTCAGCCAGTCCACATCATCAATGCCGGACGCCCCCAGCGAACCCCACGGCAGGCTGGCCTCCCACCGGTCGGTCCGGCGGTTGCCGTCGTCATCCGTCCCCGCGCAGGCGCTGGTGCCCGCTCCATCAAACTGTGACAGGCGCGAACCCGGCATCACCACAAAGTTTGAGGAATTGGTGCCGATATAAAAAATGCCCTGACCGAAGTCGTAGCCGCCGTAAGTGAAATTCGTGTAGTCCGGATCGTCGCCGTATTCATCGCCATAAACGATGGCGACATCCATCGGCTCCGCAAATCCGACGTTGTGCAGATAATCCAGCGCCTGGGGAAGCGATGACTTGTGCCACAGATTGGTCGCGTTGTCGGAAAGCGTGTTCATCCCGAGGAACAGCATCAGCACGTTGTTGCTTCCGCCCAGGTCGGTTCCAAGGCCGCCCACGTACAGGTTTGAAGAGTCGTAGTTGAAATACAGGCTTCCGAAATTCCCGAATCCGCCCCACGCGGAGGGCGACGCGACATCGCCGCCGGAAAGTTCAAAATCAAAATTGTCGCCTGAGGCGTTCTGTGCCGCGGGATTGGTGGCGATCACGGGCGTTCCCTGCATCATGAGCGGAGGAATCTCCGACATTCCCGAGCCGCCGGAAACATCAAATTCCCATTTGATCCCCTCGTTGATGTCCCATGAAGCGCCCGCCGTGAAAAAGATTTCCATGCCTGCCGCGGCTGACGGAACCGGAAGAGTGTACTGCCAGACCGCGCCGGAGGTGTTGGTCATGGCGTAAACGGTCGCTCCGCCCCCGAAGTCCGCTTGCAAATAAACCTGACCGAGTCCGCGCAGAGGGCCCATGTCCGCCTCGTAGCGGATGGTCACGTTCGACCCCGCGACCGGCGCATCCGGATCGCATGTTGAGCGCTCAAGCAGGGCCTGCCAGTTGTAGGTGTAATTGTTGTCCCAGTTTGTGGAGGCGGCATCGTGAAAAACAAACGCCAGACGGCTGGTGCAGGAATTCGGAACCGTGAATTCATGCTCCCAGCGGCCGGTGCCCGCATTGAAGGTCATGGCCGTGTTGATGGTTGCGCTGCTGAAAGCATCCACGCCCAGAAACAGATAAACCGGCGAAGAATAAAACAGCGGGCCGCTGGCTGCGTTGTAGGATATCTTTACGGTTTCGCCGCGCACCGGGAAAGCCGGTTCAACCCGCACGGCGCGGCCGGCGTTGGTGTAAACGGTCTGGTCGAATATCAGTCCGTCCGTGCGGATTCCACGCACCTGCATCTGGAGGTTGGTCACATGGCAGGAGACAAAAAAGAGGCATGTGGTTGCATATTCGTGGAAACCTGGCGTGAAGGTGGAATAATAGAGTGTGCCGCCCCCGCCGCCCGCGACAAAATAATTGATCCCTCGGATCGGCACCGTGCGCTGATAATTGTGACTGTGGCCGCTGAACACCACATCCGCCTCGTACTGCACAAACACTGGGCACCAGTTGGTCTTGATGTGATCATCCCCCGCCCGCTCGCCCTCCGAATAGGGCGGACGATGAAAATACGGAATGATCCAGGCGATGTTCGTGTCGTTGGCGGCGCCCTGCAGATCGCGTGCGAGCCAGTTGGTCTGCCCCTCCACTTCCAAATCCGAATTCAGCGCCACGAAATGCGCGTTGCCAACGTCGAAAGAATAACAGCTTCCATTGGACGGTTTTTCGGGAAGGTTAAAGATTTTCCAGTAGTCGGCATTGCCGCTCGGACCGTCGTCATGGTTTCCGCACACCGGCATGAATACCGCCCGCTGCAGTTCGTCGGTCGTGATGGTGAAAAACTGCTCCCAGGTCGGCCAGCTCGCGCTGTACACCGGATCGGAAAGGTCTCCCATTTGGATGACAAAGTCCGGTTCGTTCTGGATGATTTCCTCCGCAACATCCCGGCCCCAGGCGGCATTGAGCCCGCCCTGCAGATCGCAATGCACGGCAAAGCTGAACGGAGCGCCCGGTTCCGGCGCTGTCCGGAAAGAACCCGTCTGTTCGTACCCGTCCGTGGACGAAGCCTTGAAATAATATTTCGTGCCCGCATCAAGTCCGCGAAGCGTCAGAGCATGCCGGCGGACACCGCCGGGGTCCATAACGGAATCCGTATAGTTGGTGGACTGGCCATATTGCACCGTGCCCCGCCCCTCGCTGTCGCGCTCCCACGAAATCGTGGCGGTGGTTTGAGGATCATCCGTCCAGGTGATGACCACCGGAATGGACCGCGCCAAGACTTATGCCGCCATCAGCATCAGCACGGCAGCAACGACTTTTCCTCGCATCATATCCACACCCCTCTTGCAACACCGGAAAGTCTAGCCACGGCGCACCGAAGATAAAGCCGAAAGTTCGGGAAAGACGCGCGCAAAGAATGTTCTTTCTCCAAAATCCTAATCCCTTAACCAGTTGACTCCAAGATCTGAATGCGTGATAGTCGCAGCATAAATTTGGCAGCTTGAGAAGATCATGATTAAGTACTGCACAGTTCTATTGCTTCTCCTTCAGCCCCTCGCAGTACCGGCGCAGGAGGATCGACTTTGCTTCGTCCAGTTCATTCATCCCGGCCTTGAGCATGAACCGGACTCTGAAACGGGCCGGTCGTGGAACACTGAGCCGCACCGTAGGAAGTTTCTTATGCAGCCCGGACGCTGTCTTTCGGCCATAGACGCCCAGCCGGCAATTGCTGACCTCGTGTTCTGGGGCGAGTTCGAGCCGCCAACGCGACTGCTGAAATCCTATCCGGACCCGGTCCCGGACGGACCGCAGCATCTTTTTGCCCCCGCTCCGGTGGCGTTCCACCCAAACGATCCGCCGCTCATGAACACCGATCCCTTTGTTTTCGGAGACCGGTTCTTCTATAGCATCTGCAAACAGAACAATCGGCACGGGCCCACGGCGATGCAGCGCCTTGCGCGCGGTTCGGTGATACTCTTCGGTTCGGGGAAGCACCGATCGCAGTTTGTCGTGGATACGGTCTTCGTCGTGGCGGATTACGTTGATTGGAACCTGTCGAATTACCGGGAGCGCCTTAAGGACGTGGTGCCGCCGGAGTATTTCCATTCCACCCTCGAACCCATTGCCTACGAAATGAAGGTCCGGAATCTGTCGCCCTCACAGACTTTCCGGCTGTACATTGGAGCCACAGTCGAGAAGCCTTTCGAGGGGATGTTCAGTTTCTTCCCCTGCCTGCCCGCAAAGGATGGCGAAGCGAAGGGATTCGCGCGTCCGTCCATCCGCCGCGAGGGAATCATCACCGACAATCTTACCCAGGGCCAGCGAATGAATCCCATGCCGGATATCGCGGACGTCAGGGCGCTGTGGTCTGATGTCGCCCGGCAGATTCTTGAACAAGACCTCCGGCTCGGTGTCCACGCCGATCTGCCGAGGCTGGAAACACGTTAGGCCGCCGGCTCACGAATTCGATGGCATAAACAAATTGCGGCCCACGAACTGCTTTGTTCCATTGACGTAGCTGTAGTACTTGCGGCACTCGCAGCATAAATATTCAATATCGATCGGCGTGAATTTCCGGCGCGCTTCCGGCCAGTGCACGGCCTGGAGTTCGATCATCCGCCGCATCGTG
>ENA-UPTA01003723-UPTA01003723.1-activated-sludge-metagenome-genome-assembly--contig:-NODE-3723-length-14798-cov-7.797395_pt1 | contig 14798 bp, 9 predicted proteins | sample MGYA00238184_ERZ773361 | MGnify/ENA primary metagenome ERZ773361 (study PRJEB29100, sample SAMN05720205) | activated sludge metagenome | isolation source: anaerobic digester from wastewater...
GGGCTTGAGTCCTCCCTGGAAGGATTGGCAAATCGCGTGGCAGTACGCTACCGAAGCATGGAACCCGGAAAGGATTTTGGGGCAATTGCCCAAACTGAGTGGAAGGACGATCCAACCAGCCAGGCAATCTTTGGCATCAAAGAGATCCTGCTCAGCCGCGGCGTGCTGAGCGAGGAACAGGCGCTGCTCCTGCGGGATGCGAGCTTGAAGCGTATGGCGCTGCCTGTCAGTCAGCTGCTGCCATCAACCAAAGTAAGCAAAAGCCAGGTGCTCTGCCGCGGCTGGTTTGAGCGCATGCGCTGGCGGCAATGGTCGGCGCGCACTGATATCCTTGGGCACAGCCCGATCCAGCAGGGTTATCAGTCTCTGGGGGCATCCCTCACGCAAAAAAGCCTGGCACAATCCTGCCTATTTCAGAATGCTGTAGAAGTGGCTTCAGTGAGCGTGCGAATCAGGAAAGTTGGCAATCCCCAGGACCAGGTCCGCTTCCAACTCCAGACCGACGCTCTCGGACAGCCTTCCGGTACGGTTCGGGCAGAGGTGGTCGTGGCTGCGAGCACGATCCCGACCGAAAGTTACGGATGGGTGAGCGCGTGGTTTGCAAGTCCATGCGCGATTGCAGCCGACGAACGCCTTTGGCTGGTAGTAACGCGGGACGGCGCGGTAAGCTCCACAGCCTATTTCAGCCTTGGTCTGGATGAAAGCCTGGGTTTTCCTGATGGCGAATTCCTGATGCTGGATGCGTCGCTCAATCAGTGGAGAGCGCGTGTGCCAGACGCGGATCTGCTTTTTAAACTGAACAGCCTGAGCGATTCAGCTAAATTGATGGAGCAAATAGCACAGGCTTCCGGCTGTTTCAACAGCTTTTCATACGAGGCTGGGGCAGGTGTGAGCCTGCCTTACGTTAGCGAAGCAGGGATGGATTGCCAGGCGGCGTTCCTTCAACTACTCAGCCTGGGGACGCCTGAGTTGAACAGACTGCTGGTGGAGGTAAACTCAAAACGCCACATGCGGGTATTCTCTCAGTCTGCTCCCGGCAGCTCTGTCTTTTGGCTAGGCAAGGATGGGCGCATCAAAAATGAGGTCGGAAAGGATCTTGAACCTACCTGGCAAGCGGTCGGCAACTGGCTTACTTCTGAAACGGGTACGGTTTGCTTTCTTGAAAGCCTGCAGCTTGATACTTCTGTTGGCAATTATCAACTTCGGACGAATACTTATCCAAAGAGATAGATAACATAAAAGCTTAAACTTTTGTTAAGAAGTCTTTAACTGATAAAATAATTGTATGATCATCACCCTCACCCCGAACCCCAGCGTAGACAGGACTCTGGTAGTCAACCGTCTCAAATTCAATGAGATTCTGCGTGCTGATCCAGCTCAACTCGATTGGGGCGGCAAGGGGTTTAATGCGTCCCGCGGTCTGACTGTGCTTGGGCAGCCCAGCCTGGCGCTTGGTTGGGTGGGAGGGGGTGCGGGTAAGATGGTTGAAGACGGTATGACCAGGCTCGGTATCAAGACAGATTTTGTTTGGGTGGATGGCGAAACCCGCACAAACACAGTCGTCCAGGAAGAGGCCAATGACTGGTACATGCTGGTCAACGAACCCGGTCCACACGTCCCGCCTGGCGCGATCGATGAGATGATGGAAAAAGCAAAAATCTATGCCAACCCTGCTGATATCTGGGTTGTTTCGGGAAGTTTACCCCCGGGTGTGCCTGAAGATTTTTATGCTAACTTGATTCGAATTTTGAAAGCAAAAGGCGTGCGGGTTGCCTTTGATGCCATCGCGGTGCCATTAAAACTTGGTGTCAAGGAAGTTCCGTGGATGCTGTATCCGGAAGTATCCGAGGCAGAGCGTTTGGTAGGCTACGAAATCAGGAACTTCGACATGGCAAAACGCGCAGCAATGAGCTTCTTGCAACAGGGAATTGAGTATGTTGCCCTGATGCTCGAGAGTGGCGGCGTGTTGCTTTGCTCTAAGAGCCTGATGGTTATGGCTTCCCCTTTGAAGGTGCCTGTATGCAGAGTGACCGGCGCGAGGGGCGCATTGTGCGCTGGTTTGCTGGATGGATTTGTTCGCGGGCTGGACCTGGTGGAGATCGCCAGGCGCGCGGCTGCTTTCCGCGCGGCATATATTTCCAACAAGGACTACACCACCATCCGGCAAGAATACTTTATGGAATTGATCCCAAAGGTAGAGATCCGTTCTATTCCGATGTTGTAAGCAAAATTCCTTTCATTCCAGCCAGAGCGTTCCTGCCAGACACATCATCGCAATCAGCCTCAAACTTGCCCCAAGCGCGTCCTGCCTGGCTGCTTGTGCCTGGTTGAGGCGTGACCAGAGTTGATCCGGATCTTCCCCTGTTTTTTCCAGTAAAGCCAGGGGTACACAGCAGCTGAAGCTTGCAAGACGCGAAAAACCCTCTTCAAGCTCGCCTTCAAGCGCTTCCTGGTCGGTTAAGGCGCGTTTCAGACGCGAAAATGCCAGGTCGGATCTTTCAGCAAAACCATGATCAGGAAATAGCAAACCATCCAACCCGATTTGCAGCAAACTCATGGCTTCCTGCCTGCCGGGAAGTCCATTTTCCTCGCGGAAGCGGGGTATCACGGCCTGCCAATCAGCCTTGGTTTGTGTTTGCCAAAGCGGGTCAGGCACCTGCTGGGAGATGACGTTGAACAAGAGCGGGCTGAAGATCTTTGTCCCGTTTTCAGGATTGGTGTTGTGGGCTTCGAGCAAAGCCTGTGCGTGATCCTCGAATATCTGGTTGAGGTCAAACCGCTGCAAACTGCCCCACTGTTTCCTGGCAGTAAAAAGCCCTCCAAGGATCCAGGCTTCGGCATGCAGATCGGGTTCAAGGCGAGGAGAAGTGGGTAAGTCCGGCGTGGAGAGCCAGCTGCTGAGCGCGGGATGATCCAGCGCTGGATGTGCCAGCAGATGCGCAAGCAAGCGTTCGAACCTGCCGCGCGAATCATCTCCATTTTGCGCCATTTGCGCCTGGATGAACAACGCCAGCCCTTGCGCCAGGCTCGTGCTGGTTAGCTGGTAGCGCAAACCGCGTTTTTGGGTCTGTCCCCGCAGAAATTCCGTGTTTCCTTCCAAACCTTGCAGCAGGAAGCTGGATTGCCACTCCAGGTAAGCCTGGCGCAAAGTTGCCTGCCTTTCTGCGAGGGTTGTTTGCGTGGAAATTGGCAGCTGTTGGCTGTAGATGGAGGTTTGTGGGTATGGTTTCGCCGCGGGAGAGGGATTGGGTCGAGCCTGCTGCTGACGTTTAAGCTGTGTGCGGCGGGTCAGGATTAGCAACCCAACAAAAAGGGCGATCAGACCGATCAGGCTGAGCAGACCGGTGGCGTCCTGGGGGGTGAGGGATTGGGGTTGCATGGCGAGGACCTTTTGCGGTAATCATACCGCAAATCATTTGTTGATTCGGGATATGTGCAAGTAGGGTGGGTTGGCGTCATAAAGCATGTGCAGGAACACATTGGGTGATAGCCTACCCACCCTACTAAGGTTCATTTCGACCTCCGCCGATGATGTCAATGTCGGAGTGAGCCCGCAAAGGTTTTATCAAATATCAAGGTCACGAGGCGGTCTCATTCCGACCTACGCCAAATAAAACCTGGCCTTGGTAGATATCGTATTCATATGATTAGCGGCATGATCAAGAGCGAAGCAGGTAGGGTGGGTTGGCGTCATAAAGCATGTGCAGGAACACGCCGGGTTATAGCCTACCCACCGAGGCACAAGAAAGTAAGATCCCTGTTTTTGGTGGGTTGGCTATTTCGATGTCAAGACTAGGTGAGATAATCTGACGCCAACCCACCCTACTAAGATTCATTTCGACTTACGAGCTAAATATAATCGGTTGGTAAGGCCGAATGCGCCTCACCTGCCCTGGCAGCGTAGCTGCAAGGGTTTGCGCACTCCGCCGATAAAACGAATGTGAAGAAAAAAACAGCCAGGCAAAGCTGGCTGTTGCGACAGCGAAAACATATAAGATCTAAAAATCCGGCTCGCCATAGCACCAAATTTTTTCGCCATCAATGGTTACGCTGGGAAGCTTATTGAGGGAATCCTTGTGCTGCTCGTACAGGTTACCAGCAACCAGTTCCGAAATGGAGGTGGATTGCCAGGGAGCGTTTCCGTAAGATTCTTCGTAATGACCATAGCGGCAACCCATCACCACCTCCAGCTTTACCCGCACTTCAGGGTCAAGTTCCCCGTCATCCAGATAGCGGAAAAGCGTCGGTACGGCGTCGTTGGTGAGACCGTGAACCAGGTAAGCGGCATCAAGTTTTTCGCCCTGCACAGCCCTTTCCAGGTTCTGCTGGGCGATCAGAGCGTCTTCATTCAGCCCCACCATTACCAGCGCGAACGCCAGAAAGCCGAGCATCAAAACCAGCCCCAGCCTGCGGAAAGAATTTGTCAGTTCCATCAGGATCAAGGCCAGCAAAAGCAGCCCAACGAAGACCATGAAGACATGCGCTGCCAGGCGCAAACTGGTGAAGCCATACGCCTGCTCATACAGGCGCAGACGCTGGAAAGCTGAAATCAGCATCACGCCAACCTGTGCCAGCAGCAAACCCGCCATCACTGAAAAAGCGCGTTTTTTAGCCTGTGTGTCGCGTTTGGTGAAGGATGCCAGGCTAAAGTACAACACGCTGGCAATCAAGGCGACAGCAACCAGCTCAAAGAAACCGCGCCGCGCGTACTCGGCATAGGTGAAGCCGTCGATGCTCACATTCACCGAGCCGGCAAAGAAATAACGGAACTGAACAACGAGGAAAAGCGCAAACAGCACGTTCAGACTGATCAGGGCAATGCTGGTTTCTGTCATTCCCAGGAAGGGTTTGAACAGGGGTTTGTCAGGTTGGATTACCAACGGCTTTTCGCTTTTTGTCATCGCGTGCCAGAGCGCGGCAGCACCAAGCCAGGTGAGCAGCAGGATAGTAAGCGTATGTGGAATGAAGTTATCAAAAATGTCGAACTTGAACCAGTCAAAGGCAGAACCGAGCATATCAGAGAAGATCTTGTCTGCCGAAGCCAGCAGCAATCCAAACAGCAGCAATAAAGGAATGGTGATCAGCACACCGCGTAGGACTGCCAGTCCGCGTTTGCTTTTTTGCGGATTTTGCTCTTTGCATTCCTGTGAACTTTGGATACCTTCCAGGATCAACTGGGGCGTGCCGATCACACCGGAGGGGATTAGCTTAAAGAGTTCCCCAATCAGTTCCCGCAAGCGGAACTGCATCCACTGCCCATTCAGCAGGCTGGCTGTCACCAGCAGCATCCCCAGCCCGCTAACGAGCACGAGCGCGGTGGTCGTGGCGGGGGCACTGCGGAAGCCTGTCAGCAAAGCCGTGAGGCTGGTTAGCGCGACAAGTGTGAGACTGGCAAGCGGAATGCGCTTGTTTTCGAGGCGCGCACTCACAACAGCAGCAATGAGGTAAAAATTGACCGCGAATGCCCACTGCCAGCCCCACATCTTTTCAAAGAAGAGCAGGTCAAAAAGCACTGCCGCGGCAAAAGCCACAATCAAAATAGGAAATGGGCGCTTTAATTTGCCGTCCGTCTGGAAAGCTTTCTCTTCTGTGAGCGATGAAGCAATTCGACTTTCGTCGACCTCAATTTTATTCTCAGAATTCATATTTTCCATAGAAACCCTTTCGTGGACCCACAACATCATCGTAATGCGCGTCCTGTAAGATGTGGACATAATATCACTGCTGGGGTTTCTGTACCTATCAAAACCTATCTGATAGCCCCAAAACCTCGCTGGAATTCTCCAATCGTACAAGTTGATGCCAACAGCAGCAAAGATGGATATGCTATACTTTCATGAAATACGATTGATGAGGATACCATGAATAGAGTTATCATAGCAACCGATTCTTCTGCTTACCTACCCAAAGAATACGTGGATCAATTTCAAATTCCAGTCCTGCCGCTAACGGTCAACTGGGAAGGCAAGTCCTACTTTGATGGGATCGACATCCAGGCAGAGGAGTTTTACCAGCAATTAGGTCAATCCAAGAGTATGGCTACCACCAGCCAGGTTACGGTGGGGCAATTCCTCGAGGTCTTCAGTAAGCTGCTTGACGCCGGCAAACAGGTGCTATACCTGGGGATTTCCAGCGGCATCTCAGCCACGATCAACTCAGCCCTTCAGGCAAGTGCCGAATTGGGCAACCCGGAAAACCTGATCGTACATGACTCAAACCTTGTTTCGATGGCGCTGGGTCTGATGGTTTTGGAAGTCGCAAAAGCGGCTGAAAAGGGCGCAAGCCTGAAGGAATGCCACGCATTAGCTCAGGATGCCTACGGGCGCATTGGCGTCTATTTCACCGTGGACACGCTTGAGTACCTGCACCGCGGCGGACGAATCAACTCTGCCAAGCGCTTGCTCGGGTCGGCGCTGAACCTGAAACCGATCATGGAGATCCGCGATGGCAAAATCGAGTTGGTAGAGAGTGTGATTTCGCGCAAGAAGGCGCTGATCCGCATGGTGGACCTGATTGAGAAGGGCGTTGATGGACGCAGCCCTGTCCGCCTGGCACCTTTCCACGCCCTGGCTTTTGACGACATGGTCATCATGGAAAACATGGCTAAAGAACGCCTGAATCCGATTGAAGTTATTCGCTCAGAGGTCAGCCCGGTGATCGGCAGCCACGTCGGTCCAGGCACGGTCTCCATGGCTTACATGGTTGGCTAAACTAGCATAGCAACAAAAAACTCCTGCAATTGCAGGAGTTTTTTGTGTCTTTTAGTGATTACAGGTTTACCACGCGCCCCACGAAGACGATCGTGTTAGTGGTGGTTTCGTAGATCACGTAGATGAAGGGCTTGTCCAGGCGGATGGTGTAACTCTGGCCGGGCATGGAGGTCACGTTCATTACCACCGCGGTTGCGGCGGCTGCTTCGGTGCCTTCTTCGTTGACGTCAATGGTTGCCTGGTGCAGAACCGAACCGATCATCAAGTCGGGTTTGCCCGTCATGCCTGAAAAATCGGCTTTTTCGGCATCAAAAGCATCCGGCATGCCGAGAGCTGCCAGTGTTTCAGCCAGACCCAAACTGCTTTCAGATTGGAACTTTGGCATGCTCAGGTCGACCATGGCTGAACTTGACTGCAGATCAGACAGGATCTGTTCCAGCTCCGCGGCTGTCAGCTGCTGTTCAAACCCCGCAAAATCAGCGGAGGGCATAATAGCTGCCATGGCGTAGGTGCTGCCTTCATAGGGTAGTCTGACGACCTGGATCATCTCACTCACCAGGGCAGAGATGGTGAAATTGCCATGCATGAAAGGCACGGTCTTGCTGCTGCCATCAGCGAGGGTGAAGCTGCCATCTATGGTGTTTTTTTCCTCAAACCGATTAACCCATCCGCCTTTAAAGTAAATGGCGTTGGTGAGCACCAGGCGGGTCATATTGCTGAGCACGCCTGTTGGGATCAGTTCCTGGATCTTTTCGTTGGTCTGGGCAGCCACCCAGAGATTAATGAGGGCTCGCGCTTGATCGGGATCGTTGAAATCGACCAGTTTCAGACCGGCGTTGTAATTGGCTGAAAGGGTGTCCAGGAAGGCTTGCTCAAAGTGGTAGTCCTTCTGAGCCCAAAGGGCATTGGCAATGTTGAAGGTCAAAGGCTGAGCGTCCCGGTTCAAATTCTCCGGTTGATAAGTGAGCACTTTATTGAGAGCGTTCATCAGATTGTGGATCGCGGGATCGTTGACATCCACGCCCAACACGCTCGCCATCTGGCTGGCGGTTTCCCCTTCAGCGCCGGCGCCAGTCATGAGCAGCGCCTGGAAGATGCTGTAAGGTGAATAGATCAAATTGCCGTCTTCATCGCGAACCGCTTGGTAAAGGGCCAGCGCGAACGCGTTGTTGGAATGGGCGAGCTGCTTGACAGCTGCGGGGTCTGCCTGGGGGTCGACGATGTAAGCAATAGCTCCGCTGGCGTCCGTGATTTCACCCGGTTCTTCTTCATTGGTGGGTTCTTCAGTCTCATCTACTGGGACGGGCTCTGTCGGGCTCTCAACGGGCACGCAGGCTCCCAGCATGAGGGCGCTGATGATTAAGATGCTAAATAGGATTTTGGTTGTTTTCATTTTTTCTCCTCTCGCGGACCTAATTATCTTCCGCTGAGATTTGGACGATTTGTTGACCCTGTTTGTTCCAATTGAGCTTAAGGCTGCATTACTGTGCCCATGAACAAAATGGCACCTGTGGCTGTGTCACGGATCAGGAAAATGAAGGGATGGTCAATCGTGATCTGCAAAGGTTCTCCGCCCGGCGCCATTTTTTGTTGCACGACCGCGATGGTGGCAGCAGTGGCTTCAGTGCCTTGCTCATTGACATCAATAAAGGCTTTTTGGGCAATTGTGCTGACGTAAAGCGATTGATCGCCGCTGATACCGGAAAAATCCGCCTCTTCTGTAAAGGCGAGCCGCATTCCACTTGCTTTGAGAGCTGGAATTAGATCCATGGTTGGGGTTTCAATGCGGAATTTTGGCAGGCTCAGCGAAACGGGTTCAGGTTGCACTTCAGGGTAACACAACTTGCCTGACCAAATCTGTCCGATCCCATCTGGAGAATTCCACAGGTCAAGGTTGGGCATGAGGATTTCCATCACCATGGTGCCGCCGGCATAGGGCAGCCGCACCATGGTCAGGGCTTCCGTAACGCTGACGTCGAGTGTTTCGCTCAGGCGCATGGTCGGTACGTTTTGCTGATCACCACTGAGGAGCGTGAAGGGGGCTTCAGCTGTGGCGGCCTCGTTGAAAGGGTATTGCCAGGCAGCCTTGAAATAAACCGCGTTGGTCAGTGCCAGGGCGGTATCTGTGTTGAACATGGAAGGCTCAGCCAACTGCGTGATTTTCTGTTCCGTCTGCTCCGCGACCCAGGCGTTGATGGCATCAGACGCGGCATTGGCATTGTCAAAGTCGACTATTTTCATCCCGGTGTCATAGTTTTGCGAGAGGGTATCCAAAAAAGCCTGCTCGTAGGTGCCATTCTTGTCAGCCCAAAGAGCGTTGGGAATTTGCAGCTCAAAGGCCTGACCATCCTCATCTCCTGTGCCGGCCGAATTGAGCAGCTGCTGGTTGAGCGCGTTGACCAGGCGGTGCACGCGGGCATCCTCCCAGGACAAGCGCATTGCCAGCCGCATCTCATTGGCAGTCTCGCCCGCCGCGCCGGCATAGAGCATGCTGAGCGCCTGGTAGAGGCTGTAGGGCGAAATGACCAGGTTTTCATTGGGATCAACCTGTTCCAGGAAGATCTCTCTGGCGAGTTCGTTCTGGCTTGCCACAAGCTGTTCCAGTTCAGCTTCTGTGAACTGAGGGGCAGAATCATATGCCAGTTTTCCCATCAGATTTCCAGATTGTGAGGAGGGGACGGGCGTGGGGCTGGCAGAACAACCAGCAAGGATCATCAAGCAAAGTGCAACAAAAGATGTTTTTCGAAACATTAGTTTCCTCCTGAAAAAGGTTCTGGTTAATGACGATTCAAAGCGGTTTAAGGTTCCATTTGAGGGGTTAATCAAGTCTGCCAACCGTGCGGTTGGCAGACTTTTTGCGGAAGTTTTGTCGCTGATAGAGGGTCAGCGATTTGACCAATTTAGAAGATCGCTTTGATGCGATAAAACGCCAAAGCCACGTACTCCCAGATCACATCAGCCGATTGATCGAAAGCCTGGCTGGTGGGCATGAGCTTGGTGATAATGCTGCGCCAATTCCAGGAGGTCAGATTTTCCCAGTCTTGCAGGCTGACGCGATAGTCAGTCGGAGCAGGCGTGACCTCGAAGCCGAGTTGGCGGAATAAGAAATATGCGCGATCCATCTGGATTGCGGATGTCACCAATAGAATGCTTTTGATGTTCTGTAAAGCGATGATAGGAGCGGAAAGCGCTGCATCTTCACGCATGTTGTCAGCTTTGTCCTGAACCAGGATAGCTTCAGCGGGTATGCCGAGTTCAAGCAGCAGCGTGCGACCAGACTCAGCCTGGTTGCCATCTCCACTGATAATGATCAGAGGCGCGGCTTGCTGCTGGTAGAGCATGGCAGCGTATAGCAGGCGATCCGCTTGTTCCTGGACTTCCACGCGCTGGCGGGGAGTGTCAGCAGGCAGAGTGCCCTGGGCGAGCACCAGGATAGCGTCAGCCTTGGTGCCCGCGGTAACGGGCATGTGGCGCCACTCCATTGAACGGGTGAAGAAGGTTGAGAAGATCGGATTGCCAAACACACCAACGATTAGAAGGCTAATTAGAACGAACCAGGTTGCTGTTTTGGGGTGTTTTTTGATCAGGAAGAGGGTAATGAATAGCAACAACGCAACAAATCCCAGTGGGATGAAAAATTGCTTTAAGAAGCTGATGATTAATCCTGACATGATTAACTCCTTTACTGACCTGCTTGATATGTTGCAAGAAACGCGCCAAACTATAGATGAAGAGAGGAATGATATTTTTATAGGGTGGGTTGGCGGCATAATATCTCGCCCTGTCTTGGTATCGAAATAGCCAACCCACCAAAAACGGCTTCTATGGGTACAGGTCTGATGAATCAATGTGTTTATACTACGGTGGGTAGGCTATAGCCAGGTATGTTCCTACACATGCTCTGTGACGCCAACCCACCCTACCGGCATTTTGTCTTGCTAATGAAATCCAAAAGCAGATCGCCACGCAACAGATGCTCGCGATGACAAGATTGATCGTGCCGGTCTCCAGACCGAGCACGGGAGTTGACCGTCAGGTCTCCAAATAATAAAGTCCAAAAACAGATCGCTGCGCTTCGTTCGCGATGACAGGATTGATCGTGCCGGTCTCCAGACCGAGCACGGGAGTTGACCGAAGGTCTCAAAAAACAATTATTTCAGCCGGACTAATACCCTGCTTCGCGGGCACAGGCGCAAAAGAAGCTCGCGATGACGAGAAAAGATCGCTCACGATGACGGTAAAATGGGGGCGCATTTTTTGTAGGGCGAGGTTGAGGGCACTTTTCATGGTGTGATGAATGAGCGTGATGTGCCCTCAACCCGCCGTTGAGAGAGTTCCGAATAGTCATATTCGGTTGATGGCGGATTGGAAGCAGGCCAAGGTTTCCGTGTGATGTAGCGCATAGTGCTTCCAAACTTGCCCTACCAACACTTTGTTTCACCCAACGAATGAAAACCAAAGGCAGATCGCCACGCTTCGCTCGCGATGACGGGATTGATCGTGCCGGTGTCCTCGCCGAGCACGCGAGTTGACTATCAGGTCTCCAGATAATGAAATCCAAAAACAGATCGCTGCGCTTCGTTCGCGATGATAGGATTGATCGTGCCGGTCTCCAGACCGAGCACGGGAGTTGACCGAAGGTCTCAAAAAACAATTATTTCAGCCGGACTAATACCCTGCTTCGCGGGCACACGAGCCCAGCCCTACTTACCCACCCAATTCCATGCAGACCTACACCGGATAGATCCGGTCGTAAACTTCCGGGCAGTACTTCTCAACGCTCTCAGACGTGATGCTATTCGTGCGGCAAACCTCCGCGTAAAGGTCCGCACTCTTTCGTCGGGTGCGCAACTGCGTGGTGGGGTCCAACCCCCAGAGTCCAAAACGCTGGCTCCAACCCCGTTCCCATTCAAAATTGTCCACCAGCGTCCAGTGGAAATAACCTCTGACAGGCATGTTGTGGTTGACCATGTGCCACAAAGCGTGAAGATGTTGCAGCAAATATTTGCGCCTGAATTCGTCCTTGCTGTCTTCCACGCCGTTCTCGGTGATGTAAATTGGTTTTCCAAATTGCGTTCCCCACTTAATGCAGGCCTTGAAACCTTCAGGATCGTTATTCAAGAATCCGGTCTCCGAAAGTTCAGCGTCCTTGGGGTAGGACCGCTGTGTAAACATCTCAGCCCGCTTTCCGAGGTCAAAGCGGATCAGCTCCCGCGTATAGTAATTCAACCCGATGAAATCCTGGGTGTTTTTGGCTTGGGGCACATCTTCTTTCAGGAAATTTGCATCGAATTTGCCCGTTACCAGTGCTTGTGGAAAGGCCTCGTTGAAGACTTTGTTGAAAAGATTGGTGGCATGGCTGGTCAGGGGATTACCATTAGCTGGTAAAAATCCGCGCCAATGATGCGCAACGCCCACCTGCGCGTCACTTTGCACCTCGTGAATCTCCTGGTACGCGGCAGCATGCCCCTTGAGCAGGTTGCTGAGTACCTTGAGGGCTGTTTTCAGGTCATTTTTACCCGGCGGAAAACCTCCACCCAGGTATCCGCCAGTCATATAGACGTTTGGTTCATTGATGGTGATCCAATGGTTGCAGTGGCTTCCCAGGGCTTCCACCACCCGGCGCGAATACGCGGCGAAAAGGTTTACCACAGCCTCGTTTTCCCAGCCGCCCATTTCCATCAGCCACAACGGATTGGTGAAATGATGGAGCGTGACCATCGCCATCATGTTGCGCTCTTTGAGCCCGAGCAGCATCTGGCGGTAGCGGTCAAGCGCGCTTTCGTCCCAGCGGTCGGGTTCAGGCTGAATGCGGGACCATTCCACGGAGAGGCGGTGCGCGTTTTGATAAGTTTCGTGGGCGCGATCAAAATCCTCACGCCAGCGCCCTGCCCACCAATCCGCAGCTCTACCGGACCGGTCGCCGTTCAGGATGCGACCTTCCTGCTGTTCCCATGCCCACCAGTCATTATTCAGATTGTTGCCTTCCACCTGGTGTGCGGCGGTAGCGGTGCCCCAAAGGAATCCGGCAGGAAATGTAAAGGTGGCTCTCGGCATGCTAATCTCCAAAATTCGTTTCGATAATTTTACCCGGGCTTAATCAAATGGCGCAGGGTTAATCCCTGCGCCATTATAACGTTTATTCGATGGGTAGCTTACGCGTCAACCGGCTGCAAGAACTGACTGTTGTAGAGTTCGTAATAGAACCCTTCGCGAGCCAGCAATTCATCGTGCGAGCCTTGTTCCACGATGTCGCCATCCCGCAGCACCAAAATGCGATCGGCGTTGCGGATGGTGGAAAGGCGGTGGGCAATGATAAAGCTTGTTCGCCCAATCATCAGCTTATCCATGGCTTTCTGGATCAGCACTTCTGTGCGGGTATCAACGGAACTGGTAGCCTCGTCCAAAATCAGGATGGTTGGGTCAGCCAGCACCGCGCGCGCGATGGTGAGGAGCTGTTTCTGGCCAGCAGAGACGTTGGAGGCATCTTCATTGAGCACCATGTCATAACCGCCCGGAAGCGTACGCGTGAAGTGGTCGGCGTAAGCCATGTCGGCAGCAGCCACCACCTCCTCATCGCTGGCATCCTGCCGTCCATAGCGGATATTTTCGCGGATGGTACCGTTGTAAAGCCAGGTGTTCTGAAGCACCATCGAAAGATGGTTATGCAGACTTTCACGGGTCATATCCTGGATGTTGACATCATCGATCAGGATTTCTCCGCGGTCAATGTCGTAGAAGCGCATCAGCAGTTTGACAAGCGTGGTCTTGCCAGCGCCAGTCGGACCGACAATCGCAATTTTTTGCCCGGGTTCGACGACCATCGAGAAGTTTTTTATGACATATTCTTCCGGGTTATAGCCGAACCAGACGTTGCGAAACTCCACCTTTCCCTGCACCTTTTCAAGAGCCAAAGCGTTGACAGAGTCTGGTTCAATCTCATCTTCATTAATGAATTCGAAAACACGCTCGGCGGCAGCTGCTGTTTGCTGGAGGATATTGGCAATATTTGCGATCTGCATGATGGGCTGTTGGAACGAACGCAAATACTGAATAAATGCCTGGATATCGCCGATAGTCAAAAGGTTTTGAATGGTCAGATAGCCGCCCAGGATGGCGACTGCAACGTAGCCAAGGTTGCTGAAGAAACGCGAGACGGGCATCATCATGTTGGAAAGGAACTGCGCGAGCCAGGCGCTGGTGAAAAGGGTGTCATTGAGGGTTTCAAAGTGCTCCACACTGCCCTGCTCACCGTTGTAGGCTTTTAGCACCAAGTGCCCGCCGTACATTTCTTCCACATGACCGTTGATATGCCCGAGGTATTCCTGTTGCCGGCGGAAATGTACCTGCGATTTGCCGACGATTATCTTCACAAAAATCATCACAAGCGGAACCAGGATCAGACCAATCAGGGTCATACTCACGCTGATCGAAAACATCATGATCAAAACACCGATGATGCGTGTGACCGAGGTGATGATCTCCGAAAGGCTCTGGTTGAGCGTGTTGCTAATGACATCCACGTCATTGGTGACGCGCGAGAGCACTTCGCCCTGGCTGACCCGGTCGAAATAGCTGAGCGGCAGCTGGTTGACCTTATGGGAGATTTCCTGGCGCATCTTATAAGTGATGTCTGCTGAAATTTTGCTCATAATCCAGCCCTGAATCAGGCCGAGAACTGTTGAGACGCCATAAAGAATCAGCACCCGCACAAGGATCGTGCCGATCTTTGCCAGATCGATGCCCAGCGGGTTACCCTGAACCATGCGCATCACCCCGAGATAAAGCTCGGTGGTTGCCTGGCCAAGGGTGCGTGGACCAAATATCGCGAAGACGGTGCCGCCGGCAGCCATCAGCATCATCAGCAGGATTGACCAGCGATAGGGACCAAGGTAGCTGATCAATTGTTTCATACTGCCTTTGAAGTTGCGGGCTTTCTCGCCGGGCATCATCCCACCCCCAGGACCATGCCTCTGCATTGGACGGACCTCTTTGGGCTTGCTGTTGGCGAAGGGGTTATTAGGATCTGTTTTTATGGGTTTTTGAGTTTGTTGCTGGTTCATGCTAACTCCTCCGCGCTCAACTGGG
>ENA-UPTA01003724-UPTA01003724.1-activated-sludge-metagenome-genome-assembly--contig:-NODE-3724-length-14798-cov-6.725836_pt1 | contig 14798 bp, 11 predicted proteins | sample MGYA00238184_ERZ773361 | MGnify/ENA primary metagenome ERZ773361 (study PRJEB29100, sample SAMN05720205) | activated sludge metagenome | isolation source: anaerobic digester from wastewater...
CGATGGTTCAGAGAGAAGACCCTCCATGAGGGAGGGGATGTTCCGAAGGCCCTTGAATTTCTCGAGAGCAAAGGGCATGTCTATGAAGAGGACGGGAAGAAGGTGTTCCGTTCAACGGATTACGGGGATGATAAAGACCGTGTCGTGATGCGGGATGATGGCAGGCCAACCTATTTTCTTGCGGACATCGCCTATCATAAAAACAAAATGGACCGCGGTTATGATGAGATAATTGATATATGGGGTCCGGACCATCACGGCTATATCGCAAGGCTTTCCGGCGCCATGAAGTCCATGGGATTTGAGGGGTTCCGGATACTTATAGCCCAGCAGGTGAACCTCATTATGGACGGCGAGCTGGTGAAGATGTCCAAACGTCTGGGTAACTTTTCAACGATGAGCGAACTCCTTGACGATATCGGGACCGATGTCGCCCGGTATTTTTTTATCATGCGTTCTCTGGACAGCCATCTCGATTTCGATATCGCTCTTGCGAAGCGGCAGAGTTCCGAGAACCCGGTATTTTATCTCCAGTATGCCCACGCACGGATCTGTTCCATATTCAGGGAGGCGGAATCGCGCGGTATCGCCAATGCTGCCGGGACTGCATCATTGTCATATCTTGATAACCCGGAATCGATAAATCTCCTCAAGCTGATGGCGAAATTTCCTGAAGAGATACAGGATGCGGCGAACACCTGCGAACCGCACAGGATATCCACCTATCTTCTGCGACTTGCCCAGGGATACCATAAGTTTTATACCGAGCACCGGATTCTTTCCGATGATCCTGATGCCACCGCATCGTACATGATGCTGTGCGACGGAGTGCGGATCGTGCTCAGGAACGGATTGAAGCTTCTGGGCGTATCTGCTCCCGAGAGGATGTAGGATGGAAACCGTTGCGGTACTGTCCACCGGTAATGAAATAATTCAGGGTAATGTGACTGATACCAACAGCAGGTTTATCGCATCGGGGCTTTTCCGGACCGACCTCCGGCTGGTGCGGGTCGTCATCGTGGGGGATGATCCCGCAGAGCTCTCTGAGGGAATAAGCGGGTGCGCGGCGAAGGCGGACTGTGTTATCATTACCGGAGGCCTGGGACCCACAGAGGACGACTACACCCTGGAGGTGCTGTGCGGTATGACCGGATGCGCCCCTGCCGTGTATGAAAAAGGGGCTGCGAGGATGGAGGCATTCTTTTCCTCAATGGGTATGAAGCCGAATCCCGGTGATATAAAAATGGTATCTGTCCCTGATGGGGCGAAGGTGTTTGAGAACACAACAGGCCTCGCAGCAGGGTACGCCCTGACCTTTCACGATACACTGATTATCGCCATGCCCGGGGTGCCGGGTGAAATGCAGCCGATGTTCGATAATGAGGTGCTGCCGTATCTTCAGACTGAATACGGTGTGCGGGTGAAACGGCACCTCACATTCCGGAGCGTTATGCTGCGGGAATCCGAGGTCAACAAGCGGGTGAAATCGCTTCCGCTTCCCTTCGATGACTTCGAATGGGGAATATGCACCACGCCGGGAATGAACACCGTTACCTTCGTGGAAAAAAGCGGCAGGCCATTTCCTGATGTCAGGATACAGGAGGAAGTCCGGAGGGCCCTGGGAAATACGGTCCTGGGTGAGGATCTTCTGGAAAAAGAGGTCGTTGCAATCCTCGCAGCAGAAGGCATCACGCTCGCCGCGGCAGAATCCTGCACGGGAGGTCTTGTGGCGGAGCGGATTACCTCTGTGCCGGGGGCTTCGGCGGTTTTTTCAGGGGGGGTTGTAGCCTATAGCAACACCGCGAAAGCGGATATTCTCGGCGTACGCCCTGAGACACTTGAACAGTTCGGCGCGGTAAGCGAGGAAACAGCAGCGGAAATGGCGGAAGGTGTCCGGAGGCTTTTCGGCGCTGATATCGGGATTGCGACAACCGGAATAGCCGGCCCCGGCGGCGGGACTGTCGGGAAGCCCGTCGGGACTGTGTGCTTCGGGTTTGCCGTGAAGGGAGGCACTGAAACTTTTACCCGGAATATACCCGGTGACCGGGAAAGGGTGCGCCGGTTCACATCACAGACGATACTGAATAAAATACGCCTTTACTGTACAGGAAATTGATGAAATTTTTGCGTACATTGACATTCATTGTCGTGATTTTTATTTGTTCCGCGGCTGTTCGGGGTGATATCAACTCCCGTGACCTTTACGAGCAGGGAGTTGAAGCATTCAAGTCCGGAAATTACGGCAGTTCGAGCCTTATCTTCCGGAAAATTATCGACAATGATGATGACTACCGTGATAAAGCGTGGTATCATCTCGCGCTATCAATATTTTATCAGAAAAAATATGAGTCAGCGATATTCGAGTTCAACAGATTTCTCCTTGCCTGCACCACGGCAAACCTCTGTGCCGAAGCGAAGTTCTGGATTGCGGAATCACATTACAGGAAAAAAAAATATATAAAGGCCATTGAAGAATATAACCGGTTTATTGCACAGAAGAGCAATGAATCCCTCATCCGAAAATCCTTTAACCGCATCGGGGAGATTTATTACATACAGTCGCGGTATGACGAGGCGGTTATCCTGTGGAAAAAAGCCCTGGAGGGTACATCAAGCGTGAGTGACCGCAACCGCCTCACGATAAAAATCGGAGATGCGCTGTTTCTCAATGAAAACTATGATGAATCTGTGGAACTGCTCAAGCCGCTCCTTAATGTGCGGGATGACACGCAGGTTGTGTCAAGCGCCCGGCTGATTACAGGCCGCGTCTACCAGATGAAAAACAGACACCATGACGCGGTAAGGCTGTTTAATGCAATTCCCGATTCACTGTTGCGCAAAAAGCCTTACTATAATGCCCATTATTACAAGGCCCTTTCCGCCCTGGCGATGCGCAATGAGCATTCCGCGAAATCATATTTGGAATTTTTCCTGCTTATTGGAAAGGATTCTGACTGGTATTATGACGGGAAGTATGAACTGGGAAGAATTCTGATAAAGGAAAATAAAGTCCGGGAAGGCATCGTTGTTCTTGAGGATGTCCGTTCCATGACGGCGAAAATGGAGCTGCGGAGTATGGCTGCGATGGAACTCGCGAGGATATATCTTGAGCGTGACCCGAAAGCGGCCATTCCCTACCTTGAAGACTCGGTTTCACTGAGCGACCCTGATGAGCAGAAAAAGGCGTTGCTCCTGTTAAGCAGCGTGTACCTTGACGTGGGTAAATATGAGGACGCTGAACGTCTTCTGGACCTTCTGGCGCAGCGTTATCCCTACGACAGCAATATGGAACAGATACGCTTTCTTCTCGCCCGGGTGTATCTCGGGAAAGGAGAGTCTGCGAGGGCAGTCCGGGAATTTGAACGCCTCCGGGAGTCAAACCCGTTTTCGCGGTATGTCCCGGAGTCAAATTATTATTTAGCCCTCGCCATGCAGAGAGAGGGGAAACGTGATCGTGCCATTGAAATGCTGAAAAGTTATCTCACGCGAAGCGGCGGGGAGAACATTTATCAGGCACAGGTGACCCTGGGGGAGCTCTATATCGGGTCCGGGGATTATCAGAATGCCAGGAAAAGTATTGCTACGATCCTGAGAAATTACAGGACCCGCGATGGCGTCGAAGTGGAACTGTACGGCCTGGGTAAACAGCTGTATCGGAAGGATGCCTCGGCGCGGCAGTATCTTCAGCAGATTGTGCAGTGGTATCCCCGTTCAAAAAGTGCGGGGAAAGTCCTTATTCTCTTTGGTGATGAATCATTCCGGAAGGGGAACTACCGGGAGTCGGAAGCATATTACCGTCAGTATCTTTCTGTTCCGGAAAGGAAATATGCATCATCAGTGTTTTTGTACAGGATCATTTCTCTCTATCGTCTCGGGCTGTACCGCGACGTTGTACGCAGTTCGAATGACGACGACATACCCCCGGCGGATACCTTCACGAAACGTCTTATTGTTTTATGGAAGGGGAAAAGCCTGTATCAGATCGGTGAGAAGAGGAAAGCCTATGAAGTATTGTCACAGTTCAGGACAAGTGATCTCTCGGTCAACGATCTGATTATTGTGATGAAAAGCGCCCTCGCTGTTGGCAATGTGAAAGGGGCAGTAAGGGCGGTTCAATATCTGAAGACCAACAGGGAACGCTATGCCGAAGGACTTTTTACCCTTGGAAGCTTTTATGATAGCGCGGGAGATGTTGAAAGTGCGCAGCAGTATTACAGCAGGATTGAACGCGAGGTGCCGTCAACGGGGTTTGCCGCTGAGGCTTCCCTCGCCTGGTCAAATATTCTGATAGGCAGCGAGCAGTATGAACGTGCACTGCATAAACTGGAGAAGGTGAAAAATGTCTCCGGGGAACAACAGGTGCAGAAACATGCCCTTCTTGCAGCGGCATACTTCGGAAACAATGAGCCGCAAAAAGCGCTGCGGATTATTGAATCAAACCGGGACGTCCTTCAGAAATCACCAGCAGGCGAAGCTGCATTAAAAAAAGCCCTCTCATATTACTATAGCCGCGGTGACGCCCCGGGCTTCCAGGTGTATGCTGCATATCTCGGGAAATACCGCGGTACCGGTGATTATCTGAACTATATGAGGGGGAAGCTGGAGTTCAGACTGGAAAATTTTAGAAATTCCTACTATTACCTTTATAAGCTTTCTCACCGGGAATCACCCTACCGTGATGAGGCGCTCTACCGTCTGGGGGTTATCAGCCAGTATCACCAGAAAAATGAGAAACGGGCGATGGGATATTATGAAAGGCTGCTTGTGGAAAGAAATGGAAACAACACCTATGCACTGAAAACAAGAATCCTCCTTGCGGTGAAAGCGCGTGAAAACGGCGATGATGAAACCGCGAAAATGCACCTCGCGAAGGTTATCGGAAATGCGGAGAACGTGGTTCTGAGAACAAGGGCTATGAATCTTTACGAGTTTTACGGGTTTTACGACTCCGAGAAGTGATGCGCCGGTGTTGTGCAGAAAGACGGAAGTTTTTTTTAGAAAATCTTGACAATTCAATTCTTTCTTTGTAAAATATAAGGCAATATATGGAAAGGCTGTTCACATCTACATATTTTGGAGGACAAAGAATGAAAAAAATTCTCATTGCAGTACTCACACTGGGGCTCGTTTTTACCCTCGCGTCTGACAACCTCTTCGCGGGCGGCATAGGCATAAAGGGCGGTTATTCCTTCATGCAGAACGATTTTGATGATCCTTTTAAATTCAAGGATACATACAACTTTGGCGTTTATTTTGACATGGGCACATTCCTTTTCAGCAGCCTTCGTTTCAGACCAGGTGTTGATTATGTGACTCTCGAGCAGGACCTTGATAACGGGACAGGAACACTTGACGCAGATCTCTGGGGGATACATTTTGACTGGTACTGGCATTTCCTGGGTAATGCTTCCATTTCTCCATTTATCGGTTTTGGACCGACACTCAATTACTATGATTGGGATCGGACAGAGAATGATGATGATTCAGATGCGGGAGTTGATGTTTTTGCCGGTCTGACATTCGGTATATCCGGAACGCCTTTTGAGCTTATGCTGGAAGCACGGTACAAATTTGTCGATATCGCAGAGACTGACCAGAATATCCTTCAGGCAAACATCGGTATTCTGTACAAGTTTTAATTAATTGCAATAACTGAAAAAAAAGGCACGGGTTCTCCCGTGTCTTTTTTTTCACTTTCCTGCATTAAACCGGTATTATTGTGCAACAAGTACCGCTGTATCGCGGGAATGGGGTGCAATGAGAAGAGCGGGGACGTGATTATTCACATTTTATTGGTTACCGGCATGGGTAATAAATGGTAAAATATTTGACATAATTTTGTTGTAATAATAATATCATTAAACAAACAGGTATGCGGTTTTCATGTAGTCTCTGTTGTTGATATTATTGATTTGAATATCCTTCAAGGTAAAACATGTGTTGTGATAAATTCCCATTGGAGAAACATTCATGAAAAACACAGGCAGGTTGTGTGCGGCGGTATTGTTATCAGCTATTATTGTTATTTCATCCGGTTGTTCCCGTCATGAATTCGGCGGACTTGGCGTAGAGGTCGCAACAGGCAGCGGTGTTGTTACAGATGAGAATCCCTACAAAATTGTGTCAGTGTATGAAGGGGGCACAGGGCAGAAAGCTGGTTTAAAAAAAGATGATATTATTGTGTCCATTGACGGGAAAAAGATTAATGGGATGCAGCACAGTTATATCGTCAACAATCTCCTGCGGGGTGAAGTGGGTTCCCTTATACTCCTTGAAATTCAGCGCGGCGATAAAAAAGTGATATACACAATGCAGAGAGGAAAGATTGTCCTCACGGATTAATTTCAGGTTTTTCCAGGGGAGTATGTGATGGTGAAAAAAATAAAAACAACAATGCTCTATGTTTTCGCGATATATTTTGTTTTTTTCTGGTTTCTTATTTCCATTGATGTGCTGTACTGGCTGTGCAATTGATATTCAGGAAAAAAGGTTTTTCGGGAATCAGGTGAAATACTTTTACCATAAATAACAGGTAGCAGATTGTCCCCCGCCTGGTGCGGGGATCGTTGTATTCAGCGCTGTCCATTAAGGAATAACTTCAGCGGATCACTTTTATTGTTCTTTTATCCGGATGATAAAAGGGCCCGCGGGAATGTGGGTAATGCAGTTACCAGTATGAAACAGATTGTGGAAAAAGTTAAAAACTCAATTGACCGCATGCCGAGCCTGTCTCCGGTTGTGCATAAGATTAGTGAAATTGCGAATGATGTGAGGGCTTCCGCGCAGGACCTTACCGATATAATACAGCTGGACCCGGTACTTACGGCAAAGGTTATCCGTATGGTCAACTCAGCATACTTCGGGCTTCCCCAGGAGGTGAAGTCCCTGAAACAGGCCGTAGTGCTGCTCGGAATAAATACTATCAAGAATGTTGCGATATCCTCGGCATTCCTTGGCAAGTCATATTTGAAGGGGAGCGATGTCCTTGACGGTGAAGACTTCTGGAAACATTCCCTCGGCGTGGCTGTTGCTTCAAAAATGGTCGCGAAACGGCTGGGTATTGAGGATAAGTTTCTTGAGGAGTATTTTATCGCGGGACTTATCCACGATATCGGAAAAATATTAATGAATAATTTCTTTCCCGATGAGATGAAAAAGATACTTGAGATTTCTTCCAGAAAGAATATACAGATTACCGAGATTGAGAAAAGCGTGCTTGGTCTCTCCCACGAGGAAATAGGAATAGCGATCGGGAAAAAATGGAAGTTTGAAACAGGCCTTTTATATGCGGTCGGCCGGCATCATCAGCCGGTGCTCCAGGGGAGTGCGGCGCTGTTTTCCATGGTGGTGGGTGTCGCAGATACCTTCGTGAAAATACTGAAAGTGGGATTTAGCGGGAACTACCGTATCACTCCCATTGACGCGGAAGTGTGGAAGGTGCTGGAACTTGAAGAGGAAGCGGTATTCGTCGCGCTTTCTGATATCAATAATGAAATCGACAAGGCGAGGCTTTTCCTGAAATAATATGGGCCGGATCAAGGTTACATTCTGGGGTGTCAGGGGATCGGTGCCGGTTCCCGGGCCCGCAACCATGCGGTACGGGGGAAACACTGCATGCCTTGAATTGCAGTCGGATGACGGCGGACGCCTTGTATTTGATGCGGGAACTGGTATTCGGGTGCTGGGCCTCTCTCGATCTTTCAAAGAAACAGGAGCTCCATATACTGATATCGCACCCGCACTGGGACCATATCAGCGGTTTCCCCTTCTTTACCCCAATATATATTCCCGGCAATTCCATTACAGTATATGGCCCGGGGACCTTTGAAATGTCACTTGATGATATTATCAACGGACAGATGAAATACAGCTATTTTCCCGTACGGACAGTGGAGCTCCTTGCGGATATTACGTTCCGGCAGCTCGAAGAGGAACGTCTGACAATAGGCAGTTTTACTATCGACACCATAACCCTGAATCACCCTGTGGCGTGTCTTGGCTACAGTGTACGCTATGAAGACAGAAAATTTGTGTATCTCGGCGATAATGAACCCTATTTCAATCTTTATAAAGACGAGAAGGACAAAGAAATGAACGAGTTCGTCAATAATCTCAACAGGCGGCTTGGTGATTTCGTCCAGGGGGCGGATATTCTTGTCGCCGATGCCCAGTACCTTCCTGCCGAATATGCCTCAAAAGTCGGGTGGGGACACAGTACGACACACCATGTGGTGAACATGGCCCTGAAAGGAGGAGTGAAGAAGGTGTTTTTCTTTCACCATGAACCGGCACGGAGCGATGACGAACTTGACCTGATTGTCGCACATTATCGTAATAAAATATCTGAAAAAGGGCTGGCCCTGGAAGTATTTGCCGCAATGGAAGGGGCATCCTGTGAAGTGTAATTTGTTTCAGGATGCGATAACTGCATTACACAGCTGTGAAAAATCGGATGAATCACGTTCAGGGGAAACCTGTTATATACAGTCCCTGAAGAAACAAATTATAACAGTAGTGACATATTTTTAAATAATGTTTTATACACATTGAGTATTTTATTGACAAAGAAATGTTCGCTATTTACAGTGCACTCGACCGGGGTATAGCAGCTGTCCGGCCTTGAACAGGCGGGACGTGCTGGTGTACCTGTTTGTGTTGGAAATATAAGATTAAAATATTAGTGGAGGCAAGACGTTGAAAAGAGTAATTATAGCAATTTTTGCAGTTAGTATACTGTGCTCTCTCGCTGCATACGCAGGACCCAATGACGATCTTTTACGGGCTGTTCGTGTGGGGAGTTTTGAGGGCGCAAGTGAAGCACTGAAACAGGGGGCCAATGTTAATTTCCCTGATCCTGATAACTATAATGCAACAGTAATAATCATTGCGGCCCACAGAGGCCTGAACGATATCGTCGAATTATTGATTGCGAAAGGCGCAAATGTTAATGCCACTGACAAAACGTATGGAATTACCGCTCTTTCTCTTGCGGTAAAATCCGGAAATCTTCAGCTTGTCCGGCTGCTTGCAGCGAAAGGCGCGAATGTGAACCAGACCAACAAGGAAGGGGTATCACCTCTGTATCTCGCGACAAAAGCCGGTAACGCTCCGGTCGTGAATGCGCTTCTCGAGAAGGGGGCCAATGTCAACGCCCGGTCTAAATACGGGGTAAGCCCGCTCATGCTTTCTGCCGAGAAGGGGTATAAGGAGATTGTGAAACTTCTCATTCAGAAAGGGGCAAATGTAAATGTCAGCAATGATTATGGTGAGACCCCTTTGATCTTTGCCGCACGTGAAGGGCATAAGGAAGTTGTCGCTGATCTTATCGCGGGGAAAGCTGATGTGAATGCAATGACCAATGATAAGGATTATGAAATGGTGATGGCCAATCAGACACCTCTCATGGCGGCAACAATTAATGGCCATGTGGAAATTGCCAAGATGCTTATCGATGCGAAAGCCAATATTAACAGTAAAGATAAATTCGGAAATTCAATTCTTTCATATACGGTAACACACCACCGTCCGAAAATTTTCAAGCTTCTCAAGGATGCGGGCGCTGAAGGCGCGGACACGATGACGCCTCCAACTGAACCGCAGAACCTCCCTGAATATAATATGTCCGACGATGGAGCTGGCTCCAATACCTGGATTATCATTCTTGTAATTGTTCTGTTAGCGGGAGCCGGTGCAGGCGGATTTTTCTTTTACAAGAAGAAGAAAGCCGGCGGCGTTACTGCTGCATAGTTTTTCGCCCGGCACGTATGAAGTGCGTTGTCACAAAAAGTAAGATGTGATGCGCTGTATGACAATAATGAAGAAGGGGTTATCGGTACAACGATAACCCCTTCTTTCAGGCATACATTCACGGGAACACGGATATATACTTCTTTGATTCAGATGTCTCCGTATCTTCAGGATAATCGCGCTTCGCTTATTCCCTCTATCAACGCATACACGTTGTTCCCCAGGTCCGGAATATAATATCCCCCTTCAAGAATCGCGAAAATTTTATTATTCGCATGTTCTTTCGCGAATATTCCCGCGATGGCGCCGATTATTCTGTAATCATCAGTGGAGAGATTTGCCCCCCAGTCCTTTTCGTACTGATCAAATCCCGCGGAGATGCCAATAATATCAACGTCCCCTATATCTGCAAGGCGCGCCTTCGCTTCGTTGATAAAGTCGCCTGGATTGGATGACTGGATATTCAACACCTTTACATCGCTGTTCCCCTTGAAAATGACGTCAGTACCGTCTCCGAAATGGAGGTCGATATCGAAAACAACAGCTGTGCTTATTTTATTTTTATTGAGCAGTTTTGTTACTGCGATTCCCATGTTGTTGAAAAAACAAAACCCCCAGTTGTGGTCAGGGTTTGCGTGATGCCCCGGAGGGCGGATGACGCCGAATGAAATAAATCCTTCAAGGGCAAGCTCAGCGGTTTTAATTGCGCCCCCTGCGGCGCGTTTCGCGATATCGAAACGTTGTGCATTAATTTTTTCCGACATGAGCAATCCTTCGGAATGGCAGAGCAGTATGTCTTCATCGGTACACTGCTCGGGCTCGACAACATCAAACTGATCTTTCAGTGTTGCCATGATTGACTGAACTCTGTCAGGACTTTCACATGAAGCGGTACTGTAGTTTGTCACGAACGACGGATGATACACGATACGGACTATGTCCCGTAATTTTTCTGTATCCATATATTGCTCCCCGTAGTGGTTACACTGGCTTTAATATACAAATAATCCCGGATAATGTCAAATGCTGCAGGGAAGAAAGTGAGGTTCAGCGGGCATGGCGGAGTTTTGCACTTGACAGGGTGTCGGGAGCATATATTGAAGTTAGTTCTTAAGATAATAATTGAGGAAGATTATCGTAAAATGAAATGCATTGTATCACAGCGGGTGCGTGATGTCCTTGAGTGGGATGTCATTGTTCATGAAATTGTCTCCCGGTGCCGCACTGTTCCCGGTGAAGCCTTCGCCGCGGGAATTGTTTCCCTTGAGCAGGAAGAAATTCGCCGGCGCCTCCGGGAAATTCATGATCTCCGGGAACTGTCCGTCAGGGGTGATAGTATTGATTTTTCAGGGGTGACCGATATCGCTCCATTCCTCACAATCGCACAGAAGGGAGGTGCCCTCAGGCTTGAGGATCTTGTCTGTGTCCGTGATTTTATCATCGCATCAAACAGAATACGGAGTTTTCTGCGGGAGGTGAAGGAGGAATATCCTGATATCGGGGAACGGGGTTTACGTTTCCAGTCACTCGATGAAATAGGGAAAGTCATGATCCCCGCGATACATGATACCGGTTCCCTGAGTGAAGCGAAATATCCGGAACTGCGGAAACTCAATGAGGAAATACATGCCGTGCGGGAACAGATCGAAAAGGCCCTGATGGAATTTGTGCATACTCCCGAAGTGGCGAAGATGCTGCAGGAGCGTGTGTTTACCACCCGCAATGAACGGTATGTGGTGCTTCTGAAGTCGAATTTTCGCGGAAGAATCAAAGGGACGGTACATGATATTTCCTCGAGCGAATCCACGCTCTACATTGAACCGGAACGGATTACTGACCTCAATAACCGTCTCATCATGCGGCAGCGTGAGCTGAAAGAGGAGGTCCTGCGCATTCTCCGGGAACTCACACGCCATGTCGGGGCAGCTGCTCCGGAACTTGCGCTGAACCTCGCTGAAGCGGCATGTCTGGACTTTCTTTCCGCGGCGGCAGGTTTCAGCGAAGCGGTGAAAGGGAACCCGCCGGAAATTTCCGGCCGCGGAGTGCTGTGCCTCTGCAATGCGCGGCATCCCTCGCTCTACCTCAGGCATCCTGAAGGCGTGGTGGGAAATGATGTCCTCCTGGGCGAGGAGTATACGAGTCTCATCATTACCGGAGCAAATACCGGAGGCAAGACAGTGCTTCTGAAGACCGTGGGCCTTGCGGTGCTGATGGCAATGCATGGTCTTCATATCACCGCTGGACCGGATTCGCGGGTTGGAATGTTCTCACGGGTGTTTGCTGATATCGGTGATGACCAGAACCTCGCGCAGTCGCTGTCAACATTTTCCGGGCAGATAGTGAAACTCTGTGAGATGTATGAGCAGTCCGATGACGCGAGCCTTCTTCTGATAGATGAAATTGTGGTCGGCACCAGCCCGCGGCAGGGGGCGGCCCTGGCGCGTGCGCTTCTTGAGGGACTCGCGGAATCCGGCGCCAGGATGATTGTGACCACGCATTATTCTGAACTAAAAGACCTGGCGGTCTCGGACCGGCGTTTTCAGAATGCCTCCGTTGCGTTTAATACCGATTCCCTTGAACCGACCTACCGCCTGGTGACCGGAGTTCCCGGGGGAAGCTATGCTCTGGAAATAGCGAAGAACTACGGTGTTCCTGATTCTGTAATCTCGCGGTCAATGGAATTTCTCAATGACAGCGAGCTTACCGCGGATGCCCTTATTGAAAGGGTGCAGCGTCTTGAGGAGGAGCTGCGCGTGGAGCGTGGTTTCTTAGAGGAGTTGAAGCACACCCTTCGGCAGCAGCAGGAACAGTTCGAGATAAAGCAGCGGGAGCTGCAGCGCATCGAAGAACAGATGAAAACTGAAAAGGGAATTGCGTTTATTGAGGAACTGAACAGGCTCCGGAGTGAAGTGGCGGAGAAAATCCGTTCCCTTCAACAGGCTGATATGCGGGAGGCCGGCAGGATACAGGAGGAGATGATAAGTCTCGGGAAACGGATATCCGATGAAGTGAAGAAGAGTTCTGCCGCGGGGCTTTCCGATTCCTACATCACCTTTGATGCCGGACGGGTATCTTCGGGGGATACTGTTTTTATCGTCCCCCTTGGGAAGGAAGCTACTGTTGAAAGTATTGATAGAGAAGGCGGCACCGCGGGGGTTCTCCTGGGGAGTATGATCAGGAGCAGATATCCCTTTGCTGATCTTCGGATTCCATTTAACAGGAAGCAGGGGAAAAAGCACGGTTCCCGGCAGGAAGCCCCTAAAAAGATGAAGCAGGAACAGGAGGCACATCCCGTCCTCACGGTACAGACTTCATACAACACAATTGACCTCCGTGGCAAAAGGGTGGATGAAGCGCTTCAGGAAATTGAATATGCCGTTGACAGAATGATCAGGAGCGGCATCCGTTCCGCGGTGGTGATTCATGGCCATGGGACCGGTGCCCTGAAAGAGGCGGTGCGGCAGTGGCTCCGGTATTCCTCATATATAGTGCAATCCCGCCCCGGAGAATACGGTGAGGGCGGTGATGGTGTTACTATCGCGGAACTGCGGGACTGAGTTAAGAAAATACCGGATGTTACCTTTTCTTCTGGATAAAGGTTTCTTCAATGAATCTCACAATTTGCGGTATCGCGTCCCTGGGGAAGAGGGGGAGGCTGGTATCGATCTTCCGGTCAGAGACAACCGCACACACTTCCCCGCAGCCTGATTCAAAAAGGTACGGTTCTTTTGTGTCCCCGACCACCTCAATTTTCGGCCCCTGACGTTCCTTGTGGCCTTCGATAAATATCATATCCGCATGGGCAAAAAGACTCTCCGCTGCGGAAAGTGGCGTCATGCCGGGAGGGACATCTGCCATGATCGCCATTGACCTGTCATTGGTGATGCTGCTTATCACTGCGCCGGATTTTCTGTAGCGGAAGGTGTCCTTTCCTTCATGGTCCATCTCGAAATCATGTTTCATGTGTTTAATTATTGCAATTTTAAAACCCTTATGGGTGAAGTGTTCAGTAAGCCGTTCTATCAGGGTGGTTTTCCCTGAATTGGATCTGCCGATTATTGTAATAACAGGAGGTGTATAATTCATCTTCATTCCCCGGTTTATGAAATTATTATTTTCTTCAATAATGATAATGTATCAGCGTCCGGAAGCCGGAGCACCATGAACAGATAGCAGCGACAGGAAACATGATTGCCTCTTCGGGTTCCTATTTTATTACGGTGAGTGTTGATGTCAAGATGTTATGAATGACAGCATGTATTCTGATGTGTCCGCATATATTATCGCAGGGGGGAAAAGCCGCCGTTTCGGTGAAGATAAAACCCTGTATGTATACCGGGGCAAGCCCCTTATCGCCCATGTTTTCGATATCGTACGCAGGATTTTTACACAGGTGGCTATTGTCGCGGACAGGGGTGAGCGTTTCTCATGGCTCGGCGTTCCCTGTTATCCTGATCTTATTCCTGATGCGGGACCAATGGGGGGGATATATACGGCGCTGCATTATTCCGTCACGGAGAGAACTTTTATTGTTGCTGTCGATATGCCGGGGCTCTGCGAGGATCTGGTGAGGCATCTTGTTGAAATGTCCCGCGGAAAAAAAATAACGGTACCCTGTATCGGGGGAAGATATGAAGCGCTTCACGCTGTATATACCCGGCAATGTTTACCGGAAATTGAAGTCCTGGTGAAAAGCGGCAAGCTGAAGATTGTTCAGTATCTTGACGAAGCCGGCCCGACATGTATCGGGGAACAGGAGGTCCGGATGTTTGCGGACCCCGCAGAAGTCTTCCGTAATGTGAATTATCAGGATGACCTTAAAAAATATCCGGATTGAACCATTGTCCGTTGTGCTGACATAGAATCTGTGATGTCACGGTGAAACATCCTGCTGTGTCCGTAAATGCCGTAAAATGTAATACAGGTCTTTGTTCCGGGGATTCTCTTTTTTCAAAGATTCAATTTTTTTTATTACCCTGTTCCGGTCAAACCTGTACCGGGCATATCCTGTATCAAGACTAATGACTTGGCGGTAATACGAATATGCTTCG
>ENA-UPTA01003726-UPTA01003726.1-activated-sludge-metagenome-genome-assembly--contig:-NODE-3726-length-14794-cov-5.398942_pt1 | contig 14794 bp, 9 predicted proteins | sample MGYA00238184_ERZ773361 | MGnify/ENA primary metagenome ERZ773361 (study PRJEB29100, sample SAMN05720205) | activated sludge metagenome | isolation source: anaerobic digester from wastewater...
CCAGATGATAGCATGTGCGACAATGTTTCTAAAATATTCTTCATTAAACTCAAAATCGGATGCCTTCCACAATTCATCGATGTGTTCTGCAAAATTTCGGAAGTTCTTTTGCGCCCCAAGGCTAATAACATGGGGAATTTCTCGCCAAGCATTCTCATACTTGGCAAGGTCCGTTTTCGTTATGAGTTGGTCTCGGGGATTTTGCTGCAAGAATCTGCGCTTCTCTGAGGCTGTCATCTTCACTTGTTCATTAAGAAATTGTCCCCTTGCACGTTCATAAAACCAGTGCGTCTCATGTTGGGCGCCAGCAACAGCTGGGGCCCAAAGACGTCGCGAATGTGTTTCTATTCTTACATGGAATGGATGGTTAGAAAAGAAATCGGCGTCGCTCACTTTGTTTTGGCTGTTCGCGGAACGCGAGATCTGCGGAATGAGTTCATCAGTCCGATCTGATCGAATAACTGAAAGCTTCATCTGCACAAAAATGTCTTTTAGCTCCGCTTTATCTTTCCGTTTTGCTGTAGTGAGGGATGCAGTTGTTTGACCCCCATTAACAATCTGCAGATCGTCTGCACAGAGAATACGAAGTCCGTTTCCACCGGGTGCTACTTCTACGGTGCTGGCCGTAACTGCAATTCCGTTATTGAATGCGAAAAACATTGAGGGCTGCCCGAGGATTGTACTCCTTATACCGCTGTTGACACTTTTTGCTCCCCGTATGCCAAGAAAGGACCGGACATTTCTTTCGAGAAGTCGGCTTCCGTATCTGTCATAAAGATCGGCCAAGACAGTTCCAGGAATGACACATAAATAAGCTTTATATTCGTCGCCCGTCTGGCTGGCTTCCAGGCAGGGAATACCTTCTGGCATGAATTCTCGGAAGTCAATCTTCAGTTCATCCCGGCCAGTAGCAGCTTCAAAAGCCCTATGAAAACGGGCCGCATCCCAGATATGGAACTCGAATGGCTTGTCGTTGATAATTCTTTCTGGCCAGTCTTTGACGCGACTACTCAGCACTGCGTCTGTCGCAAGATAAAGCCTCAACCGCGCGATTGCCTGTTGATTCCCGAATATTTCAGTTGCTAATGCACGCGCTGGCGAACTGTCTTCCATCTGCGGGTGAAGCAATCCCGACATTGCTTCTGTGATAAATGCAGTCAACCGTGAAAACATTGTTAAAGCGTCCGTCTGTGTTAAAGTTTCAGCCTCTGCGCCTCCTCGGAAATCAACTATCAGGAGCTTGAGTGAGTCATCAGATTCATCGAATGAATATCCATCTATGCAAAGTTTCAGGCGGCGGTCCTTTACCCCGTTTCCTTCATGGTAACAGTACTCAAAATCCGAAAATTCCTCGGCATCCATGAGTTTCTCGGAAACTATTGTCACAAAAGCCGCATGGGTCATATCACCCTCTGCGGCTGCATGTGACTTGACTGTTTCAAGGAAGTCTTTCCGGAATTCTTCAATATCCATCGGAATCCTCCGGTTGTTTATTTTTCAAACGGTTCACAGAAGGTCAAATCCAGCTCGTATTTTACTTTGTTAATCCCTGAGGAAAGGCTTGATCTGATAATCCGTGGAAACCCGTCGCAGACTTTAAAAAAACGAAATTTCCCTGATTTAAAAAAAAGATTCCTGTATTCATCGCTGTCAATGTATCCTGCAGCGAACAAACGTTCTTCGAAAGTGGTTAAGGCAACAGGGTCTTCATTCAGTAGGTGTCTCATATCGTTAACAATGTCCGGGAGTGAAAATGCATCTGTGGATTCTCGATCTTCAGGCTCAAGAATTATTGCAACCAGCTCCAGTGGCTTGATGGTATCATCAAGCTGCTCAGCAGAGGATATAATTACTCTTGAGGGACTGGAACGGATCGACTTTATTTCAAAATATACATCTGGGTAATGGAAATCCTGCGCTGCATCGAGTGGCCCCACCCAACCTTTGACTGCCGTTCCAAGACCATATCGGGGTATTGAGACTTGTCTGAGAAACAACAATTCGCAGATAAGCCCTCTCAATGCTGATTCGTCCAGCAGCCCCGTATGTCCATGCTTAAGGAGCCGTTGCCATCTTTCAAAACGGGCGAGCACGAACCGCGCAGGATTCGTCGTATCTGAAAGTTTCCTGCTCGATTCGACAAGATCTTCACAGAGATGTGAAAATAACCTACCCAGCTCCGACCGCACAAGACGAAACATCAGAGCCCACTGTCCATCATGCCTCTTCCTGCATACAACACTAATTGCCTGACTCTGTACGGGTACAGTTTCCTCCCCCTGAATAATGAGGAGTAGAACACGGTCGCCGGACTCATCCATACCAAGATAGAAATCTAGAGGATGATTTTCATCAATCCTTTGAAATCCACCAGGCTTAAGTATTTCCCACCGTGCTTCAATTGGCATCATCTATATTCTCCAGATCGTCGTCGACTTCTTCCTGGAACATATTTTTCCATTCAACGAGGTTAATCCGATATCTGACGCGGCGTGCTATGCTGGTATCATCGAATTGCGGAAAACTCAGGCCTACGGCAACAAGAGGAATGCCACCCGTATCATATTCCTGGCCGTCATCCGCAAAAGGTTTCAGCAGATGCACAAGAAGCAGAGGTCGCGGTCTTGTTTTTCGATATTCCTTATCCGGAACGTTTTTTCCTTCATTATTAGCTTGATATTCTCCTTCTATTTTCGCAACCAACTCATAGGGGATACCTTCTTTCTCGATTCCCCGTGAACCAACACGCATTGATCTGCCGGATATAAAAATTGATTGCGTATCGTTGTAAGCCTTGACTTTTCGTTTTTGAGGTCGATATGAAATGCTTGATATTGTCTCTGATGCCTCACCTCCGTTCGGCAAAACAATATCCCATTGCTGAAGCATCTGCTCATCCGTCCTTTCCAGAAATGATACAAGGCTGTCTCTTTGAAATGTCGTATTGAGCGGGTGACTGTCAAATCTCCCAAGGAACTGACAGACTATATCTTTCGGCACATTATTCCAGATGTTATTTCCCCATCGCGATATTTCATTTGGTTTTCCCGCTGCAGCCAATGCTGTGATCAGGGTCTCAACTGCAAGCATATTTGCCCGGTTTATATCCGGAGATTTCTGCAAACGAGGCGTTTCAATTCCCTCTCCACTTACGGAAATTACCCTTTCGATGGTTTGCGCCGACCGCATCTTATTTCTGGCCGTAACGATAAGGGCATCTGGATGGGCTCGCACCTTCAGCCCAAAATCATCAGGTGTCAGATTGTTGGCGCTCATTCTACGGATTTCACCACGTAATTCTTCTGTTGCAGAAGTGATGTGCTGATACCAGCTGCTGGCTTCCTCTGAGAGCCAGATTCTGCAAAGATCTGCATAACCATCTCTGTACCCGAACCATCTTCCCATCTGAAGAAGCGTATCATACATTTGAGAATTTCTAAGAAAATAGCTCGTTGAAAGCCCTTCAAGCGTCAGCCCCCGAGAGAGACTGTTTCCACCAATGGCAACAACCCTCAGGCCCGTATCTCTATATGCGGAATATTCGAGACTTGCAGCACCGGTTCTCTGGTTCACGGCCCTGACTTCGATGGGCAAAGCGGCACGCAAGAGCGCTCGCTGAACATCGGGCCATTCAAACCCGGCGCCTCCGAATTCTCTTTCCCAGATACTACGGATAGCCGCAATTTTTACGGATCGACTTGCTTCAGCAGGTGTCAGTTTACTGTAGTTGCGAATTTCCCTGTTTATCTCACGCAACTCATAATCCAGCATCCCCGCAAGCTGATCTTGAACATCGGTAAATCGACTTACATTAACAAGCATTGAGCGATGCGTATTTTCCTCTCCGCGAAGGTCACGCAGGGTATTTGAGAGTATGAAGAATCTGAGTGCCTCCAGAAGGCTTTCCGGTAAATGGTCTATAATCAGATTACGCCTGTGCCTTGGCGGAAACACTTCTTCTGCATCATTGATTTCCCTGAGAATGTCGAGAGTTGCATTGTCGCCGAAAATAATCTGGGAGCCAATGTAGTTTGTGGGCGATTCCAAAGAATATATAAAATGTCTTGGGAAAAGATCATTCCCGATCATTTCGCTATCAGAATCAGGATCGATGAAAACATTCGCAAAAGGAGTGGCCGTAAATCCCACGTAACTGGATCGTGTAAAAAGATTGAGAAGCGCCCTGATTCTTTCATTGATGGCTGTTGGATCGCTGTTTGCCGGATTTGTGTTTATCGAAGCATTGTCAGCTTCATCGTCAATAAGCAGTGCCGGTATATCTATTCTTCCATTGGCGTCCGCATTGTACGATCTCAACCAGTTTTCAAGGTTCTCAAGAATCCTTTTATTTTTCTTGACTACGACCAAGACTGGTTCTCTGAATGAATTCAACCGGAAACCCAGTGTATTCATCAGTGAGCTCTTGAAGTCAGTCGTTTTGGATGTAAAAACACCGGCGGTCCTTTGTCTGTCAAGCAACCCGACCCCAACTTCTCTGGTTATTCTTTGCTGTGATAGCAGGCCTGCACTGTCAAGTCCGACAAATCCGGCATCGAGCCGCTCCTGGGTCTGGCGGCGCAGATTTTCAAGAGTACCGGTCATCAGTATGATAAGCCTGTAACCGGCATCTGCTGCCTTACAGCAAAGAGCTATATAGGTAGCCGTCTTGCCGGACTGAACGTCACCCATTACAAGGCCTCTGCGTTTCCACTCGGCATCTTTTAAAGGGTCACCCATGAGATCTAGAGTTTCGTCTGCTGTCTTATCCAAGGTGCTTGTAACTCTCGGAGGCCAGCCATTTCGATTCAGGTATTTCTCATATCGCTGCCAGTAATAGGGATCAATATCCGGGCGCCTTGCTGGCAACCATGATTGATGCTCTCTTTCAACGACGGCAGTTCCTATGTCCATCACAACGTGTAGCCTTGCATGGAGTCTTCGGACAATTATATCGCGTTCATCATCAGAAACAGGGAACATAACTCTGAAACCGTCCACGAGTCGCAATATTTCTTCTTCCGTTGGCAGCCGATCAAGATTCAGTGTCGCTACAACAGCATTCTCTATCAGGGTGACGTTCTCAGCCGGCATTTATAAGCTCCTTTACTATGGATTCTGTGATATCGGGATATTGACAGAATGGCTCAAGACAAATTAGCCGTTCCAGCAGCCTGCCTCTACCTCCTTCGACAGCGTCCGCCGCTGTGAGCAGACATTGTGCCAGCTCAAACAATTTACCTTCAAGGTTTTCTTCCAGATAAATTCTCGGTCTTTCTGATGCCATATCAGCGTACAACGCGTCAGCAGGGTAAGTGCGTTCCAGAGTTTCGAGAACGAGGTTAAACAGTTTCCTGTCTTCTACACAGAGCCTATCAGTAAATGCAGATACCAAAGGGTGAGTACGGTTTATAATGTAACTGATTCCTTCCCTGTCTTCTAGCCGAGTCCATGAATGCACCAGTTTATCGCTGTGTGTTGAACGGCCTCTGTATGTATAGACCCTGCGACTTGTCCCTACAATCTTTTCAATAATTCTTCTTAAGTTTTGCCTGACCTCCTCGGGAGGATGGGCAGTTGATTTCTTGATATCGATAGTCCAAAGATGATCCAGCGCTGTGGGAATATCCACGCGAACACGGGCGAGTTTCGACAGTTCCTCCTGTCTTGTCAGACGAAACCAGGTACCCCATATTATCAGGCGACGATTACGATAAATGTAGAATCCCTGGTACCGTCGTAAGCCCTCTTCTCCTCCGGCCTGCCGTAAATCAGAAGGTGTAAGCTTGCTTATGTGCGGCAGTATATATGGCTTTATCAAGACCTGTTGATCTTCAATTTCAATTGATTCATCAGGTAAAGGTTGTATAGCAGTATGATTTGAAAGAAAAGGATCAACCGGCATGACCGGATTCTCGTTCAAGCTAATTTTTAACCTGTTTGTGGCGCCCTCTGGTGACAGATATCGGTGAAATACAAGAGCCAAGTGTTCCCTCACTGCGTCCATTTTCTCGGGTAGCGCTCTTTCAATAGAACTTTCCCCCGCACACAATCTGTCAAGCTGTTGCCATATTACCAATGTCCCATGCCCCTGTTTCTGAAGAGCCTTGAATAATGGCAAATTTTCAATTTCGTCAGGTTCGGGAACATAGAGTATCCAGTCTTCCCGTTGAACAACTAGATCAATATCCCAGCATCTGGCAGCTGTTGTATTATTCTTGAGAGATACTACAGTCAGTCTCCGGCACTGTGAGAGTGAGGCTGTCTTCAGGCCTAAGCCAAACCTTCCGAGATCATTGTCTGCGCGGATGCCCCACGGATCTCTGCTTCCATGCCTCATAGCCTGCGTTAGCTCGGCAGGTTCCATTCCGTTTCCATCGTCAAGGATAGCAATGTAAGGTTCATCGTATGGAGAGTATCGTATTGATACACTTTTTGCCCCTGCGGAGATGCTGTTGTCGATGATATCCGCTATTGCTGACTGAAGCGAGTATCCTACTGACCGCATTGATTCGATCAGAGTAGGCGCGTAAGGGGAAACTTTGAGTTCTGCCATGTTCCGAAGCCCTTCCTGCAGCATCCCCATAGCTTGCCACGGGGTGCTTTAATATATAATCATTTGTTCTCTATCTGCCAATTCCTTAGCCAGCCTGCTTTTTAATTTTTCCTTATCGGCTAATTCACATTCCCAAACCGTCAAAACCATCCAGCCAATATTCTTGATTTCTTTTTCAATGTACTTATCGCGTTTCACATTATTCGAGAATTTCTTATCCCAAAATTCCTGATGTGTTTTGGGTGTGTATGCCAGCTTGCATTCCGGGTGACGATGCCAGTAGCATCCATGGACAAAAACGACTGTTTTTAGCCGTGGAAGAGTTATGTCAGGTTTCCCTGGCAATTTGGGACAATGCAACCGGAATCGATACCCCAGAGAGTGAATCATTGATCGTACAGCCTTTTCGGGTAATGTGTTTCTTGATTTGATGCGCGACATGTTCCAACTTCTGCGCTGCTCAGAAATTCTATCCATCGCATTCATTACTCCATCTTTTCTTGAACACTTTATTCACAAGGTCAGCGATCTGCAATGCTAGGAACGGAGGTACAGCGTTGCCCACCTGCGTATATTGAGATGTTCTGCTGCCCTCGAAAAAATAATTATCCGGAAAAGTTTGAAGCCTGGCCGCTTCCCGTACGGTAAGACTCCTGCATTGTATCGGGTCAGGGTGAATATAATAATGACCGTCCTTCGATATATGGGCAACAATGGTTGTGGACGGACAGTTCTTCAATTGGACCCTGAATCTGTCTGAAAACATTCTGCCTTCTATGGCGTCATTAATATTTTTATGTGCTGGTCTCAGCTTCAGAGGGAAATCGCCCATGGTGGGTGATTTCCCTTTCACTTTCGCATAACAGGCAGCAAACAGATAACGATACAAATCTGTTTGCATATGCTTTTTCGCAGAGTGGTTACAGACGCCCGGCAACCTCTCATCTGCAAACCACCATGCATGTTTCTTCAGCCATTCTGACTTTTCTTCTGCATATGTTGCTGGAACAAATTCGCCACCAAGGGTCAAGTTGCCTCTCAGACCGGTGGATTTCTGCATTTCAGTGAGCAGCTCTGTTGGTATGGCGTCATCGTTTTCAGATGCACGGGTGAACAAGCTCAGCAGTCGCGCCCAGTTCTCGTTGCTGTCGGATATTCGCGATAATCCGCTTCGAATCCTAGGCATGTCGCAGATAGCATCCCACAGATGAATCTGTGCTTCACGATTTTTCAGGTGATCCGGATCAATACCAAGGTCTTTCCTTAAGCCCAGAATAATGATCCTGTGGCGGCTTTGAGGTATGCCATAATTTTCACTATAAAGGAGGTAATCAGAATCTAATCGTGATTTTGGAGCACTCTGCTTAACTAGAGGATAGAGGTTGTAGCCATGATCAGCAAGACCCTTCATGGACAGGTCTTGGAGAATACGAGAGAACGTGGATTTTCCTTTGACGCTTGACGACAGAAGCCCCAAGACATTCTCCAAAACGAAGACTGGGGGCTTATGGTTAATTAATATTCGGAGATATTCACGGTATAAGTAATGACGGTGATCCCTCTCAAATTTTTTTGGATCCTCCCCTCTCATCCGGTTACGTCCGATTATTGAATAAGCCTGGCAAGGAGGTCCGCCGAGAAGCACCCAATTTCCTTTTCCGGCGAGTGCTTTTTCTATGCGCTCATGAATTTCCTTTGCGTTTTCTTTACACAGTTCTAAGTTCCAGGCCTCCTCCTTTGCTGCGGCTGCTTGTTCGGGATAACGTGTAAACAATTCGTCGCGTGTTATTCCATCGCCACAAATATATTTGTAGTATTCCTCTGGCGCTGCTTCTTGAGGGAATTTTCTAAAGAAACTTCTTAATTCAAGGGTCTTATGTGCACTGGGATCTTTTTCGATCGACAGACATAGCTTAAATATCGGATTTCCAGTTTCATCTCTTAAAGACGAAAATCCTTCACCAAGCCCTCCTGGGCCCGCGAATAGATCAATAACTGGAATCGGCAACGCCATCTTATCCAAAGTATTCCTTTCGCAGTCCCCTGGTGACCGCCCGGTACGCTCCGTCGAATGCCGGAAGGTCGGCCATCTGCGCCGCCAGCCTGACCGTCCAGAGCTTCTTGAGGCGGGCCTCTTTCCGTTGAAATATATCTTTTGCGTCAGTGAGCGTTCTGTTGCGGAATGCCGCCTTTGCTGTGACTGCATCGGTCAAATCGGCGGGATCGACAAGCCCATTGCCGGACAGGTGCCACAGGTCATAAAGATCCCGGGGTTCGTTCCGTGCCGGGTCGAAAAGGGCGACAATTTTTTCTGCCGCGATTTCGTTGAGAGAATAGACGCCGATGGTCGCATCCAATGGAAGATCCCGGTATTCAGCATAAGCCCTGAGGACCGGCATGGTGGCCACGGGAAAGAAGACCCTTTCCCGGATTGTGATGTCCACCTTGACCTCTTTGCCGGAGGCGCTGGGCAGGGGACCTTCGTATGCGAGGTAGAAGGTATGGCTGTTTTCGTGGGAGTGTCGGTCGTAGCGGCTGAAGCTGATCTTTGCGCCCGACGCCTCTTTCACGTGGACGAAAGCCTCGTCAAGGTGTCCCTTGATTGTTTCAAAGGAGGTCTCTTCACACAGGGTAAAATCGAGATCCTCGGAAAAACGATAATCGGGGATGTAGCATTTCTTGATTGCCGTGCCGCCTTTGAAGGCCAGGATCTGCTTGAGCGGGGTTGCGGACATGCCGGCGAGAACCCAGGAGAGGCAGTAGTCCTTTTCCAGAATAGCCTCGGGGATGCGGCGCCCCCCCTGACGGGCGAGCCGATTCGAGAGCAGGGACAGATCGCGTTGCGGAATCATCAGGTCCTCACAGTCGAAAGGAGTTCATCGGGAGATACATTCAGGCGGAGCCGCCACTTCCGCAGGTATTTTCCCTCAGCCGGCAAAAGAGGATCGAGACTTGAGTAGGTGTCCGTCAGCAGGTTCCGGAGTCGATCACGGTCTTCGGACGTGCCGATATCGTAAAGTTCCATCAGATAGCCCAACCGGCGGGTCACGGCTCCGACATTCATTCGCAGCGCATAATCGACCAGCCTGCCGGCTTTCAGATCCGGCTTTCTGATCCAGATCCCCTTGGCCAGTTCGGTGAGGCCGCCGCAATATTCGGGCATCCGGAGACCGTCAATAACGGTTCGTTCAGGATCGCTGACCCTTACTTTTTCCTGCTTGGTAATCCAGTGATCCGCCAGGCCGAAGAACCCGTCCCTGCCGGTGGCGAGGAACCGGAATTCGGTACCCATGATACGGATGGGGCGGTGTTGTGCCGGTGTTGTCACGTGAACGACCAACTGGGGTTGTGTGACCATCCCGTGGATCTCCATTGCCGTGCCGTGGGACAGAAAATAGTCTTTTCCACCGACCAACTCGCGGGCTACGATGAGGGGGTTTCCCATGTACTCCCGTTCTCTTCCCAGCTCAAAGGGGACAAGGATGAAAAGGCCCGGCTTCAACCGCGATGCCACGCCTCTATTCACGAGCTTTCTGACCAGGCTGCGCACGGTAGGTTCTTCCAGACCAAGGATCCGTCGGACATCTTCCAGGCGGAAAACCGACAGATTGTCTTCATGGAGCGAAGTGATGAGCTGTGCAGCCTGAGTACCGATGGTCTTCAGGGGGGTATCATATTTCATGATCGTACTGTGTCCTCTGAGGGCACATAATGCATATGAAATGTGACATTGTCAACAAGGAATTACATTCACGAATGATGCTTTAATTGCAGCATGTGTCTTTGCAGGGCACAATATGCAGCTACAGTATAGTTCTCCTGCAACAAGCACCTTGCGTTTTCCACAAAAGTGAGCAGATTTTTAATCTCCGTGAACCTTGCGACCGGGAACGGCTCTTCCTGCCTTTGCCCTCCTGCCAAAGAATTTATCCTTAGGGAAGATGCATTGATGGAATCCTTCAGCGAAGAAGAGGATTGATGTGATTCTATTGCCGCCTAAAGGGGCTAGAGATCATGATGCTCGGTAGGAAATGTCCTTCGGCAGATCGGTGATGGGCAGCCCTGTCGTCAAAGCCTGATAGTAGATTTGGCAGATCTTTTCCATCAGTTCTGCGTTCAGAAGCGCTTCATCCATAGTTCGGCCGAGAGCCAGGGCGCCGTGGTTTTGAATGATGTAGGCCCAGGCGCCGTTTTGCAGTTTTCCCGCTACGTTTTCCGCCAGTTCCCGGCTTCCTGACGGCGCGAAGGGCACGACGTCGATCCGGGGGCCGAGCTTGAGGAGGACTTCCTCGAACAGGGCGGGGACGGGCCGGTTAAGAACGGCGAAGACGCTGGCGTAATTTTGGTGGGTATGAACGATGGCCTTCACATCGGGGCGGTCTCGATAGGCGGCGATGTGCATGGCGATTTCAACGGATGGGGCAAACGGCCCGGCAACCGGGCTTTCATCGAAGTCAACGATGCAGATCTCCGCCGGGGAAAGTTCGTCGTAACGCTTCGAAGTCGGAGTGATGGCCAACAGATTATGGTTTTCAATCCGGAGGGAAACATTCCCCCCTGTGCCGTGCCGCGTTCCGAAAAAACCGTTTTCCGACAGCCACTTTCCGGCGGCGAGTACAAATTCCTGGTAAGGGATATAAATCGACATGTCAGTCATGATGAAATCCGTTTTTCTGAGACTTTTATCGCCGATCATAACGCCGTATTGATCGGGATGACCGGGGGAATTTATAACAGGATTAACCGGTCGGTGCAACGAAAGATTCCCGGGGATAAAAAACTTGATTGAAAGTAAACCACGGTAAGGTATAGTGGGCACTGTCGATTGCAGCAGCGCAATACGATCCCTTCACAAGGGGAGGGTTACGCGGCCGACTGATTAAGGCTGACAGAAAGTGCGGGGGACGGGTATCGATAATGCAAGAACCAGACAGTTTAAATCATGACGATGCAACAAATCAGGCCCCGGAAGGCGCTTCGGGATTTCGCACCGCCGTTTTCAACCGGGAAATGCGCGTTCCGGAAGACCTCCTGATAAACCTGAGTTATGACTTCCTCCGGCGTGAACTCTGGGTGCCCCTGAGCGGGCAGGGGGGCAAGGTTTTGGTTGCCGTCGATGACCCGGCTAATATTCTGAAAAAGGACATGATCAAAAACCTCCTCCGGGCAAAATCCGTGGAGTATTGCCTGGCGGAGAAGGAAGAAATTCTCAAGTTCATCGATTATTTTTACGGCGTCGAACCGCTGCCGGATTCTTCCGGGAAAGAAGGACCCAGCACCGCTGAGATGAATGCCGACATCATCAATCTGGTCAACGATCTGATCGAGGAAGCCTACAGCAGACGGGCCTCGGATATTCATATTGAGCCGGATGTCAAGGATCGTCAGGTCAATGTCCGGCTGCGGATCGACGGCGAGTGTATTCCCTATAAAACATTTCCCTATGAGTACCGGGCGCCGATCATTTCACGCGTTAAGATCATGTCCAATCTGGACATTACGGAAAAGCGGCTCCCCCAGGACGGCAAGATCATGTACAAGCGCCATGGGGGCGAGGAACTGGAGTTACGGGTGGCCACCATGCCTACCTACGGGTACACGGAAGACGTGGTTTTACGCATTCTGACCCGGGGGAAAATCATGAGTCTCGAAGAACTCAGCATGCCTGACGAGACCTATCAGCGGGTTCGAAAACTGATCACGAAACCCTATGGCCTGATCCTCCTCGTCGGACCGACCGGCTCGGGGAAAACGACAACGTGTCATGCCGTCCTGCAGGTTCTGAACAAACCCAACGTCAAGATCTGGACCGTTGAAGATCCGGTGGAGATTACCCAGAAGGGCATCCGGCAGGTTCAGGTACACCACAAAATCGGTCTGGATTTCAGCAGCGCCATGCGATCCTTTCTGCGATCCGACCCCGATATTATTATGGTCGGAGAAATGCGGGACTACGAAACGGCAAAAATGGGCGTTGAAGCCTCAACGACGGGGCATCTGGTCCTGAGTACCCTCCATACCAACAACGCCCCGGAGACGATCGTTCGTCTTCTGGAGATCGGGATCGATCCTTTTGCCTTTTCCGACTCCCTGCTCTGTGTTCTTGCCCAGCGCCTGGTGCGTGCCCTGTGTCCGCTATGCAAGGAACCCTACCACCCCGGGCGGGAAGAATACGAGGAACTGCTGCGCTACGGCGGGGAAAAGATCTTTCAAGATCTGAATGTCGTTTACGATCAAAAATTTAGCCTTTATCGACCGAAGGGTTGTCCGGAATGTAACGAAACAGGTTACCGGGGCATGATGGGGCTTTTTGAATTGCTGGTTGCGACGGATACGATCAAGCAAATGATCATATCCCGGAAATCCATCGCCGCCATCCGCGAGGTGGCCGTGTCCGAGGGCATGCAGACCCTTTTACAGTGCGGGGTCGAAAAAATCATCCGCGGTGAAACAGACCTAATAGAGGTGCTCAGCGTATGCATCAGGTAAAAAAGACCTTTGAGGAACAAATCCGTCTGGTAAAGGAACGCCTCGGACAGGCACAAAAAGTGGTGGTTTTAACCGGCGCAGGCATTTCCGCCGAAAGCGGCGTGCCGACTTTCCGGGGCGCCGACGGGATCTGGCAGCATTACCGGGCAACAGACCTGGCCACGCCGGAAGCCTTTGCCCGGGATCCTGAACTGGTCTGGTCCTTCTACAACTGGCGGCGGGATTTGATCAGCCGGGTTACGGAAAACCGCGCGCACCAGGCTCTGGTTACCCTCGAACAGATTGTGCCCGACTTCACCCTGGTGACTCAAAATGTGGACGGTTTGCATCATCGGGCGGGTTCGATCAATGTTATTGAGGTGCATGGAAATCTGTGGCGGGTGCAGTGTACGGATTGCGCCAGGATCGTTGTGGATATGTCCGTCGATATGGGTAAACTGCCCCGATGCCAGGAATGCGGTGGGGTGCTCCGACCGGATGTGGTCTGGTTCGGGGAAAGCCTTGACGGCAGACTCCTGAACCGGGCGGAAGAAGCCGCCCGGACATGCGATGTCATGCTGGTCATCGGCACCTCAGGGATCGTCTATCCCGTTGCTTTCCTGCCTGTGCTGGCCAAAGGCGGCGGTGCTTTTGTGGTGGAAATCAACATGGAAGAAACGGCCGTATCACCGGGACTGGATATGACCATTCTGGGTAAGGCGGGAGATATTGTGCCTCTTTTTGTGATGTAGCGCTGTGAACAGAACAAAGCAACGTTTCATAAAAAAAATGCACGCACTTACTTTTTCATTATGCATGGGTTTGTGCCTAATCGGTTGTTCACATCCGGTGCTGCAAACGGAGAAAGGGGCGCCACTGTCCGGGGCGGTGCAGACCGTTATCGAACCTTTTCCTGAAGCCATTGCGCCGGAACAACCGATTCCGGCGCCGTCGGAGCCCGCGGCCTTGATTCCACCGGTTGAAGCACCCCTTCCGGTTCGTCAAACACGCATTGAACAAAAACTTAACGGAAACATGGCGATGCTGCCCGTTGTCCGGGGGGAGGTCCTGCTGCGGGATGTCTCCGAGCTGAAGTCGTTCTATGGGGGACGCGCATGGCAGCCTGCCTGGTTTGACGGAGATATGCCCTCGACAGCCGTTGCGGTATTTTTGAAAGTCTTGGGGAAAGCGGAGGAGGAAGGCCTGTCTTCGGGGGATTACCACTATGAAGAAATCAAGAACCTCCTCGGCGCCCTCGGTGCAGGTCCTGATGAAAGAGCCGCGGTTCAGGCGGACCTGGATATTCTGCTCACCGACGCCTATCGCGCCTACGCCGCTCACCTGTATGCAGGGAAGATCGAGCCGGGAAGGGTTTCCAATCAGTGGCCCGTGCAGAAAAAGTACGATCCGAAAATTCCGGAACTCCAGGAGATCCCGCCGGCCGACCGACTGGAAAAAACACTGCTCAGTCTGCCGCCTCCTTATCTGGGTTATCGGCAGCTTCGGGATCTGCTGGCGAAGTACCGCCGGATTGAGGCGGCCGGGGGCTGGCCTGTCATACCCGGAGGAAAACTTGCCCCGGGGCAGCGCAATGCTCGTGTCGCTGCCTTGAAGCAGCGGCTTTTCCTCTCCGGAGAGCTGCCCGCCATGCCTGCGAAGAACCGGGACTTGTATGATGCGTCCCTGGAAAAAGCGGTGCGGCTGTTCCAGCGGGCGCACAATCAGAAACAGGACGGCGTTGCCGGTCCGGCGACACTGCGTCTTCTGAACATG
>ENA-UPTA01003732-UPTA01003732.1-activated-sludge-metagenome-genome-assembly--contig:-NODE-3732-length-14779-cov-4.449946_pt1 | contig 14779 bp, 8 predicted proteins | sample MGYA00238184_ERZ773361 | MGnify/ENA primary metagenome ERZ773361 (study PRJEB29100, sample SAMN05720205) | activated sludge metagenome | isolation source: anaerobic digester from wastewater...
CCTGGCTGGAGTTCAAAATAACGTGACAGGTGGCTAATGGTTTCTGATACGGACCAGATCATATGTTCAAGGCGTCCTGACTGGCGCAATTTGCCATTGATTTTGAGCCAAATGTGGCCAGCTTGCGGGTGGCCGATGCGGTTTGCCGGATAGATGGCACCGATAGGGGCAGATTGATCGAAAGCTTTGGCCAGATCCCACGGGCGGCCTTGTTCGCGTAGCGCGGTTTGCAAATCACGTCGTGTCATGTCCAAGCCAACGGCATAACCCCAAATGTAGTCAAATGCGGCTTTGACGGCGATATCTTTACCTGCTTTGCCAATGGCAACAACTAATTCGATTTCATGGTGGTAGTCGCTCGTTTGCGTGGGATAGGGCAGGGCGAGGCTTTTATTGGCAGACACAGGAACAACGGCATCTGCCGGTTTGCAGAAAAAAAACGGTGGTTCGCGGTCAGGGTTGCCGCCCATTTCTTTGGCGTGAGCCGCGTAATTGCGCCCCACACAGTAGATGCGGTGGACGGGGAAGAAGGATTTATTTTCTGCCTGGTTAGCCGTGCTGGCGACTGGAATGGCTGCTTGTGGTGGCGTCGTGATAACGTAGTTCATGACATTCAAGAATCAAAGGAGAAGTCCATTATGCGGCAGAAAAATTGTTGGCGCAGAGCTCTCATTGAGTAATTTTTGCGTGCAGATTTTTTAATGCGCTCGTTTGTTCTGGCTTTTGCGTTGGGCGTTTGGCTGGCTCAGCAACAGGCTGCTCTGCCAGAGAGTATGGCGCGGCTTGCGATTGCGCCTGCAATAGTATTGTTTTGCGCCCTGTTGGGTCTGCTGAAAAAGTCGGTGCTGGTGAGACGGCGGTTAAACGAGATTTTGACTGTTTTATTGCGTGTCATTGCGGGTTGTGCACTGGGATTTTTCTGGGCTTCTGTTTTTGGTCACTTGCGTCTGACGGATGCTTTGCCCACGGTGTTTGAAGGGCGAGATATCGAAGTCATCGGTGTGGTGAGTGATCTGCCGCAAGCCATGAGCCGTGGCGTGCGCTTTCGCTTTGAGGTGGAATCAGCGCGCTGGCCGGACAAGCCTGCAAATTCACCAGGCACCGCCAACACGCAAAGCATACAAATACCTGAACATATTTCATTGGCCTGGTATCGTGGCGCGCCAAAGCGCGAAGACACCGAGGAAGAACTCGATGCAACCGACTTGCCGGTTCATGTGGGCGAGCGCTGGCGGTTTGTCGTGCGGTTGAAGCGCCCGCATGGCAATGTGAACCCGCAGGGGTTTGACTATGAAGCCTGGCTGTTTGAACGCAATATCCGCGCCACGGGCTATGTGCGGCCGCGCACGGCTGAGCGCTTGGCGGCTGCAGCCTGGCAACCTGCTTATATCGCGGAGCGACTGCGTGAAACCATCCGCACCAAGATGCAGGAAGATTTGCCCAATAGCCCTTTTGCGGGGATATTGATTGCGCTGGTGATTGGCGATCAACAAGCGATCAAGCCCGTGCTATGGCAGCAGTTTGCGCAAACGGGAATTACTCATTTGATGAGCATTTCCGGCTTGCATGTGACGATGCTGGCTGGCTTGTTTTATTGGCTGGTGGGCTGGCTGTGGCGACGATCGAGCATATTGCCCTTGCATTTTCCGGCACAAAAGGCCGCTATTGCGGGCGGGTTTTTAGCAGCGCTGGCTTACAGTTTATTGGCTGGCTTTGCCGTGCCCGTGCAACGTACGGTGGTAATGCTGGGTGTCGTCGCGTTGTCGCGTTTGGTTAATCGTGAGCTGGCGGCCTCACGCATCCTGACTTTGGCTTTGCTGGTCGTTTTGATGCGGGATCCACTCGCGGTAGTTGCTGCCGGATTCTGGTTATCGTTTGGCGCGGTGGCCGTGTTGTTTTATATCGGTAGCGGCAGGTTGGGCAATATCCATTGGGTGCGGCATTGGGGCATCACACAATGGGCGGTGACCCTGGGTATTTTGCCGGTGCTATTGATGTTGTTTGGACAGTTCTCTTTGGTTTCTCCCTTGGCTAATGCAGTCGCGATTCCACTGGTGAGCTTTGTGATTACTCCTTTGGCGATGCTGGGCGCAGTATTCAGTGTTGTGCCTGCTTTTAATCCTTTTCTGTGGCTGGCGCATGGGGCAACACAGGCTTTGATGGTTTTTATCTCCTGGCTAGCCGCTTTGCCTATTGCCACCTGGCAGCAGGCTGCGCCGCCTGCAGCATTATTTTTGCTCGCTTTGATGGGTGGGCTATGGCTACTCTTGCCGCGCGGGTTCCCGGCTCGCTGGCTGGGATGTTTGGCGCTTTTGCCTTTGCTCACCTACACCCCGCCACGACCAGCAGCGGGCGAAGCGCTGGTCAATGTGCTGGATGTAGGGCAGGGGCTGGCGATTCATGTGCAAACGGCGAACCACGATTTGCTCTTTGACGCAGGCCCTATGTACTCAAAAGAGGCGGATAGCGGCAACCGGCTGATTGTGCCGTATTTGCGTGCTATGGGCGTGCGGCGCTTGGATGAAATGGTGGTGAGTCATGCCGATACCGATCATTCGGGCGGTGCGGCTTCGGTGCTGGCAGCGGTGCCTGTCAGTTTGTTGCGCAGCTCTTTGCCGCAAGATCATTTCTTACATGCAGCAGCCATGCCGCAAAAACCTTGTCGTGCGGGGGATACGTGGGTGTGGGATGGCGTTCATTTTTCAGTTTTGTATCCGACAAGTTTCACCGTGGCAGTTAAAAGCAATGCCATGTCTTGTGTGATCATGATTACGGCGAGTGGAAGGCGTTTACTGATAACGTCGGACATTGAGGCGGCGCAGGAAGCGGAATTGATCGCACAGGAAAAGTCGGCGCTGGTGGAACGGCGTGTGGCTGCAAGTTTGAACGAAAAAAAGCAGGATAGCCCCATCGCGAATGCGACCAGCTCGAATCTGACGGCGGATGTGCTCATTGTGCCGCATCATGGCAGTTTGACGTCATCCACCGAGGCTTTTATCCGCATAGTGAATCCGCAGGCGGCGATTTTCTCCGTGGGTTATCGCAATCGTTTTGGTCATCCCAGGCCACTAGTGGTTAAGCGCTATATTCAGCAAGGCGTGGCGTTACATCGGACGGATAATGCCGGAGCGGTAAAGGTGACGCTCTCTGTCGCAGGTGTTGCCATCAACCACGCGCGGGATTTGCGGCGACGCTATTGGCAGGATAATGCAGCACAAGAGTAAAAAAAATCAGCTGGATGATTCTTGAAGCTAATGGCTTGAACCTAAGAGCTCGAACCTAAGAGCTCGAACCTAAGGGCTGCAGCCAGGACAATCGCATGAATGCCAACGTCGCAGACTCTTGAAATAGTCGTTTACGATCAAGCAGTTGCAAAGATGCTTTTCACAGCATGTTGGTTTGTTTAGCTTTCTTTCTTTTTGGCGCGATCCATGGAGATAGAAGGCAAAGTGCGGTTGGTAGAAGTTTTTGTAGGTCTGGATGCCCCGGAATGCTGGCCGGACATCAAGTCGTTTGCCGTCATTGTCTCGGAGCGCACGATCAAGGGCAAGACGACGCTTGCACATCGCCGCTCCATTGCCAGCCTGTCGACGGATACCGCGCGTTTGAATCACACAGTCCGCCAGCACTGGCGGGTGGAGAACAGCCTGCACTGGTGCATGGATGTCGTCTTTGGCGATGACCAGATGCGCGCCCGTACCGGTCACGCCGCGCACAACTTCACTGTGCTTCGTCATATCGCATTGAACCTTATTCGCCTTGCCCCGGTAAAACGCAAGGGCGGTCTCAAGGTGCGTCGCCTCATCGCCGCCACTTCAGACAACTACCGCGCTCAACTCCTCGGTCTTGTATGAGATTCATGCGATTGCCCTGGCTCATTTGGGCTATCTTTTACCGTTGGTTTTCAAGCAGCTGTATTATGCCCAACGGCTAATCGCTTAGACCGGCGGACTCTACCAATTCCGACTGACCTCACACCTCACCAACCAAAGGTTTGTAGTTTTCAAGGATCACCTCATGGAAATCTTCATACTGATTGCACTGATTCTGCTCAATGGCGCATTTGCCATGTCCGAGATCGCCTTGGTCACGGCGAAACGGGGGCGCCTGGCGCGTCTTGCGGCAGATGGTGACGCCTCCTCGGAAATCGCGATGCGTCTTGGTGGGGAACCGACCCGCTTCCTGTCCACGATTCAGATCGGCATTACCGCTATCGGTATCCTGAACGGGATTGTCGGTGAGGCGGCACTGGCGGCGCCCTTCGCCGTCTGGTTGCAAACAATTGGCGTGGAAAAAGAGCTGAGTGAAGTGGGGGCGACAGTTTTGGTGGTGGTGGTTATCACCTACGTTTCCATCGTCGTCGGCGAGTTAGTGCCCAAGCGGATCGGGCAGTTCAATGCGGAAGGCATCGCCAGACTGGTGGCCCGTCCGATCTCCTTCCTGGCATTGATCTCCCGGCCATTCGTGCGCCTGCTGTCGTTCTCGACCGATGGCATACTGCGTCTGATAGGCGCGCGAGACGTTGGAGGCTCAGACGTAACCGAAGAAGACATTCACGCCATGCTGGAGGAGGGTTCAGATGCGGGCGTTATCGAGAAGCATGAACACGACATGGTGCGTAACGTTTTCCGTCTGGATGACCGGCAGATCGGTTCGCTCATGATTCCGCGCAGCGATATCGTTTATCTGGATATCGACCAGCCCCTCGAAGTTAATCTGAAACGCGTAGCCGAATCCGATCACTCGCGCTTCCCGGTTTGTCGAGGCGGATTGCATGATGTCCTGGGCATCATCGCCGTCAAGCAGTTGTTCACCAAGCTGCATACGAGCGGAACGACTGATCTGACAGATCAGCTCCAGCCGTGCGTATATGTCCCCGAGTCATTGACCGGGATGGAGTTACTGGAACAGTTCCGTATGTCAGGCACCCAGATAGTGTTCGTAGTCGACGAATATGGTGAACTGCAAGGACTCGTTACGCTGCAAGATGTGCTGGAAGCTGTCACCGGAGAGTTCAAGCCACGCAATGCCGAAGATGCCTGGTCTGTCCAGCGCGAGGACGGCTCCTGGCTTCTGGATGGCCTGATCCCGATCCCGGAGTTGAAAGACCGCCTTGATCTAAAGGAAACGCCTGAAGAAGATAAAGGCAGATACCATACGCTGAGCGGCATGATGATGTGGCTGCTCGGCCGCCTGCCACGTACAGGCGATGTTGCCGAGTGGGAGCAATGGCGGTTGGAAGTGGTCGACTTGGACGGCAAGCGTATCGACAAGGTGCTGGCCAGCCGATTGCCAGAGCCGACGGAGACTCAAGGTGATGCCGAATCCCAGAAGTCAGCGGAAGGCGGCGCCTGATTCAAGCTGCAGAGCGAGAACAAGCATGCCAGCGAACATCCTGAACCTGTCGGCCTGTTGCGTACTGCACGTCGAAAGCAACGAGCATGATTACCTTATCACCGCCATGGCAATCGCATGAATCTCATACAAGCCCGAGCTGAGGAGTTGAGCACGGTAGCTGTCTGAAGTGGGGGCGATGAGGCGACGCACCTTGAGACCGCCCTTGCGTTTTACCGGGGCAAGGCGAATAAGGTTCAATGCGATATGACGAAGCACAGTGAAGTTGTGCGCGGCGTGACCGGTACGGGCGCGCATCTGGTCATCGCCAAAGACGACATCCATGCACCAGTGCAGGCTGTTCTCCACCCGCCAGTGCTGGCGGACTGTGTGATTCAAACGCGCGGTATCCGTCGACAGGCTGGCAATGGAGCGGCGATGTGCAAGCGTCGTCTTGCCCTTGATCGTGCGCTCCGAGACAATGACGGCAAACGACTTGATGTCCGGCCAGCATTCCGGGGCATCCAGACCTATAAAAACCTCTGCCAACCGCACTTTGCCTTCTGTCTCCATAGATCGCGCCAAAGAAAAGAAAGCTAAAAAAATCAACATGCTGTGAAAAGCATCTTTGCAACTGCTTGATCATAAACGACTATTTCAAGAGTCTGCGACGTTGGCATTCATGCGATTGCCTTGTCGCTGCAGGTGAGTCTGATGGGCTTTGCTGCTTTGTTGTTATGATGAATAGAGATGCTTAAAAGCAGGCGAAATTAATCCGCTGAAAAAATCGTACGAGTTTTTCAGCTTGTTTTGCCAAACCCATTTCAAAAACCAAATAATCAAATTCATCTTGAATCCCTTGGCGACTAATCAAGCTAAATTCTCCTTGCTGGCAGGGCTCGTTGTTCTTGGTTTATCCGGCTGTGCACAGATGCCCTTTGAGTCAACGCTGGCGAAAACCAACCAAGCCGCGCCTGACTTCACGCAAGGCCAGTTGCGCTTATTGACGACCCCAGAAGAAAAAAACGACGCCCAGCAGTTAACCAGCGAGTTACTTAAAAAACCGCTGGCGCAGCACGAAGCAGTGCATTTGGCACTGGTGCATAGCCCCGCACTACAGGCTTTATTAGCGCAAAGCTGGGCAGCAACAGCGCGTGCAGATCAAGGCGCGCGTTTGAGTAACCCGCTGTTTTCCTTCTCTCGTCTGCGATATACGGGCGAAGTGGATATCGAACGCACGCTCTCGTTTGGTTTGCTGGATTTGCTGACCTTGCCGCAACGGTTGGAGATGGCGAAACAAGAAATCAACGTGGCGCAATTACAGCTCACCGCGGACGTGGTGCAACGGGTCACCGATGTGCGTCAGGCTTGGGTGGCGGCCGTGGCGGCTCAGCAACGCCTGGCTTACAGCGGGCAGGTGCTGAGCCTGGCCGAAGCCAGTGACGCGCTGGCTGTCAAAATGCAAAAGGCGGGCAACTTCAGTCAGTTAGCACGCTCGCAGCAGCAGGTGTTTTTAACCGATGCGGTCACTCAGCACCAGCAGGCGGCGCATCAAGCGCTGGCCAGGCGGGAAGCGCTGGTGCGTCTTTTGGGGCTGACGGATGCAGAGGCGCCGCAACTGAAATTACCCGAGCGCTTGCCCGAACTGCCCAAGACTTTGCGCGCAACAGAAGACTTGAGCCTCATTGCCCGGCGGGATAGGCTGGATGTGCGCCTTGCCGAGGCCAGGTTCAACGCATCGGCCAAGGCGCAGGGTTTAACAACACTAACGAGTTTGACGGATATTGAGCTGGGCGTGAAACGCAATGCGGTGGTTGATCAAGCGGCAGGCTCGTCCAACACCGGGCGGGGAGGGCAGATCAGCATACGACTGCCCTTATTTGACTTGGGCGACGCCCAGCGCAGCGCCATGAACGCGCAAACGCTGGCCTTGGCCAATCAGCTCGACGCCACGGCACGCGCCGCCAGTGCGCATTTGCGCGAGCGATATTCGGCTTATCGCAGCGCTTATTTGGTTGCTAAAAACTATCGAGACGAGGTAATTCCATTGCGCAAAACCATTTCAAATGAGATGTTGTTGCGCTACAACGGGATGCTGATTGGGGTGTTTGATTTGCTGTCCGATGCCAGAAAACAGGTTAATAGTGTCATGGAAGCCATTGCTGTAGAAGAACAATTTTTCATTAATGAAGCGGCTCTTCAGGCAGAGATCATCGGCCAGCCCAGCATAGGGGCTACGCGATCCGATGGGGTTTCCGGGGTTTCTTCTATTGCAGCAAGCAGCACGAGCGGTGCTTCACACTAGGCCTTGCTGAGTCAGGGCATCAAGGTAATTTAAGGATAATGAATGGGCACCGAAAACAATAACAGCAAGCCGTCACGACGGCAGTTTTTCAAGCAGGTCGGCTTGGCGGGCGGGGCGCTGGTGGGCGTTGCTGCAGCAACGGGCGTGAGCCGGGTGGCCATGGCCGCTTTACCAGAACTGGTCACGCAAACCAGCAGCGAGACCATGCCACCTTTGCATCCTGCCACGGGCCGTGCGTACAACCCGGTAGCGACATTGAATGGCTGGACCTTGCCCTGGCGCATGAAGCAGGGTGTGAAAGAATTTCATCTGGTGGCTGAACCCGTGGTACGCGAGATGGCGCCGGGCATGAAGGCGCATTTATGGGGCTATAACGGGCAATCGCCAGGGCCGACCATTGAAGTGGTGGAGGGCGATCGGGTGCGAATTTTTGTCACCAACCGCTTGCCGGAGCGCACCAGCGTGCATTGGCACGGGCAACGCTTGCCCAATGGCATGGATGGTGTTTCGGGCTTGACGCAACCGGCGATTGAACCTGGAAAAACCTTTGTGTATGAATTCATTGCACGGCGGCCGGGCACCTTCATGTATCACCCGCATGCGGATGAGATGACGCAAATGGCCATGGGCATGATGGGTTTTTGGGTGACGCACCCCAAGGGGAGTAACCCATTGATAGATGAAGTGGATCGCGATTTTTGCTTTTTGCTCAATGCGTATGACATTGATCCGGGCAGCTACACGCCGAAAACCATGACCATGCTGGACTTTAATTTATGGTCATGGAATAGCCGGGTATTCCCCGGGATTGATGCCTTCAATGTGCGGCAGAACGATAAGGTGCGCTTGCGAATTGGCAATCTGACCATGACCAACCACCCGATCCACGTGCATGGGCATGAGTTTATGGTGACGGGAACGGATGGCGGCGCTGTGCCGAAAACCGCGCGCTGGCCGGAGGTGACGACGGATATCGCGGTGGGACAAATGCGGCAAATTGAGTTTATTGCCGATGCCGAAGGCGATTGGGCGGTGCATTGCCATAAAAGCCACCACACCATGAATGCCATGGGCCATACCGTGCCGACCATGATAGGCGTGGATCAAGCAGAGGTCGCCGAGAAAATTTCTCAGTTGATTCCGGATTACATGGCGATGGGCGAGAGCGGCATGGCGGATATGGCCGATATGCACATGCCATTACCGGAAAATACCTTGCCCATGATGACGGGCGAAGGGCCTTTTGGCTCGGTCGAAATGGGCGGCATGTTTAGCGTGTTGAAAGTGCGTAAAAACCAAAAGCCAGGCGACTACAGTGATCCGGGCTGGTTCAAGCATTCGGAGGGCACGGTGGCGAAAGAATATGTAGGCCCCGTGGGCGAGCCGGTGAGAAAAGCAGCAAGCGGCGGGCAGTCCATGCCGCGAGCGGGAAAACAAGCCAAACCAGAAGAGATTGAAGTGCAGGTGAGAAAACCTGCCGGGCATAGCAGCCATAGCGGGCATTGAGGCAGTTGGGGGTGGTTGAAAATATCCGCGCCCATGGCATTTCATGCCGCTTTGTGACGAATACCAGCACCGTCTCACCAGCGCCGACTTTTAAGCGGAATCACCCGGCAGGGGAGGACCGCAGGAAAAATTCAGTATTCATCAGCGGTTCAACGAAATTGGAAACGGTCAACCGCGGTTTCCAGGTTTAATGTCTCATCCGCTTAATTCATGGCTTAATTCATGGTCTTGAATTTCTGCACTTTCTGGTACGCCGCCAGTAAATGTTGGTGCATCTGGCTGCCTTCCATGTTGTTGCCCAGCATGTTCAAGCCAAAAAACCGCTGTTTTTGTTGAACCAGCGCATGGGCAAGTGCCACTGTCGGTTCGCCAAACAAGAGAATGAGCGCGTTATCGAACTCTTGGCCGATATCGGTAGCCGGGTTTCTTTCCTGGAGCTTCAAGATGTTTTCAACGCAACGATAAATGCGCCGACGTTGTTCGCTCAATACCCCAAACTGGGCGATCCAGGCGCAGCCTTCGAGCACCACATCGGCATTGCCAACAGCCAGGCCTAGCAAGGTTTTAAGCTCGCCCACGCGCAAGTCTGCCCATGCCGTATCCGCATCAGCAGCCAGGCCAATAAGCGTAAAAATAGGCAATTCTTCAGCTAAATCGAGCTCGTCCAATAAATCCAGCAGTTGTTGCGATTCAGCCTGGGTGAGTTCTGGCAAGCGCAAAATCGCCGGACGCACGAGATTGCCAATGGTATTGTTTTCCCACTGTAATTCTTCAATCGGATAAATCTCCGACATGCCCGGCACGAAAATGCGGCAGGCGTACACGCCCAGATGGGTGAAATCCGCCACGTAAATATCATGGCCGCTGGCGTGAATGCGATCGACTGACCATTGATAATCTTCCGCCGTGGTGGTAGAAAAATTCCAGTCCACGAATTCAAAATCAGGCGTATTACCCAAAAAATCCCAGCTTATTACGCCGCTGGAATCCACGAAGTGAATTTCCAGGTTTTGCGCATCGGCAATCTCGTCCATATCAAAGCCGGGAGCGGGAAAGTCGCCCAGAGAATCCAGCGCACGGCCTTGCAAGAGCTCGGTCAGCGCCCGTTCCAATGCCACTTCAAAGCGAGGATGCGCGCCAAAGCTGGCAAACACGCCCTGATCGTGCGGGTGCAAGAGTGTGACATTCATCACCGGATATTCGCCGCCGAGTGACGCATCCTTGACCAGAATGCCAAAACCCGCTGCGCGCAGGCCGTGGATGCCTGCGGCAATGCGCGGGTAGCGGTTGATCACCGCTTCTGGCACATCGGGCAGGCACAGGTTTTCACGGATAATGCGAAACTTGATGTCGCGCTCGAAAATCTCCGACAGCGCCTGAGTGCGCGCTTCCATGAGCGTGTTGCCAGCGGACATGCCGTTGCTGCCATACAGGTTGCCGATCAGATTAACGGGGTAAAGGACAGTTTGGCCATCGCGCAAGCGGGCGTAAGGAATCGTGCAAATGCCACGCGCTGCATTGCCGGAATTAAGATCAATCAGTTGTTCGGCATGCACGGCCTTGTCCGGGTTGTAAAACGCCTGCAATTCGGGGGTGAGGATGTCTTTATGCCAGGCTTTGCCCTTGACGGGCAACCATTTTTCGCTGGGGTAATGCACGAACTCGTCATTCGCGATGGCTTCGCCCAGGTAAAAGTGCGTCCAGAAATAATTGGTGCTCAGGCGCTCAAAAAATTCGCCCAGGGCGCTGGCCCGTGCCGCGAGCTCGGAGCCGCCTTTGCCATTGCTGAACAGGCGCGTGCAGTCGCGGTCGGTGACATGCACCGACCAGATATTTTCAATTTCATTCAGCCAGGAGCGCTCGATGACGTGAAAACCAACGGCGTCTAATTTGCCCAGCAGGGTGGCAATGGACGATTCGAGCGAGGCATCTTTGCTGGGAATAAAGGTTTCAGTCATGCGAGGTAGTTTTCTGATGAGTTAGTAGTTCATGGAATCGCGCCGATCGGCCTGCTGCAAAGCCAAGGTCAGCTCATAGTCGCGCTGTCCGTTTAACTTATCGCTGGGAGTGTACTCGAGGTTTGATTGAGCCTTTTAGCCAGGTTTGCTGAGCCAGGATAATTATTTCGAGTAGCAGTTTGACAGAATGACACGCAAGTGATACTTTGTCTGTGGCTGGCTGTCTTAAGTCCTGTTAGATAGGACTTTAAATATAAAAATCAGGAGGATGTCATGAGCAACTATCGTTTGTATCACTCGCCAGGCGCTTGTTCGCTTGCGGCACACATTGCATTTGAGGAGTTAGGAATTCCTTATGAACCCGTGCGGGTGGTGATTGCTGAAGGGCAAAATCAAACACCTGATTATTTGGCGGTTAACCCACGCGGGCGTGTGCCGGCATTGGCAATTTGCGATCAAGACGCGGCAGGCATAACCCCAAAAGAACAAATTCTGACTGAGCTCTCGGCCATTTTGATTTACCTTGCCAAAACCTATCCAGATGCCCATTTGCTGCCAGAAGACGCCTTGTCCTTCGCGCGTGCAGTGGAGTGGATGAGCTGGCTTGGCGCCACGATGCATGCCGCAGGGGTACGCACTGTATTGCGGCCGGAACGGTTTGTGAGTGACCCGGGTGCAGCTGCGACGGTGAAAACACGCGGCACAGAAAATATTTTGGTGGGTTACGCAGACATTGAAGTGCGTTTGACTGGGCGAACATGGGCATTGGGTGATCAATACTCCGTAGTGGATATGTATTTGCTGGTGTTCTTCCGCTGGGGTAATCGCGTCGGCTTGCCGATGCGGCAAAAATATCCAAACTACACCCGCATAATGGATGCTGTACGTGCCAGGCCGGCTGTGCAACGCGCGATTGCGCATGAGGGCATTGAGATTGAGTAGCGCATCTTTCGTATAAAACGACTTTCAGCCTGAAAGTCGATAAGCCATGTTGATTGCAAATCAGGTAAAACGTCTTTTGGCACTTGAAAACTGCTGATTACAAGAGGAGATGTATTAATATATTAGTTTAACTAAAGTCTATATCTTATTGATTTATAAAAAAGGAAATTAATTATAGCTATTGCTTTACTTTGCGTTGCTTTACTCGGCTTTTTGGTTTTTGGTTTAGGATTTGTTGTTTCAATGACACGCGGGAAGACAAAAACGGCGTATGGCTACACCGTTGACCCCGCAGATCGACTCTATAAAGCCATCCGTGCGCATGGTAATACCACTGAATATGCCCCCATGCTTGCTGTGCTGATTCTTACCTTAGGCATGGTTTATCCGGCGCCCTGGGTGTTGTGGTGCATGGGTTTGGCCACATTGTCGCGTTATCTGGCTGTCTTTGGCATCGCATTTTCAAGCACGCTGGCCAAACCTAATCCGCTGCGGGTTATCGGTGCAGTGGGCACCTATGCGGCAGGTGTGTCACTTTGTCTGGCGCTGTTTATTCGGGTTTATCCTGCGTTAGGAGAGATGCTCAACGCACTGCTTAATACCAGGCCGGCACTTTAAAAGCATGAATCCAGGTGATCGCTAGTGATTGCTAGTCTGCCTGACTCACGGGACTAGGCGATCGCATGGCGCGTGAATAAGACGTTGCGGCAGAAAGACAGGTGGGCAGGCGGGTTATAATTCGCGCCCTCCTGATTTTTGCTGAGATTTCGTTCTGCTATGGCTGAGTTTCTTGCGCTGCGCGGCAATGCCGCTTTTTCGGCTTCCCGATTAACCCGCTTGCAGCAAACCTTGCGCAAGCTCAGCTCCAAGCTCACACTCGCTGCCGAGCATTGGTATTTCATTCATCTGAATACCGCCTTGTCGGCAGAGGAAACCGCGCGGCTCGCTGCGCTGTTGGGCATCGGCACCGGGTCGATAACAAAAAAAGCGCCGACGGGTGAATTAAGTCTTGTGGTTCCGCGTTTGGGCACGATTTCACCCTGGTGCACCAAGGCCACTGACATTGCGCATCATTGTGGCTTTGCCCAGGTATTGCGCATTGAGCGTGGCACGGCTTTTTATGTCGATGGCGTTGCGGATGAAAAGTCGGCGCTGGTGATACGGCGTGGTTTATACGATCGCATGACCGAGTCGGTCTTGACGGGCTTTGAACAGGCCGAGGCATTATTTGAGCAGACCGCACCGCAGCCGCTAAGCACCATTGATCTCTTGATTGGCGGGCGTGCTGCCTTGACTTTTGCCAATCAATCGCTGGGCTTGGCGCTTTCAGACGATGAAATCGACTATTTGCTGGACAACTTCACCAGACTTGGCAGAAATCCAACAGACGTTGAATTGATGATGTTCGCCCAGGCGAATTCCGAGCATTGTCGGCACAAGATTTTCAACGCCACCTGGACGGTCGATGGCCAGGCGCAGCCCTTGTCGCTGTTTGGCATGATCCGCGAAACGCACAAGGCCAATCCGGCGGGTACGGTCGTGGCGTATTCCGATAATGCCGCGATTTTGGCAGGTGCCAAGGTTCCGCGCTTCATGCCGCAGGCTGATGGCCGCTATATCTGGCGCGAAGAAATGACGCATTTTCTGGCCAAGGTAGAAACGCATAACCACCCCACGGCCATTTCGCCTTTCCCGGGAGCTGCCACCGGCTCGGGCGGCGAGATTCGCGATGAAGGCGCCACGGGGCGCGGCTCCAAGCCCAAAGCCGGTCTGGCGGGTTTTTCCGTGTCCGATTTGCGTATTCCCGATTATGCACAGCCGTGGGAGTCCGCGTATGGCAAGCCGGATCGCATTGCCTCCGCGTTAGAGATCATGATCGAAGGACCGCTAGGTGCTGCGGCGTTTAACAACGAATTCGGCCGCCCGAATCTGGCGGGTTACTTTCGCACCTTTGAGCAGTCGTTTGATGGTGAAGTGCGCGGTTATCACAAGCCCATCATGCTGGCCGGTGGTGTGGGCAATATTGCTGATCGCGATGCGTTCAAAATCCGCTTTCCGGCAGGCAGCCTGCTCATCCAATTGGGCGGCCCTGGCATGCTTATTGGCTTGGGAGGGGGCGCTGCCTCGTCCATGGCAACGGGGAGCAATTCGGCTGATCTGGACTTTGCCTCGGTGCAGCGCGGCAACCCCGAAATGCAGCGACGTGCGCAGGAGGTTATCGACCGCTGTTGGCAAATGGGCGAGAAAAATCCTGTTTTAGCCATCCATGACGTGGGTGCGGGGGGCTTATCCAACGCCTTGCCGGAGCTGGCACATGACGCAGGCTGCGGCGCGGTGTTTGATTTGCGCGCCGTGCAAACGGAAGCGCCCGGCATGAGTCCGCGTGAAATCTGGAGCAATGAAGCGCAAGAGCGCTACGTGCTGGCCATCGCCCCCGAACGGCTGGACGAATTCCGCGCCATGTGCGAGCGTGAACGCTGCCCGTTTGCGGTGCTGGGCCGGGCTACAGATGATGATCAATTAACCGTGACGGATGTGCATTTTGCCAACAATCCGGTGGATATGCCGATGGAAGTATTGCTGGGCAAGCCGCCGCGCATGCACCGTGACGCACAGCGCCAGATTGTCAGCATGCCATCCTTAGCGCTCAGCATGGACTTTGCTGAAGCAGCGCACCGAGTGCTGCGCTTGCCCAGTGTGGCATCCAAAAATTTTCTTATCACCATTGGCGATC
>ENA-UPTA01003736-UPTA01003736.1-activated-sludge-metagenome-genome-assembly--contig:-NODE-3736-length-14776-cov-4.376945_pt1 | contig 14776 bp, 3 predicted proteins | sample MGYA00238184_ERZ773361 | MGnify/ENA primary metagenome ERZ773361 (study PRJEB29100, sample SAMN05720205) | activated sludge metagenome | isolation source: anaerobic digester from wastewater...
GCGTTCTTCAAGCCGATGACCAAGGTGGTGCAGACCTCGGGCGCGTGGTTCGAGGACAAGTGTCAGGTGCGTCAGGACACCATCGTGTGGGACAAGAACGTGGAGATGATCTCCGGTCACGCCGACGCGGAGTCCCAGGAGGGGCTGAACCTGATCCTCGGGATCGCAGACGAGATCGACGCCTTCAAGACCAAGGACGAGTTGCTGCAGTACCGCCCTAATCAGAACCGTGAGCCCACGAAGAGCGCCGAGGCGATCCTGAAGATGATCCGTACCAGCGCCTCCACACGGTTCCCTGAGTCCTACAAGGTGGTGACGATCTCCTACCCCCGCTACCTGGGAAGCATGATCCAGGTGCTGACGCGGGATGGGCAGAGGTCGCTGGCCAGGGATCCAGATGGTAGCCGGGAGTACGTGTCAGGCCCACACGCGACGTGGGAGGTGAACCCTCGGGTGCGGGGTCAGGAGCAGTTCAGCAAGGACTACGAGGACGATCCGGTGATGGCTCGGACGATGTACGAGTGCAAGCCTGCCCGGGCGGTGGATCCGTACTTCCGCAACGTGGACGCGGTGAAGGCGGTGTTCCGGCAGGACAGCCCGCTGGAGGTGGGCTACACCCTGGAGGACATGGGCGGGTCGCGGATCTGGAAGCCTGAATACGTATTCGACGCCTCCCTGGTGCCGATGCAGGGCGCGAACTACGTGATCCACGCCGATCTGGCGATCAAGGGGGACAGGGCGGGGCTGGCGATGAGCCATGTGCAGTCATGGACGGAGGTGCAGGACTCCGCGCTGGGCGAGGACGGGGAGGTGCGCCACTTCAACGAGTTGCGTCCCGTGGTGAAGGTGGACTTCGCGTTCGGGTACTCCGCTGATCTGCGCAGCGACCCTGCCCGGGAGATCCAGATTAGGTGGGTGCGGCTGCTGGTGGCCGAGTTGCGCAAGCGCGGGTTCGTGATCTCCCGGGTGACGTTCGACCAGTTCCAGTCAAGCGACTCGATGCAGATTCTGGAGGCCACCGGGATCCCGACGCAGCGGGTGAGCGTGGATCGGGACGAGACGGCGTGGCGCACCCTGCGGGATCTGATCTACGAGGGCCGGATCAGCCTGCCTGCCAGCGCACTGCTGGAGGACGAGTTGTTGGGGCTGAAGAAACTGCTGAACGGGAAGATCGACCATCCGGCGCTGGGCAGCAAGGACGTGGCCGACGCGGTGGCGGGCAGCGTGCTGGGAGCCCTGGAGGAGGGCGGGCAGGAGAACGGGCTGAGATCGTACGGGGACTCAGGGGCGTTCTCCACGTTCGGGGTGGGTCAGCGCCCCGAGTTCTCCCGTGGCCTTCGGGGGCTGGAGAAACCGATTATGTTTCGGTAGAGCCTAGGAGGATCGCGTGGCGGCCAAGACGACCGACTTCGAGCAGATCGTGAAGCCGAAGCAGCAGGAGATCGGGCAGGAGTTCGGTCTGCGTCAGAACCTGCCGTTCACGACCACCTGGACGCCCCCGAAGGGTCAGGGGGAGACGAGCAACGAGTTGTGGCGTCCTGACGACGACACCCCCACGATTGCCCAGTTGGTGGACATGCGCCGTACCGACGGGCAGGCCCGGGCGCTTTATCGGCTGATGACCCTGCCGATCCGCAGCGCGCTGAAGGGGGTCACCTGGACGCCTGCCGAGGGCGGGGAGAAGGAAGCCGAGTTCGTGGAGCAGATGTTCACGCTGCCCCCGAATGGCGGCGGGATGACCAGTTCCCTGAACAGGGTGGTGTCCGAGATGCTGCTGGCGGTGTTCGACGGGTTCTCCGCGTTCGAGCAGGTGTACCACATCCCGAAGTACGGGCCGTTGAAGGGCAAGGTCTGCCTGCGCAAGTTGGCGTACAGGCCGTCAGATACTGTGACGTTCCTGCTGGACGATTCGGGCGGGTTCAACGGTTTCCGGCAGCGGGCGTACTTCAAGGGTCAGGCGATGGACGTGGGGATCCCGAGGGATCGAGCGTTCTACTTCGCGGTGCAGGAGGAGGAGCGCCCGTTCTACGGGGTCAGTTACTTCCAGAGCGCGTTCTACCACTACGACGTGAAGAAGAAGTTGTACTGGCTGGCGCATCTGGCGGCCCAGAATCGGGCGGTGGGCACGAGGATCGGTGAGGTGTCCCCGTCGGCCACTGATTTGGACAGGGCGAACTTCAAGGCGGCCCTGGAGGACTTCGGGGTGATGCAGTCGATGATGCTGCCCCCGGGGTTCAAGGTGGAGCACCAGTTCCCGGGCGGGACGTTCGACTTCATGCAACTGATCAACCACCACAACTCGCAGATGAGCAAGAGCGTGCTGGCCAGTTTCTTTGATGAGCAGCAGGGCGGGGAGAAGGCGCTGGTGGACTTCGGGCGGCAGTCCGATGCGCTGTTCCTGATGGCTCTGCAGGCGATCATGGAGGACATTGCCTACGTGGTGAACGTGCACCTGATCCCGAAGTTCGTGGACTGGAACTTCGGAAGCAGCAAGTACCCCAAGTTCACCTGGGGGGCGTTCACTGATGAGCAGAAGGAAGCGATCAACGAGACGTTCAACAAGTTGAGCACGGCGGGCCAGACCATGACGGTCAGCGAGGACTTCATGTTCGAGTTGGAGAAGATCATGGCCGAGGATCTGGGGCTGAGCGTGGACTACGAGAAGGTCGCGAAGGAGAAGGAAGAGGCCAAGGCGCTGGCCAAGCAGCAGCAGGAGGCGTTCATGCAGCAGCCGCAGGCCGCTGGCATGTTCGGGGCCGAGGAGGAAGCCCCTCCCGAGGAGGAAGCCCCTCCCGAGGAGGAAGCCCCCGCCGAGGTGGAGGTGGCGGGCCAGTATTACAAGTTCTCCGCGATCCCCGTATCTGAGACGCTGGCTCTGGACGAGGAATGAGCAAGATCCGGCGTGTACGTACCCCTGAAGGCGCGAGGTTCTACGGTGCGCCCATCGGAACCCCGATTGTGGCTGACAAGGCGACGGGGAAACTCAGGGCGCTGACGACGGCCAAACTGCCCCAGGCTCCCCTGTTGAAGGACTGGAAGCCGGGGGATCCGACAGACAGGATCAAGGCCCAGATCACGGACGTGGTGCGGGGTGTGCTGGACGAGGCAGGTTTGCCCGAGGGAACTTTGACAGTATCGGTGAAGCCTGCCTCCACGCTGTCCAAGTTGACGGTGGCTGTTCGGTATTCGCGTCCTGATGATTACAAGAAGGCCAGTGTGGCTCTGCACAGGCAGATCTATCCCTCGGAACGCAAGGTTCACAACTGGCAGTTCAGCGTGGCTAAGGATCTGCAGGGTCACGGCATCGGGGCGAAGATGACCGCAGCCCTGGAAGACCTGTGGCGTTCGGAAGGCATCGAGACGGTCACCGTAGGGGCCAACGCCGACGTGGGAGGCTACGCCTGGGCGAGGCTCGGATTCGAGTTCAAGGATCCAGCCCAGGCTGCAGAGTTCGTGTCCGACGCGCAGAAGCAGATCACCAAGTACGCGCCCATCTGGGCCAAGAAGGTGAGCCCTGAATACGTCGAAGACGTGAAGGCGCAGGTACAGGCGCTGCAGGAACGGCTGGACGCCGGGGACACGATCCTGCCTGCGGAGATCGCGATGCTGGGCTACCGGGAGGAGCTGGACGACCCGCCGTTCTACTGGCTGGGTAAGCGCGTGCTGCTGGGCACGTCCTGGGACGGGGTGAAGGATCTCGGTCGTTCCAAGGTGCAGATGGTGAAGACCAAGCGCACGAAGCAGACCTCCGAGCCACTGCCAGATGCGTTCTGGGATGCCTTCGACGCTGACGCCGAGGACTTCCAGATGCCCGAGCAGGCCAAGGCCGAGCCTGAGCAGGAGGAGGGCTGGGGGCCACATCGTCCTGCAGGCCCAGATTATGGAAGCCCGCTGTGGGCGGTGGACGCCGGGATCTACCCCTCGGATATCTACACGGACTTCCGTGCGGTGGACTACTACGGGAGCGGGGATCCTGACGGGTATCGCCGGGACTCTTCGATGGTGGACAGGATCCGTCGGATGCAGGGCAGGCCGACCCGTGAGGTGAAGATCTACCGTGCGATCCCGAAGGACGCCAAGAGCCAGTGGCGAGAGGGTGACTGGGTGACAATGGAGCGTTCGTACGCTGTCGAGCACGGGCGCAGTGCATTGAACGGGGACTACAAGATCATCTCCAAGACGGTTCCTGCATACACGCTGTGGACGGAGGGCAACAGCCTGCAGGAGTGGGGCTACCACCCCGAGGCATCCGAGCCGAAGATCGCCTACAAGGACGACTTCGCCCGTTGGTTCGCCAGGGCACGCAAGGAGAATCCCGGGCTGAGCCGCCAGGACGCCTGGGAGCAGTGGAAGGCCGAGCAGATCACAACCGACCCTGAGCAGGGCACGATCCTGGCCCAGCGCACCTCGAAGATCAGGACTGATCGTAAGATCCCCGTGTCGGATCCGCTGACCGTGCAGGACATTCAGCGGTTGGCCGCCCTGGAGGACGAGGATCCACAGCGATACTTCGATCTGCTGGACGAGGACGTGCAAGATCGGCTGTGGGAGGCTGCGCAGAAGTCCCCTGTGGGCCGCGCCTCGGATCCGGTCTGGCGGGACTGGTGGTATCACCGCTTCGAGGCCGAGGATCTGCCGCCCAAGCCTCCAAGGGGACGCTGGACAGTACAGGAGGGGGAGTACCCCGATACTGAGACGCGGCTGCGCAACGAGTCGGGGGACACCATCCTCAGCGAGGTGCCGCTGACCGAGCGCCAGCAGCAGTTGCTGGTGCAGGACTTCGACTTCCTGCTGTCCAAGGTGCCCCCGAGCACGTTCGAGAACGTGAAGCACGGGCACCTCGGGCTGGTCATCCCTGCCCAGGACGGGACGTTCGGCGCTGACAAGGTGGAGGGCGTCGATTGGAACACGTTCGGGGCGATCAACGGGTACGTGATCGACAAGATCCCGGTGATCAACCTGAATCCTGAGTTGCTGAACCGCATCGAGCCGACCTCTGGGCCGTACAGTGGCCCCCACGGCTACGGGTTCGAGATCACGAACAGCCTGCGCGGGGTGATGGCTCACGAGATGGGGCATGTGATCGACTTCGCGAACGGTCACACCGCGTCCCAGAGCCAGCAGGACTGGCAGCAGGTGATCGACACCGCGTACGGGGTGATCCTGAATGAGCACACCCGCAAGGATCCGCAGGAGACGTACGCGGAGTTGTTCGGGATGTGGGTGATGGGGTTCAAGGACTACGACACGGGCCTGCTTGACAAGTACGCGCAGCAGTTCGGCTGGGAGCAGCCCGACGACGCTGTGCTCACGCTGAGCCGTGAGGACGAGGTGCGTTCCAAGGTCAGGAGCGTGCAGAAGGTCAAGGACACGCTCACAGATATTGACGTGGGGCTGCGCACGGGCGTGCGGGCACGCATCGAGAAGGCGGTGGGGGACTACTTCGCTTACGCACGGCAGGTGGGGATCAACAACCCGATGCTGTCCCCGGCTGAGGTGTTCGCCCGCGCCGACGTGCAGGCGCTATGGGCTCAGGAAGCCGCCTCCCTGCACTCCTGGCTGGCGAACAGGATCTCCGAGGGGTTCTACAAGGGGGCCGATCTCGGACGCTCAGGAGACGCCCACGGCGTGCTGGACGAGGGCTATCTGGACGCGGTGAACCAGGATCTGACCAACTATCTGGCCACTCTGGACTCCCAGGTGCGCTCTGCGGTGTGGAACGCCTACAACCAGATCGACTGGGTGCCGTCCTACGCCCAGGGCGGTACGTCCACCAACGTGCCGCATGACACGGCGGTGAAACGCTGGGACACCGCCTCGGACTCCCAGAGCGCGGTGGTCACAGATATCAGCAGGCGAGCCCACGCCGGGATCTCGGCGGCCACTCACCGGGGCTACACCGAGGGGCAGTTGTCCACGATCACAGATACTTCGATGCTGAAGATGTGGGTGGCCAACTTCGCCCAGCCCCCCGAGCGTGGCCCCTGCCTGACGTGTATCGCCCTGCATGGCATGACGATCCCGGTGACCGAGCAGTTCCCCGCCGAGGTGACCTACGCTGCGAAGCCGCTGGGGGTGTACCGGGATCTGCTCGGCCCACCCCGGCACCCGAATTGCTTCCCTGCAGACACATTGGTGCAGGCACCTGACCGGGAACTAGGATTCGTGCGCTATTACGAAGGCCCGATGGTAAGGGTCACCCTGTTGTCCGGTGAGGTCTTGACCGCCACGCCCAATCACCCCGTACTGACGAGCAGCCGTGGGTGGCAGCCCATTGGCAGTCTCACACCAGGAAATGATCTCTGTCGCTACGAGGGGAATGTCGTTGATGGGCGCTCGGACGTACAGGAGGTGCCAGCCCGCATTGTTGATGTAATCATGGCGCTGTCGGAAGAAGGGCACACCGTGACTGAAGGGGCTGCGGGTGACTTCCACGGCGACGGATCCAATGGCGAAGTCCACGTTGTAGGGGCCGACAGCGAGTTGCTGTTCCAGAGGGACGTTCTGGTTGCGCAGTGCGGCCACCAGTTCGTTCTCGTTGGCGGCGACACGGATACGGCTGTACTGGTTGCTCAGGGCGCGTCGGGATCGGATCTGGAGACTTTCGGTCTGGGAACGTCGGGCTTCATTGGCAGCGGCAACGAGGGCTCTGCGGCCCTCGGGGGGAGTTTGGGACATGCGAGTAAGCATGGCGGCGCTGCGGCCACGTACGGAGACTCCTCGTTCAGTGAGCCAGCGATTGAGTACGAACCACGAAACCTCATAGCGGAGGCAGAGCGCCTGTTTGGAAGTCCCGGCGAGATAGTCGCTGACCGCGTGGTCGAAGTCGTCTGGGATTGGGAGTGGGCGGGGCATGTCTACAACCTCCAGACGACCAAGGGATGGTACGTGGCTAACGGCTATGTTACCGGGAATTGCCGCTGCAAGTTGGTGTTCTTCGCTGCAGGCCAGGAGCACGAACCCGTATCAAAGAAGATGAACGAGTACGCGATGGACGTGGTGACCTCCACAATGGCCACCACAGGGTTCACGGCCAAGCAGGTACGTGCCCTGCCCGAGCCGCTGTTCGAGCGTCTGTGGCGGTTCCTGATGCGCGGAGGATGGTGGAAGCGGCTGTGGAAGCGACTAAGGTCAGGGTGACTGGATCCCCCGAGAAGGTCTTCCGGTTGCTGGTGAGAGCCGCCCGGGACACCGGGGAGGACTTCACGGTCAAACCCGCCTACGACGAGGCCGGGAAGATCATAGGCTTCGACGTGGCCGGGGAACTGCAGGCGGTGCGCAGGGTGCTGAAGTACCGCAAGCGGGTGCAGAAGTCCTGGGAGAAGCCCCCGCCCAGCCGATAGTTACAGGGAGCCCCGTAGCAGCCATCAGGAAGGCGCAAGATGCCCCCGAAAGTGATCCGTAAGGTTCGCACCCCAGAGGGTCAGAAGCGGTATGGGCAGCCCATCGGGACGATCATCACCAAGGACATGCAGGCGGCTGCTGCCTTCCGGTTCATGTACACCCCGTTCACGGTGCAGTATTACCTCGGGGTGCTGTCCTACAACCAGTTGGTCAAGCAGGGCAAGAAGTACAGCCCGCCGCTGCCGGGGAAGCCTGTGGGCACCAAGGAGCACCCGTCGTTGCCGATCCCCGCCGACTTCACGCTGGTGACCCCGGCGATCACCGAGAAGGCGGGGCTGGCAGGGCTGTGGGGGTTCGCGCAAGGCCCAGACGGGAAGGTGTACCGCTGGGATCGGATGCCTGATTCGTCCATCGTGCTGCGCGGGGTGCCGCTTTCCAGCCTGAAGCCTGAGCAGAAGGCGCAGTTCCCGAAGCCGCTGGTGCAGGCCGACCCGAAGATCGACCCCCGCACGAAGATGCAGGTTCATGCGTGGCTGGACACCACGAAGTTGCCCGAGGCGGTCGAGCCCGGGGAGGTGTCGAAGACCACCCAGGAGATGGTGGACAACACCACCATCCCGCAGGCCGAGGGCGACGAGGCACCGAGCCCGACCCCGAAGGTCAAGCCCGAGCCGAGCGCACGCTGGGAGAAGGTGGAGGGCACCACTCTCAAGGCGGTGCAGAAGTACCTCGCGAAGGAGGGCAAGCAGGCCGCGAGTCCGGTCTACAGGCTGTATCTGGACAAGCAGAGCGTCGGGCTGGTCGTGAAGGTGACCTTCAACGACGGCAGCAGTGGCTGGCGGCTGTACCAGAACGGGGACAACATCTCTTCGGCCTCCACCAAGGCGGGTCTGCTGAAGATCGCCGTGGACAACTGGATGATGGGTCTGCTGCTGCCTGATGGTAAGGCGAACCTGCCCGACAGCACCCAGGAGGCCGAGGAGTTCGGGGTGGACACCGGGGCTCTGCCCAGCCCTGACAGTGGGCTGCCCGAGGGCACGTCGGGCACGGAAGCCCTGACCGCCGAGGAACTGCTGGCCGGATTCGACGCTGACGATCCTGACGAGCAGGTGTCCATCCCCAGCGACGAGATGAAGGTCGTGCTCGGCACGATCAAGAAGGTGCACCAGTCGAAGCCGAGCACCCCGGCAGGCGCGACGGTGCTTGCTCAGCAGATGGATCTGATCACTCCCGAGCAGGCGTCGGACGCTCTGGACTGGATGAAGGCCCACCCCGAGGACTTCGCGAACATCGCCCCGTACGACGTGGCGATCCCTGATCCGCAGCCCGTGACTGAGGAGATCAGTCTGATCGACGCGGCCACGATGCTGAAGGAGGAGGGGAAGTCGCTGGCCGGGGATATCGCCTCGGCCTCGTTCGAGTCCCTGTCCATCGAGGTGCAGGAACTGCTGGTGAAGACCCGGGGTGTGTTCGAGGAGAACCTGGGCTACGAGGGCAGCGAGCAGAGCCTGCTGGGCGAGGTCTGGGACGGGCAGAATCAGGAGACGTTCTACGCAGCCGGGGAGTGGCTGAGCAGCCACGGGATCGAGGAGGTGCCCACCCCGAAGCAGTACGTGACGGCTGACGCTGATACGAAGTCACATCCTCTGCCGACCCACGAGATGATCAAGGATCTCTACGAACTGGGGGATCTGCCCAAGCCGTTCACCGGATACGACGACGCAGGCCGACTCCTCTGGCACAGCGACTCATCGAGTATCGATGTGCTGTCCGATCCTTTCGCGATCTGGGCGGTGGCCCCTGATGGCAACATCCTGGGGTTCATCGTCAACGGCAGCGACCAGATCATCAACTTCAGCCCCAACACGGCCAACAACACCTACACCGCGCAGGAATGGATGGACGAGGCGTGGGGAACGGGCTACACGCCGACGTTCGTCAGCACACCCCACCTGATTGCGGCGTTGATCGAGAAGACCAACCCCGCGATCTACAACTCGTCCGAGAAGTCTGAGGATCTGGCCGCTCTGCAGGAGAAACTGGGCAAGCCCGTCGTGAAGCCGGATCCCAAGGCGACGTTCCTCAAAGACACGCCAGACATACCACCTGCTGAGGCTTCCGAGGGCAGCAAGCCTCCGCTGACCGACGCGGATCTGCAGCAGTACGGGATGGATCCCTTCGCGGCGTCCAACGCGAACGCCGATCTGGCCACGCTGGATCCGGTGGTGAAACTGTCGGTGATGTTGGGCGTGCGGCAGTGGGTGGACACCAAAGGGATGACCAACCCCACCACAGGCGGTGATCTGAACTTGTTCATGGCGATGATGGGGGAGAGCATCGCCAAGGTGCAGGCCGCGTTGATCCCTGACGAGCCCGAGAACTGGAAAGACCTCGCGAAGCGGGCGGCGCTGACTTACCTGACGGTGAAGCCGCTGTCGTCGGTGGATATCGGCTCCACACAGGGGTTGGGCTGGTACGGGCAGTTGCCACCCGAGGTGCGCTCCGCGATCTCAGATATTCACATCGCGCTGGGCGTTGGATCGTCATGGGAGGATCTTGCGAACGTGGCCCCCCACTTGGCTGCGACCAAGGAGGCTCAGGCCGCGAAGATCCTGTGGTGGGATCGTGGCTACGACTTCGGGGACGACGTGGTGGCCGCCGTGGACTACAACGAGGGCGTGCTCGTCCCCGACCCTGCATTCGGGAAGCCTCCGGTGAGCGGCCAGTTCGGCAAGTTGCCCAAGGGCGTCATGGTCTTGAATGGCGCACAGCCGATCTCGGACTTCTACAGCCAGTTGGATTCCAAACTGATCGGTGACGAATCCGTAGAGTTTGACGATCTGGTTGCTGATACTGGGATGCAGGTGATGTACGCCGCGATGGTGCAGTACGCGCAGGATCCCCAGTTCTGGAAGCAACTGGCTGTTGATCAGTGGCATCCCACGAATGAGCACGACAGGCGCGTTCTTGGTCTGGTGATGGCTGTGCACTATGTGAGTCAGGCGCTGTTCGAGGACGTGGGTTTCAGCGGAGCGCCTGGGCCAGTGATCGCGTTCATGGAAGAGCACTACATAGAGGACGTGCCTGATTACGACCAGCCTGAGAAGGCGTTGCAGCACGTCGCGAACAACGCCAGCGGATCCAACTTCATGCAGAACTTCGAGAAGTCCTGGCTGGAGGGTTCGGTGTACACCGGATCGTCCACGGATGAAGAACTGGAGTCTGAGCGTCGGTTCCTTCGGATGATCGGGCTGGATCCTGATAACCCCGGGAAGCGCCTGGATGCTCCAGAAGAGATCGCCAAGAGTCTGGTCGCGCCGAAACAGCCGAAGTCCTGGGACGACGTTCCCGCCACCGAGCGGAAGTTCAACTTCACTGACGAGCAGCGGGAGAAGATCGCCTACGACCTCGGCGTGGACAATCCCACGCTGGTGCTGTCCACAGGCAAAGTCACTGATAACGGCTACATCGAGGTCTGGGCGCTGGGCAATCAGGTGTCGTACCGGAACTTCGTGAACGCCGACGGGCAGTTCAAGTGGGACGACTGGGAGCCAGATAACAACGGCTACTACCTGCTGCAGGGCGTTCCGGCGTGGAAGGACGACGCTGCAGGCTTCGAGACGTGGAAGAACCACGCCTACCTCGCGTTCATGGAGGCAGGCGGTGAACCTGAACTTCCCTACGACGTGGGCGGTGTAAACAGTCTCACTGATCCCACCACGGTGACGGTCAACGGTCAGACCCTGCACTTCGAGGCAGCCCAGTTCTACCCCGAGACGGTTGACTTGACGATCTACCCGGGTCAGCAGATCTGGGAGGCGGGCGACGTTCCTGCGTACCTCTACGACCCCGTGGCCGACGCCTACTTCGAGGTCAGCGAGGAGCCGCTGGAGGTCAAGGATCTCGCGCAGGGCAAGCAGGTGCGGGTGGCCAAGATCCCGCAGGACATGGCGCTGACGGCCCATAACCTGCCCACAGGGCAGTTGTCGGTGCCCAAGGGGTCAGGCGGCCCTGAGCCTGTGTACGCCCTTCCTGGTGGCCTGTATGCCTCGAAGAAGGACATTCAGGAGGCGATCAAGACCCTGAAGGCGTCCAAGGGGATCATGGTCAAGCAGCCGCTGGAGAAGGCGGGCTCCCCGCTGGCGGCGATGGATTACCACGCGATTGCCGAGCCTCACAAGTCCAAGTACGAGGGGGACGCCGACAAGACCAAGCACGCCTTGCTGGATGCGCTGGAAGAGATCGTCACGAAGGATCCCACTGAATCCGGCTACTCCGGTAAGGAGATGAGCAAGCAGTGGGCGAAGGAGGCCGCGAAGGTTCCTGGGGTGACGGGCGTCAGCAAGCCGCCCACCGAGCCTCGGCTGCAGGTGCACTTCAACGCTGACACCCACGGGGCGTGGTCGTTCCAGAAGAGCGAGGCGACGTTCTCGCTGCCCACCAACGCGATTCTGGTCTACGCCAGCGGTGGCGAGTACGCCTCTGCGTACACCGACGAGGTGATTCCGGCGTGGCGGCGTGGGCTGATCGGATTCTGGACGGTCAAGGATGGCAAGCCCGACAAGTTCCACGGGCTGGAAGTGGGCGCGGGAACTGGCAAGAGCCCTCTTGGGGACACCCATGAACAGTTGGCTCCTGATTCCCCCAATTCGTATGGAGCCAACTCCTACAAGTACGTGGGTGTGCCCACGCTGGTGCTCACGCAGGGCAAGTGGACTTCTGATTACGGGCTGAGCAGCCTGGACGAGGCCATCGGGTACTCCGAGCAGCAGGGCGAGCAGGCCGGAATGAGCGAGCCTGCCAGTAGTGGCCCCGAAATGGTTTCGGTGGAGTTGAACGATGGTGTGGGGAAGTCGTTCTCTGTGGAGGTTCCTGTCACAGCGGTGCTGGTGTACAACAAATCGTCTGAATCCGGCAAGCCATTCGGGTGGGTGGACACCACGGAGGCTGTCCCTGGTAACGCCATGATGTTGCACTACTTCGATGGAGATGGCATTACCACGATGGACTTTGGAGAGTGGTTCACCTCCTATGTCGCTCCCGGCATGTCGTTCAACACTGCGTCGGGAGACAAGGACGGTGTGCCTAACTCGAAGGGCTACGTCGGCTTCGGTGCGGTGCTGGCGTCACTGGGCAACTTCGATCTGCTGCCGTATGCCACAAAGATGATTCTGACGAACGCTGTGGAGTATAAGGCGAATCATCCTGACGCTGATATCAGTCAGTCGTTGGCGATGGGGTACGAAACCGCCAAGATGACTGACGCCGTGTCGGGTGTCCCAGACCTTGCGTTCGGCTATGAGATTGCCAAGAAGTGGATGGACGTGAACGGCCTTCACACCACCACCTCGGCCAAGCAGGTTGAGCAGATCGAGGTGGAGTGGGGCTGGGCAGCCCCCGAGGGATCCACCGTGCCGAAGAACTCCGTGCTGGTGATCCTCAAGGACTACCTGAAGGGCGGGTCGCCGGGGGTGATGGGCTGGGTGGATCCGGCTGACCCTGACACTCTGTGGTATCCCACGACGGACGCTGGCGTGACCGGATCGCTGCCGTTGAAGCAGTACCTGGGTGACGCGAGCGCCATAAAGGACAAGGTTCGGTTCGTGAAGGCCGAGGTCTACGCTGATAATCCCGCCAACGGCGGCGCGCTGACGCTGGAGAGCGCGCTCAAGGTGGAGGTCGGTAAGGCCATCTCGAAGGATCTGCCGCCGAACGTGACTCTCACTGACGCCGGGGAGTTCCAGGTGACCTTCGACGGTCACACGATGGAGATCCCCGCCGACGCCCTGATTGTGATGAACGGCAAGAAGATTGTGGGCTACGAGCGTATCGACGCCGACGGCCACATCTACGCTTATCGTTCGTACAGTGCCAAAGGCTGGATGGATGAGAAGCCCTCGCAGTTGGCGGGAACGTCGTATGAGTCGTCCTTCCCGAGTAAGTCGGATTGGGGTTGGGCGACTCATACGACGTTCCCGGCTACCTCTCTGATTGGGCAGTCCCAGCCTCTGGATCACAACTTCGACCCCACAGGTCTGGAAGTGACCCCGCTCAAGGGGTCAGTGATGATCACCTACCCGTCGTTCAAGAAGACGGTGGGCGATTCCCAGGTGAAGGCCGGATCAGCGTGGCCCGAGGGCTGGGTGGTGACCGCTTCGCAGAAGGGTGTGTCGCTGCATGACGACGGGTCGCTGACTGTCCTGCCTGAGTATTCGGACACGGTGGAGGCTAAGCACCCCTACTACTTTGCGGCTGGCAGCATCCTTGCGGTGTCCCCCCACTCTTCCAAGGTGCTGGGCACCGTGCACCCGTGGGAGCCGGATTCCGGCTACGCCGAGGGGGAGGTCTACGTATCTACGCCGAACGGCAAGGTTGGCGTCGGTACGCAGATCGGCACCGCCGACGTGTTCTACGTGACGCTGGAAACCTTCGTGGAGTCTGTGATCGGGGGCTCTCCCCTGCAGGTGGACGACGGCTACCTGGGATCAGAAGACGACGCCTACGAGAAGGCCATGCTGGAGTCCAAGCATTCCAAGTACGGGACTCTGCAGGATCCTGACGGCCAGCCGGAATCGTCTCCCGATCTTGTGGAGACAATTGAGGCGACGAAGAAGATCCAATTCATCGAGTCCGATGCGCAGAACGCTCTGAACATGGTCAAGGACGGTTGGACGGGTTCGTGGACGGATTGGCACCCGACTAACTACAACGCCGACTTCGATGAACTGTCCATTGGGGCGCAGGCGGTGCTGTTCGGTATGGTGCGCGATTTGATGGACAACGCTGCGGCTGTTGTTTCGATGTCCCCAAGCGATGCTCGGCAGACGCTGGTTGAGTGGGCGCAGGCTCACGACGACGATCTTCACGCGGTGTACGGCTACTCGTCGGCACTGCCTGCTGTGTTCGGGTGGCTGGTCAACCACAACCTGACACAGGTGCCTTCATGGGGCGACCCCAAGGGGCAGGCGGCGCTCATGGCCTCTGATGCTGAAGGCACAGAATGGGGATCACTGCTCGCGAAGTACGTGCTGGGCAAGCCCATCCCGAACACCGGGGGCAACGTCGAGGGCTACACCACGAAGATCTTGAAGATTCTGGGGCTCAACCCTGATGTTCCCGGCGCAGCCCCCTCCTGGGGTAAGAAGAAGGCGGGCTCCAAGGCGAAGAAACCAAAGAAGGTCGGCCCTGTCCCTCCGCATGTGACAGGGGATGTTGCCTCTCTGAATCCTTTCCACCCGCCCGCAGCAGGACGCTGGGGCAAGAAGGGCTCGAAGGGGTATGTGGATGTGTACTCCGACGGCAGCGGCGTGTACGTGTCTCCTGCGGGCAAGAAGACCACGCTGGACGCGGCGAAGGTCAGGGATCGGATCGCGAAGGGGCTGACGCTGCAGGTTCCCGCCGAGCCGCTGCCTTACCGGGGTGTGCCGGGAGC
>ENA-UPTA01003737-UPTA01003737.1-activated-sludge-metagenome-genome-assembly--contig:-NODE-3737-length-14775-cov-7.016033_pt1 | contig 14775 bp, 14 predicted proteins | sample MGYA00238184_ERZ773361 | MGnify/ENA primary metagenome ERZ773361 (study PRJEB29100, sample SAMN05720205) | activated sludge metagenome | isolation source: anaerobic digester from wastewater...
TGGAGAACGCTTTGAAAAATATCTGTAAATATTTACATTTGCACAGTAATGCCCTGAAGCCGTAGGCGAAAGGGCATTACTGTGCAAAAATTCAAATGACACACTTTTTTGAACACTCCCAGTCTTTCTGGTTTTTGTGTTGGATAATTCCCTTTGCCACCTTTCATCCGTCCTAAATCTTGCCAAATATCTTGTATAACCTGACCTGATTTTACTCTGTCTTCTAAATATACAATTCTGCAACGCTGTGCACCCTTAGGAAATTGAGGTAAAAACAAAGTCCCATCTTTTAATTTACTTTCCATTTCCTCCTCTGTTCCTATCCATTGAAGACCTTTTTTGGGAATTACACCTCGCCAATTAAAATATTTTTCAGCGTTATTCCCTTTCCAAGTTGCTCTTTCAAGTTTTAGTGGCTTTGCACCTGCTGGTATGGGATACTTCAATTTTACAATTTCACCACTTTTAAGTTTCATCCAAGAATATTCTTTTAAAGCACTCTTAGACATAGCTGTTGTAATTCTATCCCAATAATATGGTGCATCTCCTTTGGTGTAGTAATAAATTACATCATGAATGTTTCCAAATTTATTTTTTGCATCATTATGAGGGTCAGATCGTTGCCAAATTATTTCGTTTCTAAAATTTTCCTCACCAAAAACTTCGTCAAGTATAGTTTTAATATAATGACCTTTTTTATAGTCCAAATGTAAATACAGTGAACCTCCATCAGATAAAATCTCTTTAAGAAAAACAAGTCTCTTTCTTATAAACTCAATGAATTTAGAACCATCAACCTTATCTGCATAAGCTTTTTCCTTATCTTTCATGAAATCACTTTTGGTAGCAAAAGGCGAGTCAATGTATATAAGTTTAATTTTATTGCGAAGCCTGTATTTATTGGGGCCACCTTCTTTTATGTCTTCGTAAAGCGTTTTTAAAGCCAACAGGTTATCGCCAAAAATGAGCATATTGCGCCAGCTGTCTTCCCATTCGTTACCCTCGTTAAAAACTCTCACGTCCTGCAAAGGTGCTTCAAGGGTGTTGGTCAGAATGCTTGCCTTTGGCTCTTTTCCGGCATAAACCAGTTCGTACTCTGCTTTAAGTTTTATGTATCCGTTTTTGTCGTTTGCCATTATATCAAAATATCAAATTTCAGGTTTTAAATTTAAAGTTTTTATCTTTTAATCTGTCCTTATGAGTGTTGGTAAAATTGCACTCTTTGACAAAGCTTTGGTTTCAGCGGTGGCATGTGGGGCTTTGGCAATGTGTGCAATGTGGGTCGGCAATTGTTTTAAAAAACGTGCGGTGGGCAAAAAATTAAAAACATCGGGTCGGCTTGAGTGTCGGCTCTCTGGTCTTGTCAATATTTCGTTTTTATGTCCTTTCACAATGGTTTACTTTTCAATGTTTCTATGTCGTTGTCTGTCTCTACACTTGGCGCCAACGAGTGTATATCCGTAACTGTGGCGGTTATTTTTTAATTAGCCGTAGGATTGATAATTTGCTAAACATTGATAATCAATAATAAAACCGTTTGTAAGCAATTTGTACCGTTTTTTCATGATTTTTTTTACCTTAATTTTCGGTTAACTACATTTTCAAAACTACGAATGTTAATTTCAATATGCAAATTATTCTCGGGTCGTTTTTATTTTATTTTACAGCGTCTTTAAATTGCTAGTTCTTATGGGAACAACCGGAACGGACTGTTGTGAATGGAAAATGTGAAAGCAAATGCAAATATATGCCGGAAAGCTTGTTGCAAGCCGTTGTTCAGCTTTTGAAAGCCTGCTTATACTGTTCTTTATATCCTTTGTATAATGAGTCGGACTTGCCGCGCACCTGACCAATAAAGTTGATATACCCTTCGAGCCGCTGAAGAAATTTTGCCTCGTGAGCGGCTTTCACTTTGCCGGTTTTTTTAAAGTGTTTTTGGGTTGCTGTTTCAACACCATTGGTGCTCAGGTCATGAAGCATTGCACGGGTTTTCTTGAGCAGCTTCCGGTTTACATTTACTTTTTCGTTCACTGTAAGCCCTGTAACTATCTGCCTCCGGTTTGCCGGCTTCATCCTCAGCTTGCCGGGGTTAATATTGAAATCGTTTTTCTGTATTATATTAATAATATCAAGCAAGGTATTTGTTTCGATTGCAGTATTCGACGAAAAAGTTAAATCATCGGCGTAGCGCGTATACTCAAGGTTGTGGGTTGCGCAAAATGCATTGAGGTCGGCATCCAGATTCAGGCAGATGAAATTAGAAATTACGGGTGAGCTTGGTGCGCCTGCCGGTAGCTTTCCTTCGTAAGTGCAAAGCAGAGTGATTGCGGTAGCAATTTGATCGCTATACCCAAAAACTGGGGAGGAGAACAAGTTCAGAACCTGCTTTGTTGTAATACTCGGAAAAAAATCCTTTAGGTCAATATTCAGAATATGCTTTTTATGGGTATGCGCTTTGGCATTTTCAACAATATTGCAATGCGATCCTGTATAGTGCGGATTTATCACAAAGCCATGCACTTCTTCTGGTTTAATCATCAGATAATACGCCTGAAGAAAATAATTGAGCCTCCTCTGTATGGCTTTAAGTTTTTTATTGGGAACATATATATGCCTGTTGCCACCACGTTTCTTTCTAATGATATAGTGTGTGTACTGCGGATTATTAATAATGGATTCCAGTGGAAGCAAACCTGTTTTTAAAAAACTGCTCAAATCAATCGGCATTTCCACCGAAAGCAGATACAACGCATTCAACTGATGCTGTTCAATTATTTCCAATGCAGCCGGCAAACTCAATAACCCGTCGACGAAGTGGTTTTTGAGTGCACTTTTATTTTTTCTGGCGAATTCAATTATTGCTGATGCGTTGGTCATGCTAAAAAAAAATTGAGCCGTTGCAAATTATCTTTTGATTCGCTGACTATTTACGAGGGCGAACGAAGTGAACAACGGAGTGAGACCACGTAAATAGTCCAAATTCGTTCCTTCCACACTGTAAGGGTTGCAGGAACACAACCACCATGTCGTACTTTGTTTTGACATCATAATTTTTGAAACAACGGCTCAATATAAATATTTTAAAATGGTGAATCAAAACTTGATTCAGGATTAGACTTATCGCGAGAATTAATACTGGAATCGATTATTTCGCTCAATCGGCTTTTCGAAAATTCGAAATTGTTTTTATAGCCTGTAAAATTCATAAACCGCGTAAAGTCTTTATCTATTATAAGTTGAATCGACCCTGTGCCGCCATTGCGGTTTTTTGCCATGATTATTTCTGCAATCCCTTCTGTGCAGTTGCCTTCTCTGTCTTCCAACATGCCATAATACTCAGGCCTGTAAATAAATATTACCTTATCGGCATCCTGCTCAATGGCTCCACTCTCTCTCAGATCCGACAAATGTGGTTTTTTTTCGCCGGTTCTCACTTCAACAGCACGGCTCATCTGACTGGATGCAATTACGCACACATTCAGTTCTCTGGCAATGTTTTTTAATTCCCGGCTGATATAACTGATTTCGACCTCGCGGTTATTCTTGTATTTTGAAGAACTCATCAGTTGCAAATAATCAAGTATAATCACTTTAACACCATTTTCACGGATGTGTTTTTCACACATTTTTTTAAGCTGGGTCACCGAGTTGCTGCAACTGTCGTTTATAAAAATGTTACACGCTGCGATTGTTTTTCCGGCCACTTTCAGCCTTCCTTTCTGCTCAGTGCTCAGATCCTGCTGCATAATATTTCCCGCTGCTATCCCCGAAACTGCAGCAAGAAAACGGTTGATCAGGCTAAGCTTTGGAAGATCGAAGGTGAAATATAACACGGGATGCTGCTGCGATATATTCAGCGAAATATTAATAAGCAACTGCGTTTTTCCCATCGACGGTCTGCCTCCGATAATTACCAGTTCGCCTTGCGAGAATCCTCCAAACATAATATCAAAATCACGGAAACCGCTTTTAATAATGTGATAATCCTTTACGCCCCGCAGCAACCGGGTAAGGTTTTCTTCAACAAGCCCTGAGATGTTTTCCGATTCTCTGACGACTATATTTTGAAACTCTTTCTCATAAATCAGTTGCTTAAGTCGCAACAAAATTTCACGCTCATTGCTCGTTGGGGAGGCAATGATTTTTTCGATTTGGTGTTTTAAATTTTCTTCCATGGTGTAAAATTAATGCAATACCACAGTCGATTCTCGGTTGTTGAAAACTATTTTTTAGAATATTATTTAATAGTTCAGAAAGCCTCCCGTGGAAATGTGTATTAAAGAACGATAAAAAGAGATGGTGAAATTATTCCTTAATAAACTTATATATCGTATTCGAGCCTTTCCCCAGTTTAAGATAATATAATCCCGGTACTACACCGGAAAGCTCAATTGTTGTTTTTGAGTTTAGCTTCCCGGATAAAATACTGCGCCCGGAAACGTCGTTGATGGCGAATGATATTTCATCGGAGGGTTCTGGAATTAAAACATAGAGAATGTCGCTGGCAGGATTGGGATAAAGAGTTACACCCCCTGAATGGGTTCCTGTGAATATACTGTTTGGGTCGCAGAACACCACCTCCATCACTACCCCCGGTCCCTGAATATAGTCGGGACACTCATCTGGAGCCCCCTCAACATAATAGAGCCCCGGAGAATTTACCGTAAGTTGTTGAGAATGCTCTCCCTGTATCATTTCACCGTTTTTGTACCAAATAATATTAATTGTATATGGGTTGTTAAGGGTGAAAACAACTTCATCGCCTTCGCATATAATGGTTTCTCCGTTGGTGCCAATAGTAAACTCACCAGTGGTTTCAATGGTAGGAGGTAAAAAAGTATAGCCGTCCACAAAGAATTCTTCCGACAAATAACTCTCTCCGTTATAACCTACTTCTACCGATAGATAGCAGGCTGCAAAATTATAATAGTCAATCGTCAGATTCTGGTTAACAGCACCTTCAATGGGTAAGGTCTCCGAAGAGCCATAATATCTTCGGTACCACTGATATGTCTCATAAATTCCGGTGCTCACTTCTCCGCTGCTTTCAGGGCACAGCATAGTATTACCCGTAATTTCAGGGGGTATTTCCAGAACATAAGGTTGCACATTGGTAATTTCATAGATTTTACCATTAGCGTATCGTGGGGTATATATTCTTATGGTATCGTCGTTTCTGCCATCGCCGGCATCAACCAGTGCTGTTGCGCCTGTGGCCGCATCAATAGTACTGAAATTGTACATCTGAGTCTGCTCATTAAAGCGGTATTCTCTGAAAGCTGAATCAACATCGGTGCTGTAAACATACAGTTTACAATCGCTTTTGGGTCTTGCTCCGAAAAGAAAACTGCGTCCGAACCGACCGCTTATCTTGTTTTGAAGCCATACAGTTCCGTTCCATGTATATTCATAAATACCACTGTTATCCTGCGTGAGAACGCGGTTCTGGTGGTCGTTTCGCAAATCGGTTACGATTACCGTTTCTGGCCAGCCATCGGCGGCCGATATTGATGTTGAATCGGTGTATCCGGCTCCGGTCCATGTGTATTCCTTTACATGGTTTCCCGAAACGTAATATCTGACCTGACCATCGTTTCGTCCTTTGGCAATTGTTGTAGGTCCTTCTGTTCCATGCCCTAAACTTACATTATGAATATTCCATCCGCTTCCGTTCCAGGTATATTCCCGATGAATAATCCACCCATCTACGTAAACACGGGTTGTGCCATCGCCTCTTGCATCACCAATGGTAACCGATAGCATGGGCTTGGCTGTGGTTTGTATCAGCGACGAAACCCAGGCAGTTCCGTTCCATGAATATTCAAATACCCTGCTGGTGGTGCCGCCCCATTCCACAGCATACAGGCGGTTGACATTATCGTTTCGCCCTTCACCAACAGCAATTGTAATCAGGTTTTTAAGCCCTGTGGCTATGGTACTTGTCATAACCCAGGTCGTTCCTGACCATGTCCATTCATAAATTGCTGCATCGGAAGGCTCACCACGCGTGGTCACATAAATACGGTTGATACCATCGTTTCTGCCATTGCCAACGCAAATGCCATAGGTTTTATCGTTGGGACAGGTTCCTACTTCGCGCACTATCCACTGCTGGCAAAAAACCGGAGAAGCCAAAAACAATAAAAAAAGAGCGAAAATGTTGTTTACCATTTATTTACATATATTTGCGCAAATTTAATTTTTCGTTTATGACTTTAATTAAAACAGGAAAATATTTCTTCATTTTTCCGGGTTTTTTTCTAATATTATTTTACTCACTGGGTTGCGAAAGTACGTACATTCGAATGGGGGATGAAGGGACTCATACTGCACCAGCTGATACAGTTAAGCTCTCAACTCATGTACAACCGGTTTTATACAACAAGTGCGCTTCATGCCATTTTGCCGGAACCACGCTTGACCTTGAATCTGCCGACATTTACAATAGTCTTATAAGCGGAAATTTTGTCGATACCGCTTCACCCGAAAACAGCCGGCTTTTTTCAGAACCCGATCCCGGGCATGCTGACGATTATCTTACGGTTGATGAACATACGCTAATAGTGCGTTGGATTCAACAGGGAGCTAAAAACAATTAACCTATATGGTAAAAAATATCCTTTCAAAATTTGCAATAATTGTAGGTATTGTGCTGTATTGCGGGTTGGTTATGGGGCAAACCGATACACTTCCGAATAGCGCAAAGATTCACAAACCTGTAATTAATCCATGGTCAGGATCATTGATCATTAATAATCAAACCACTGAATTGTCTCCCAAAAATGGCCTGGATTTTGTAATTCATCACCGGTTTACGTCGGTAGAAAACGGATTGAGCGATTTATTCGGGCTCTACAGTGCGTCGAACATCAGGTTGGGGTTGCAATACAGTATTACGAACAATTTTATGGTTGGATTCGGTTCTGAAAAGGATAACAAATGTCAGGAGTTTTTCCTGAAATACCGGTTTCTTACGCAAACGCGCGACGGCGTTATCCCTGTTTCGGTTGCTGCCTATGCAAGTGCTGCTATCAATGCCCGCGAGAAAGCGTATTTTGGCACTGATTACCGATTTGCCAACCGGATGTCGTATTTTACTGAACTGTTGATTTCAAGAAAATGGTATGAACGGCTTTCAACTCAGTTGTCGGTTAGCTATGGGCACATTAATAAAGTGGAAAGCTACCGTGTGGTATCGGGCGATACCATATCTGAAACCGTTACATATTACCCAAAATTCTACAACGATGCACTCGGGTTGGGTATTGCAGCCCGCTTTAAAGTGATAGGCTCATGGACACTTGTGGGTGAGTTTGAATACCCCATGGCATTGGGAAAAGGTGGCAGACACGGAAATAGCAGCATTCCCCGTAAACTTAAACCAAAACCTGACGCAGCTCTGGGCTTCGAAGTGAGTACGATGACCCATGTTTTTCAACTTTTTGTGTCTTCATACAGGGCAATTGTTCCACAATACAACTTGATTACCAATACTTACGATTTTACCGAGAAAAGTGGTATTATGCCCGGATTTAATATTATTGTCAAATTTTGAATTTGTTTTATGAAAAATAAAAATCTATCGAAGTTTTTAATAGTAACTGTTTTATCGGCAGGATTGATGTCATTCCTAGCCGTGGAGTTGGTCAAAGACCCATGGAATGTTCCTGCACAATATAAAACCATGAAAAATCCGGTGAAAAAAGAAGCAACCAGCATTGCTGATGGTAAAGCACTGTTTGAAGCTACTTGCGCCACCTGCCACGGGAAAACAGGTAAAGCTGACGGGGTGAAGTCGAAAAACCTTACAATTGAAATGTTCGATTTGTCGGCAGCCGATTACCAATCGAAATTCTCTGATGGAGAAATATATTATCAGTCTTTTATTGGCCGCTATCGCTGGCACGATTTTACAAAAGTAATTCCGGATGAATCGGATCGCTGGTCGGTAGTGAATTATATTCGAAGTCTGAAAAAGTAATTTTTTAATTTTTTTTTTCTGATGATTTTTCCTTGCTGATACTTTTATTAATGCAGAACAGGGCGCTCCAGACCGGGATTGAATAATTTGAAAACAATTATGACCATAAAACAATTCAATAAATGAAAAAAAAGGTATTACTACTTTTAGCTCTAGCGGCATCATTCGGTGCTGGTTTCGCAGTTAACGCGATATTTACGCAACCAACTGAAAAACAAATACAAATGAAACGTGTAACCGGAATCGGGGGCATTTTTTTTAAGTGCAAAGAACCCGAAAAACTTAAACAATGGTATCAGACTCACCTTGGATTTGACATTAATGAATTTGGGGCAATGTTTGCGTGGCGTGAGGATGTCGATTCATCGAAAACAGGATATACCATCTGGAGTCCTTTTAACGAGAGCACCGATTATTTTGAACCTTCCACCAAGGACTTTATGATTAACTATCGTGTCGAAAACCTTGAAGCACTGGTAAAAGAGCTAAATAGGGAAGGTGTTACAGTACTCGATAGCATCGAAACCTACGATTTTGGCAAGTTTGTTCATATTCTCGACCTAGAAGGAAACAAAATCGAATTGTGGGAGCCCACCAATTAAACCCAGATGTTATCGTCCGTTTTTTGTAATTTCTTCTTCGCGCTTTCCCTGCTGTCGTAACTTCCGAAGGGGTTTCTTTTTTACCATACCACCTTTGGCATCGAAAATAGGGTTCATAATTACGAATGCTTTTATATCGATTTTATCGATTTCGTTTTTCAGTTTCGAAAGCTCAAGACGGGTAATTACTGTGTACACAACTTCCGTATCTTTCAGCAATTCGCCACGCGGAGCAAAACCATTCTTTGCCATATAGAGAGTGCAGCCCCTTCCCAGATTTTCGATAATGGCAAGCCTCACTTCTTCGGGTTTGTCGGTAATTATCGAAACCCCGATATATTCTTCAATACCATCAACAATGAAATCAACGGTCTTCGAAGCTGCAAAATACGTGAGAATGGCGTACAGTGCTGTTTCTACAGAAAGTATATAAGCGGCTGAAAGAAAAATGAATACATTGAAAATGAGTATTACCGTACCCACCGTAAGGGAGAATTTTTTATTCAGATACACAGCCATCACTTCGGTTCCATCCAACACAGCCCCGCCTCTGATGGCAAGTCCGATTCCCAGACCTAAGAAGAATCCTCCGAAAGCAGCAACCAGAAGTTTGTCGTGAGTAACCACAGGGTAGGGGATAAAATGCACGGCTATTGCAAGCAGTGTAATGGCTATGATGCTTTTCACCGCAAATTGTCTGCCTACAGTCGACAACGCCAGTAACATGAAAGGAATGTTTAATATCAGTATCAGTAACGATACCGAAATACTGCTTACGTTGCTGATGATAAGCGAAATACCGGTTATACCGCCGTCGATAAATGAGCTGGGCATCAGGAACCCTTTAAGTCCGAAGGCAGCTACAAGCACTCCTGCAGCAATAAACGCACAGTTGATAAAAAAATGCTTTGCATCGATCTGGCGTCGCTGCAACTCGGCAATATGTTCGTGTTTACCGGGTTGTTTGCCTTTACGGATATATTCCCGTTGCAACATGCCCGCCAGTATCCGCTGAAACAATGAACTCATCGGCCGATGCTATTTGATGGGTTTTACCGAATTGGCTATGGAATACAGTTTTTGAATATCATTGAACCCGTATTCGTGAAACTCGTCCGAAATAATGGCAAACGGACTTTTGGCACTTGTAACGATACAAACCAGATAAAAACAGCTGTCGTTTTTATCGTGCGTTGCCTTATATACAACCTGAGTGTCGTTTTCAAGCACATACCTATCAAAGTCTTTAAAAATATCTTTTTCGGCATCTTCGCGGTATTGTGCCAGTGTATTTTTACTGTTGCGTATATTCATTCTCACGTCGGAAGCTGCATTTAACTGTATCACTATCTGATCGCTGGTGCCCTCATCGGTAATAAGTTTAGAAGTGTACACATCTGCATCGGGTGGCACCATAACAGTAAGCGGAAATCCGTATTCCGAAAGGTCTTTCTGAACGAAATCAGCCGGGGTTTCACAGGTAAGCACAAACTCTGAATCATTTTTGTTACTGTTGCTTTCGCTGGTTTTGTCTTTTTTATTTACACCACACGAAATCAGTATTGCGGAAATGACAATTACTAACATGAAAAATGAATATTTCATTTGCATATATTTTATGCGTTAAAACTACTAAATAACAGGTTATGTTGAAAGATAAATTCGAAGTTAATTGCCAAATTATTAATAATGGTTTGTTACTTTTGTAAGGAAAAGTTCAATATATGACACGTATCGGTCGCCAGATGCCTCATTTTGAGGAAATTGATCTGAATAGTATATCTGCAGAATTTTCTGCCGACCGAAAATACAGGTACGTGCTTACGGCGCATTACCGCAATTCGCTGTTGCGAAGCGATGCCAATGAACAGATTGCGGTTGTGCTGAAGAATCCGAGTTCTGCCGATGCATTCAAATCAGACGCTACCATCCGTAAGGTAGAAACATTTGTACACAAACATTTCGAAAAAGCTAAAACGCTGGTTATTCTTAATATTTTTGCATTGCGTGCCACCGATGCATCCGATGTTCAGCAATGTTTTCTGCAATATGGCTATGATTATATCACCGGTGATGAAAACAACCAATACATTGCAAAAGTGCTGAAGCAATCCGATGCAATAATTTGTGCATGGGGAGGCAACAGCGGTATCGATAAAACAGTGTACAATAAGCGTATTGCCGAAGTGAAAAGCCTGTTGAAATCTTGTGGCACGAAATGCTATGAGGTTAAATCGCCGGCAGCTACAAACGAACCCCTGCACGGACTTATGTGGGGCTACAATTACGAGTGTGTCTTATTTACGCTATATTAAATCTGTAGTAATGACTGAACTGAAGAATCCTTTCACACGGCAGCACGATTTCAATTGTTTCGGCTGTTCTCCCGACAACAGTAACGGATTGCACCTGCAGTTTGCTGCTGAAGGCGATAAGGTTATTTGCGAATGGGCTGTTCCTGCCGGTTTCGAGGGGTGGCCAGGAGTAGTGCATGGCGGTATTACCGCAACTATGATGGACGAAATTGCCGGTTGGTATATATTTGCCATTCTCGGGGTTGCTTGTATGACAGTAAACCTGAACATACATTACGAAAAACCATTGTACAGCCGTAACGGAAAAATCAGAGCTGAGGCTGTCTGTATCGAACGACACAAGCGCATAGCAAAGATTCGTGTAGATGTCAGTAATTCCGATGGCTCACTGGCAGCCTGGGGTGAGCTAAAATATTATTGTTTCACCGAGGAGGAATCGAAATCGAAAATGAATTTTCCGGGAAAAGAAGCGTTCAGGTAACAAGTTATTTACCACGCTGATTCCATGTGAGTTTTTGCTTTTCGTTGTAGTGTATCTTTTCGTTATCGAAAAGCCATTGTATTACCTTGATCACTTTGTTGTCGTCGTGATTGATCTCATCGATGAGGTCGTTCAGAAAAATTGGTTTTTGCTGTATGTGCTCTTTTATTTCACTCAATATCAGGTCGAACTCATACTTGCTCAGCGACAGCTCGTTGCGGCGCTTACATACATCACATTTCCCGCAGCGCTCGGCGTCGGTTTGTCCGAAGTAGGCGAGTAATATCTGACTGCGGCATTTGTTGGTTGAATTGGCATACTGAAGCATGGCGTTCATCCTGGTAATATAACGTTCTTTCTGCAATTCATAATTGCGCTTGTTGATGTAAACCGATTGCAGTTCGATTCGCTCCGAGAGCAGCACTACTACCGGTTTGTTCTTGCGAGGTATGTATTTGATGATATTCAGTTTTTGCAGGTTGATCAGATAGGTGTAAATAGTATCGACCGTGGTACCCGCTTTTTTTGCCAGATATTCCTCGCTGAAATTCACATAATCGTTGAATACACCTGTATAATTTCGAAGCATGAGCTTTATAAAAGCATCGTATTCTTTTTTCTCTACCTGAAAATTATACAATTCGTCTCTTTTTACAGGAAAGTGAATTTTCGAAGGATTGTTCAATGCATCGTTATACTCAAGGTATCCTTCGAGCTGCAGCGTTTTTAGGCTGTTAAAAATGGTGATTACATCGAGTGAAAACTTCTTGGCAAAGTCGAACATATCGAATTCGAACGACATGCTTCTGCCTGCACCAAGCGGCAACCCGAAGTAATTATGCAAAGCTTCATACACCCTTATTATGCTTGATATTTCGGGAAACGACCGGCTGATGCGCTGCTTTACAGCGGTTTCATCGGCAGGACTAAAGAGTAAGTACGCCACCGAATCGTTCCCATCGCGTCCTGCCCGCCCGGCTTCCTGAAAATAGGCTTCGGGTGAGTCAGGTAAGTCCATGTGTATCACATATCTTACATCGGGCTTGTCGATACCCATGCCAAATGCATTGGTGCAAACCATCACACTGGTTTTATCGTTTTGCCAGGCATCTTGTTTCATGCTGCGGATTTCGGGGCTTAATCCGGCATGATAGTAATCAGCAGACAATTTATACTCCTGCAGCATAAGGGCAAGTTCTTTTGTCCCCTTACGATTTCTTACGTAAACAATACCGGTTCCGGGTGTATTGGTGATAATTTTAAATAGATGCTTTAGCTTATTTTCGGTTTGCACTACGGTGTATGTCAGGTTTTTACGTTCAAAACTCTGCGTGAATACATTTTCTTTCGGAAAGAGCAGTTGCTTTTGAATGTCGGCAACTACCTCTCGCGTTGCAGTTGCTGTTAATGCCAACACCGGAATGCCGGGAAAAGATGTACGGATTTTTGCAATTTCGAGATACGATGGTCTGAAGTCGTAGCCCCATTGCGATATGCAATGTGCTTCGTCCACGGTGATGAGGTTAACATTCAGGTAGGGAATTCTTTCGGTGAAACTTTGCGTTTGCAGGCGTTCAGGCGATACATACAGAAATTTGTATCCCCCGTTGATCACATTCATAAAGGTAAAATCAATCTCATCGCGGCTCATGCCGGAATAGATAGCTGCAGCGCGTATGTCTTTTTTTCGAAGGTTTTCTACCTGATCTTTCATGAGCGCAATCAATGGTGTAACTACAAGGCATAACCCGTTTACCGAAAGTGAATATACCTGAAAAATTATTGACTTTCCGCCTCCTGTCGGAAGCAAGCCAAGCGTGTCGTTGCCGGCAGCAACCGAACGAATGATTTCTTCCTGCAGTGGCCTGAATTTGGTATATCCCCAATATTTGGTTAATATGTTTTTATAATCGCTCATGCGGAAGATTAATAATCTTTAAAACAAATTTAACATTCTAACGCTGTGATAACAACATTTTTTTTAATTTCGTGAAATTTTAATGAAAGTTCACTTATGTCATATGTTTCAGATAAAATTATTGGAGAAGGCCTGACCTTCGACGATTTGTTGCTGGTTCCCGGTTACAGCGAAGTGTTGCCGTACATGGTAAACGTGGCGTCGCGTTTCTCCCGGAATATTACATTGAATACGCCGATAATTACTGCAGCTATGGACACTGTAACTGAATACCAGATGTCGATTGCCATTGCCAGAGAAGGTGGTATTGGTGTTATCCATAAAAACATGAGCATCGAAGAGCAGGCCCGTCAGGTGAGGTCGGTTAAAAGAGCTGAAAATGCCATGATTTCTGACCCTATCATTATTAATGATCAGGCAACAGTGGGTGATGCACTCAACCTAATGAAGGAATTTCATATCGGTGGCATTCCTGTTGTCGATAAAAATCACATACTTAAAGGCATTGTTACTAACCGCGACCTACGCTTCCAGAATAACCCATCGAAACCCATTCGTGAGGTAATGACTTCCGAAAATCTAATTACAACAAGTCAGAACATCAATCACGAAGAAGCCAAAGAAATATTGCAGCGTTACCGCATCGAAAAACTTCCGGTGGTTGATAAAGATTATAAACTTGTAGGTCTTATAACCTACAAGGACATAACCAAAGCTGCTGACAGCCCAAATTCATGCAAGGATGAACAGGGGCGCCTCAGGGTAGCGGCTGCGGTGAGTATTGCTGCGAATACGCTTGATCGTATGGATGCTCTTGTAGCTGCCAATGTGGATGCAATGGTTATCGATACTGCTCATGGTCATTCGAAAGGCGTGATCGATATGCTGAAAGTAGCCCGCAAGCGCTACCCCAATATTGACATTGTGGTGGGAAATATAGCCACCGGCGAAGCTGCAAAAGAGCTTGTAAAGTATGGTGCTGATGCGGTTAAAGTAGGTATTGGTCCAGGATCTATATGCACCACCCGCATTATTGCCGGTGTTGGCGTTCCGCAGGTTTCAGCCATTTTCGATGTGGCTCAGGCGCTTAAAGGCACAGGCGTGCCATTAATAGCCGATGGTGGCATTCGCTTTTCAGGCGACATTGTAAAAGCTATTGCTGCCGGAGCAGATAGCATTATGGCAGGCGGATTGTTTGCCGGTACCGATGAATCGCCGGGAGAAACTATTATTTACAACGGCAGGAAATATAAATCTTATCGCGGTATGGGCTCTATCGAAGCGATGCAGATGGGTTCGAAAGATCGCTACTTTCAGGATATGGAAGACGATATTAAAAAACTTGTGCCCGAAGGGATTTCAGGTCGGGTTCCTTTTAAAGGCACGGTTGGAGAAGTGATTTATCAACTGATCGGTGGACTGCGCTCAGGAATGGGTTACTGCGGATGTAAGGATATTGACGAGATGCATCGGAATGC
>ENA-UPTA01003738-UPTA01003738.1-activated-sludge-metagenome-genome-assembly--contig:-NODE-3738-length-14775-cov-5.071875_pt1 | contig 14775 bp, 9 predicted proteins | sample MGYA00238184_ERZ773361 | MGnify/ENA primary metagenome ERZ773361 (study PRJEB29100, sample SAMN05720205) | activated sludge metagenome | isolation source: anaerobic digester from wastewater...
ATATTTTATTACGGATATATCGAATGTTCAGTCAATCATGCGCTACGGGATTCTTTCACATAATGAGGCAAGTCGAATTCAGCATTGTTCAATTGCAGAGCAGGGCGTGCAAGAGCGTAGGCAGAATAAAAGAATCCCGGGGACGAATAAACATTTGCACGATTATGCGAACGTATATTTTGATGCCCATAATCCTATGCTTAGTGCTCGAAGGCATATGAATGATAATATTTGTGTTTTACGCATTAGCCCGGATATATTGGCTTTGGATGGTGTGATTGTTACTGATCAAAATGCAAGTAGGGATTGTTGGTTTAAGCCGGTAAGCGAAGGGTTACCTTTGTTAGACCATTCTGAGATATTTGCACAGTTCTGGATCAACAGAGAAGACTTTTTTGAAGAATATAGATTAAAAGGCATTAAGTGTGCAGAGGTATTGGTGCCAACATGCATTGATCCGTGTCATATTGTGGGGGCGTTTGTAGCGAATGCCACAGCATCGAACAATTATAGACAAATTTCAAATTTACCTGTTGGAATCAATGCAAATATGTTTTTTTATTAAGGAGGGGTATTATGGAAATATTGGTTGGAGATATTTTTAGTTCAAAAGCACAGACGTTAATAAATACTGTGAATTGCGTTGGGATTATGGGTAAAGGGATCGCAGCTGAATTTAAAAAACGATATCCTGAAATGTTTGAGGATTATGTGGCTCGCTGTCAGAGGAGCGAAGTTAAGCCGGGAGTTCCTTATTTATTCAAACCCTCGTCGCTTTTTACCCCTCAGGTAATTAATTTCCCTACAAAAAGCGATTGGCGCGCTGCATCGCATGTTGAAGATATTGAAAAAGGACTCAAGATATTAGTTTCTAAATATAAAGAGTGGGGTATTGAGTCGATAGCCGTTCCGCCATTGGGATGTGGAAATGGCCAATTGCTATGGGAAACCGTCGGTCCTTTAATCTACAAGTATTTCTCGAAACTGGACATTCCAGTCAAGATGTACGCCCCATATGGTACTCCTTCTGTACAATTAACCGAAAAATTTCTCTCGCAAGAATATAATCTACGAGATGCAAAGTCGGGAGAGATGATTCTTCAGAAATTAGAACCCGCTTGGGTTACATTGATCGAGATAATTTATCGTATAGAAAAACAGGCCTATCACATGCCTGTCGGTAGAACTATTTTCCAAAAAATAGCTTATGTCGCCACCGCATTAGGGATTCCTACTAACTTAGAGCACGTCCGTGGATCGTATGGACCTTATTGCAAAGAGTTAAATGATGTTAAGAAAAGATTATCGAATGCTGGATTGCTGCAGGAAGAAAAAAAAGGTTCGATGTTTCAAGTCGTTCCCGGGCTTTCTTATGAAAAGAACCGAATGAAATATCAGGAAATTTTTCGAAAATGGGATAAAATGATTGATAAAACAGTCGATCTTTTTTTACGTTTAGATACCAATAAATCCGAAATTGTAGCAACAGTTCTTTTTGTTGAGCAAGAAATGAACAAAAACAAGAATATGACTGAGTGTGATATTCTTCAAGAAGTGATGAAGTGGAAGCAGAAACGTCGGCCTCCGATTGATAAGGAAGACGTGGCTCATACCATTCGCAATCTTGGGATATTGAAATGGTATAACGTGAAACCTTCGGCAGACTTGCCGGTTGAAGAGGATTGGGTAAATTAGAAGATGAAGTTTGATTACATAAACGCATTTTATTCAGAAAAATACACTGAAGAAACCTTGCTAAAAGGGGTTGATTCATTGTTTGGAAGCTATCCTGATCTTGCTGTTAGGCTATTCCCTGTTTATATTGAACCTTTTTACTGGTCTCAAATGCAAGGAAACAATAAGTGCTTTAAACTATTGAAAGAAAATCAGGGGATATACCTGTTTGAATTTTCATTCAATGCGCTTGTCATTGACGAAAGGAAGAAAGTTACTGGAAAATTTTACGCAGTTAAAAGCTCCCAGTATAAAAACATCTTTGTAATAATATCTATTGAGAATTCGTTTTTCTTTTTAAAAGGCCTCTTGCCACATTTTAAGAAAGCCTATCCTAATGTAAGCCTTACTTTTATAACGCACAAAAGGCTTAAAAATTTATTAATTGATTTTAGGGATAAGAATCAGTTTAAAGATTTTATTATAGTTCGGACAACAACATATAGTAGAGTTGACAAAAACAAAATTATGCCGTCCGTAAACTGGCCAGAGTTTACTCTAGAGAAAGCATTTGAGTGGGTTGCTGATGAGAATGGTTGGTTTCAGAATTTAGCGTTTAAATTCAAGAGGTCTCAAGGACCGAAGCAAGAAGCGTCAATTTCGAGAAATGGCGTAATTAAAAGCACGGGATATGCCAAGCTCATTTATGATTATTTCATGACGCCTATTGCAAAAACTGTTTTTGAAAATGTGGAGTTTTTTGGCAAGAGATCTCGGAGAGATAATCCGAACCGTGATATTCGTCCGTTGAGTATAGGTTTTGACTATGATAAGTTTGGTGAAGTGGAAGAAAATCAGAAGTTTATTTCTTCGATGAGGTCAATGAAGGCATCCTCAGTGTCAGTTATGCACGGTAATCCATATGTTCATTTGTCTTTATTTGACTATTTTGATGGAAGCACCTTTGATATTTGGGTGCTTTCTGCCGATAAAATTATAATTGTTCCGCAACTCAAGTCATCTTTTCAAGCTGTTAAGCGTTTGTTAAATCATATATTCGATAATTATGCTGAAGGTGAAATTCAAGATTACAAGGTGGAAGAGCAATGAGTAGTAAGAAATTCCAAGAACAAATTGATGACTATAAAGATTCTATATGTGCGATTATAGGATTTATGAATCTTTTTAGGTTTGACGATAATACTAAAAAGATGAGGAAAGATATTAAGGTGGCGCAAGGAAGACGCATGAAAACCTCTGCAAGTAATCGCATAACCCCTGATAACGAAGTAACTCCGGATTTGTGTGTCCAGGGTCCAAGTAACAAGGGGGTTGTTGGAGAAGTGAAAAAAAGTTTTCCAGCAAACCAAGACCTTTGGAAAGATGATTTTGCTCAGCTAATGAGCTATGATGACGATTTATTGAATTGGCTTACGACTTCAGGAAAACTCGATGACCATGAAATAGTTTTATTGCCAGAACAAAGCCGCTCACGAACTGTAAAAAAATATTTCGAGGATCGGAACGGTACGGAAATTAAATTCACAAAGAACTTTATTATTGTTGAATTTAATCGGAATGACCAAGCAAAAGGGTACTTCTTCTTCAGGAAAGAATATGGGACATTTAAATATTTTAAAGATGTTGATGCCAAGCTTGAACAGGGTGTTCCAGTTCCTTTAGATAAATTATTTTTGAGTTATGAAAAAATAAAATTATATGATTCTAAGCCACCATTACCATATTTGCTTCATCTTATGTGGGAAAATATAATCTTACTTCGAGCTTCAGATGATAAAGGGTTTTCTGCTTTGCGAAAAAATAGCAAATTACCCATTGATATTACTGTTGATCAAATTGTTGATGAATTGCATGATAACTATTCTTTTAAGTCTTTGAACGCTGATAATGGTGCGCATCAACCAAAAGTTCCAGTAAAATCATGGATTAAAGAAGCGATTAATGCTCTTATTAGTTTTGACCTGGCAGAGTGGAAGAATGAACCATGTGGTGAATGCACTGTATATTTCAAAAAATTCGGTGATACATTAAAGACATTTATTGATCTGTGTATTGAAAACAAGGTGGGGACAAGTAGTGATGAGAAACAAATGGATTTGTTTGAGAATAAGAAAACCAGTGATTCTTAATCTCACAGATTTATAGTAATTGTGATATAATTACTCAGTAAGTTTTTATTTGATTTGGGGTTAGGTAGTTTTCTTGACATTTTCAGAATGGTTTAATGCACAAAGCAAGCGGGAAAATTTTCCCGCTGCAAAATATTTGACCTTTGCAAACGTTTCTCAACGACTGCGCGTAAGAGGCGCGGCAATGCCGCACGAAGCAAGATTTTAACGTGTTGTAAGCGGCATAGCGGCCAACCGCTCATTATTTAATACTTGAATTGGACGCGTAGGCTGGCGGCTGCCCCCACCCAGCCGCCAGCCTGACGAGCCGGACACGCACTGCACTAGCAAGAAGCGAGCGGCCTAGCGAGCGCCCAGCGAAGGCCTTGCCCCAGCAAGGCCGAAGCGGTGACGCGGGGCACAACGAAGCCCGCGGCCAAGCGGGCGGGACATAGAATAGATCTTTTTATTAATTAAACGGTGGCCTGGGATATAAAATAACTACGAAGCTCATCCCAAAAACCACCCCAATAATTACTATCTCATTCGCAATTGAGATAGTCCCTTAGCCCTGATTACTTAACGTGATCAGGGCTTTTTTATCTCTCGGTGTGTCCGCGACTTACGTCATTTAATTTTCACTGTCTCCGATACAATTTCTATCATTATTTTTAACAGCAAATTAGTAACGGCTGTATAGTAAATTGGGCTCAGAATAGGCCAAATACTATCTCTCAACACAGGTCCCTATTTAATGGCGAAATCGGCCAGTTCCTACGCGAACATAACGGCTGGTCAAGCCATTAAATAGGAAATGCCAACAGGGGAGATAGGGATAGTGGGCAGGTCAGAGGGGAAAGTCTCGAGTTATTTTACGGGGTTATTGCAGATTTCTTGCCAGAGGAGCTCTTGTTTCTTCCAGTCTGTTTCCCGGGATAACTTGTTAATCTTGTACTCCGGGATCGTGGATAGGGCAGGGTTGTTTGAGAGTATAATCTCTTCTTGTATACGAGGAGAGAGCAGTAAAGTCCCTATGATTTGGTAGATCCTGACATCGTTTATATCAAGCCATTTGGCGACTTGCTTGGGATCTTGCGCTTTACCGCTTGTTAGCAAATCTTGGATTTGGTATGCAAGGAGCAGGCGCTGTCGTAGCGCTGGCTCTTTTTGGATTGCTACCTCTTTAGGCGGTACATAATCGAATTTGGTCTCAAGGTCAACCTTGAATTCGTGTTCCTTATTCGTTTTATTCAAGGTGATCCATATTGTGCTAGATTTGGCATCAAATTGAATTGTTTTTACTAACTCGAGCATTATGGCTCGCTGCTGATCAAAGGGGGTAGATTCCCATACACCAGCGTCTATATTTTTATTGGGCATAATCTGGCGCAAACATATCATCACTTGTTTTTCAATTTTTAAAGCATGGATAGTTTTTGTGGGGCAGTTATCATAACCGCGTTTCTGAGCATTTAAACAGAAATAATAGAGGTATTTGTAGTTGGGTTTTTTAGTATACGCATAAACCATGGAGCTATTGCAGTGTTTGCAGCGCAATATTTGACTTAATAAACCGATATTCTTCTTAGGCGCAGTCTTAATCTGCCTACGATTGGAATTCATAATCTCTTGAACTTTATTAAATACCTTCTCGCTGATTATCGCCTCGTGTTGCCCTTGGAATACCTGTTTACCTTTGTAGTTTACCTTGCCTATGTAGAGCATGTTACGCAGCATCAGATGTATATTTGTGGCCTTAAATGGAATGTTCCCTGAAGGCTTGCCCTTTCGTAGATAATACTTGGTACGATAACCTTTTTTATTTAGAATCTTTGCCACTGATAAGAGGGAGCGTTCCTTTAGATATATGCTGAACATTTCCTGAATTATCTTTGCTTCAGCCCAGTTAATTACGATCTTATGGTTTTCTTTGTCGAGGTTATAGCCTAAAGCCGGACGTCCACCCATCCATTGGCCTTTCCTTCGCGCTGCGCCCATTTTGTCGCGTGTACGTTCGCTTATGATCTCCCGCTCGAACTGCGCGAAAGAGAGGAGGATGTTGAGCGTTAGGCGGCCCATGGAGGTATTTGTGTTGAAATGCTGGGTTACAGATACAAATGCTACATTGTTTTGATCGAAGAATTCTAACAGTTTGCTAAAATCAAGCAGGGATCGCGATAGTCGGTCCACTTTATACACTACAACACAGCCAACCTTACTAGCTTTTATGTCAGCTATGAGCTGCTGTAGCGCAGGTCTGTCGGTCGTGGCCCCGGAAAAGCCGGCATCGTCATAGCGATTGGCCAATGTGATTAATCCTTCTGATTTTTGGCTTGTTATATAGCTTTCAGCAGCCTCGCGTTGGGCGTCAAGCGACGTAAATTCTTGTTCCATTCCGTCACTTGTGGACACGCGCGTATAAATGGCGCAAGTTATGACTTTCTTTTCAGTTGCTGATTTATTTTTCATACGTGTTCCTAAAGTTTAAAGAAGTTAAAAGCATTCCAATTAGATCCGGTTATTGCTTTCGTTACCCCTGTAAGCGACTTAAAGATCTTCCCATCATATTCAAATCCGTTTTCGAGGACTTTGATTTCCAGCTTCTTCCCTTGATATGTCCTGACAATAGAGCTTCCTGGTATTGGGAGCCGTTTGTCCCTATAAGAGCGAGGAGGACATGTTTTCTTGGTAGTTTGGGGGTCCGGCCTAACGGTCTTATTGTTTATAGGATCGTATTTCTCAATCAATTCGCGAAGCTTAAGTTTGGCTTTTTCTGATAATCCGCCATATTCGAGTTCTTGCAACTTGTAGGCAATCTTTTTATACAGCCAGACATTATTGGGAGACGGCTCTTCCTGAGCCCCAAATAGCTCTCTGTATTTCTGTTTTAGTTCCTGAATTGGGGCATTTTTTAGATCCTTAAGAATTGCCGAAATGTCGTTAACCATGGCTTTATCTCCTCAGTCATATATAGCCATACTAATTCGGGTATAGCAAGTTTATAAGAGAGGTAGTTTTTGATTGTGCAATTAGGCCAAAAGCGATATAATACTTAACGAATTGTTACATTTTGATACACAAAGGTGAGGCTATGGAGACATTTACCGTAGAGGAATTGGCAGGTTATCTGAAGCTGCACGAATACACCATTAGACGTCTGGCAAGAGAAGGGAAAATACCTTCTTTTAAGGCTGGTGGGCAATGGCGTTTTCGAAAGGATGAGATTGATTCATGGTCGAGAAAGCCAATGAGAAATAAATATGCTACCTAACGAAGCACAGACAAGACAGCAGGTTATCGATAAACGATTACTTCAGGCTGGATGGGATGTGAAAAAACCATCTCAGGTTACTGAAGAGCTCGATATTTGGGTTGGCCTTCCCGAAGGTATTGCAGAACCGCAAACACCCTATCAAGGACATCTATTCGCTGATTACGCCCTCCTTGGTCAAGACGGAAAGCCATTGGCAGTAGTTGAGGCAAAAAAGACTTCTGTCGAGGCTGAAAAAGGAAAGGAACAGGCGCGGATCTATGCGGAGAAGATTCAAAAGACCACCGGTAGCCCGATGCCATTTGTTTTTTACACGAATGGCTATGATATTTTCTTCTGGGATACAGAGCGATATCCACCGCGTAAGATATATGGTTTCCCTTCACGCTCTGATTTAGATCGCATGCAATTCCTGCGCGATAATAGTAAAGTTTTATCCAGCGAACTTATCAATCCGGCCATTGCAGGCAGACCATATCAGCTTCAGGCTATACGGTCTATGCTAGAAAATATTGAACTTAAGCGCCGGAAGGGTTTGCTTGTTATGGCAACAGGTACTGGTAAGACACGTACCTGTATGGGATTGATCGATGTGCTAATGCGCACAAATTGGGTTCAACGTGTTTTATTCCTCGTAGACAGAATTGCTCTGCAGGAACAAGCCCTTGATGCATTCAAGGAACATCTGCCTAATGCTCCAGTTTGGCCAAAGCAAGGGGAAATTAAATTCGATACAGATAGAAGGGTTTATGTAGCTACTTATCCGACCATGTTGAATATTATCGAACAAGATAATTGTTCGCTTACATCGCATTTCTTCGATATGGTCATTGCAGATGAAAGTCATCGGTCAATTTATAATGTTTATAAAAACATCTTTGATTATTTCGATGCTATTCAGCTAGGGCTTACCGCTACCCCTAAGGATCATGTTGATCACAACACCTTTAAACTTTTTAGCTGTGATGATGGATTACCCACATTTGCATATTCATATGAAGAGGCTATTAATAATATTCCGCCTTATTTATCAGATTTTGAAGTTTTGAAGATTAGAACGAAGTTTCAACAGGAAGGCATAAATAGCAAGACGATAGCCGATGCAGACAAGAAGCGACTTCTTGCTGAAGGAAGTGATCCGGACGCGTTTAATTTTGAAGGAACAGAATTAGAAAAGAAGATTTCGAATAAAGGTACTAATGCAGTTATTGTCCGCGAATTTATGGAAGAATGTATTAAGGATCCCAATGGTGTTCTGCCGGGAAAAACCATAATCTTCGCGCTCTCCAAAAAACACGCCTATCGCCTTTGCGACGTTTTTGATGCACTTTATCCTGAATACAAAGGTCGTTTAGCAGAAGTTATTATTTCGGATATCAAAGGGGTTCATGGCAAAGGCGGTATTCTTGATCGATTTAAGAATACGGATATGCCGCGTGTGGCTATAAGCGTGGATATGCTCGATACCGGCATCGATATTCTCGAAGTGGTTAATCTCGTTTTTGCCAAGCCAGTTCTGTCCTTCACAAAATTCTGGCAGATGATTGGACGTGGGACGCGTATTTTGGATGCAGATAAAATTAAGCCGTGGTGTACCGCGAAGGAAAAGTTTTTGATTATGGATTGTTGGGAGAATTTTGAGTATTTTAAGATGAAGCCCAAGGGCAAAGAAGAGTCTCCGACAATTCCGCTTCCTGTGAGGCTCTTTGAATCCCGGCTCAATAAGTTATGGATTTCTCTTGAAGCAAAGGAAGATGAAATCATAGAAAAAACAAAGAAGAAAATCCAAGAGGATATTAAATCCTTACCGCAAAATTCAGTCATTGTGATTGATCGTAAGGAATACTTGGATCAAGTGCAAGAGGAAGCGTTCTGGAAGAAGCTTTATTTCGGCGAGATCGACTATCTTCGTATCAATGTTTCGCCTGCCATGCGCGCTAAGTCAGATGCGGATTTTAAAGCAATGCATTTTGAGTTAGACATTGTGGACTTGGCAACGGCTCATCTAGGTGGACGTGTAGAACAGTTTGAAGCGCTAAAGGAAGGCATTATTGAAACGGTCAGCGAGTTACCCCTGACCGTGAATATTGTCGCGAAGGAAAAGGAGTTTATTGAAAAAGTTCAGAGTAAAAACTTTTGGATAACATTCACTGATTCTGATCTGGATGAAATGGTGGCGCGCTTGGCGCCACTTATGAAGTTTCGTGAGCAGAACAAAATCAAACAAACCAAGTCGGATTTAACGGATTTATTAACCGTTAAAGAATATATCGAATTTGGCCCTGAACATGAGCGGCTAACCATTGGTAAATATCGCCAGAAGGTCGAAGATGCAGTTCGTGAACTGGTTAAGTCGAACGAGGTTCTACAAAAGCTTCTTGCCGGAGATAACCTTTCGGATAATGAAGTCAGAAAATTGGCTGAGATTTTAGAAGCTCAATACCCAAACGTGACAGAGTACATCTTGCGTGAGATTTATGACAATCGAAGCGCGAAGTTTATTCAGTTTATTAAGCATATCTTGGGTCTTGAGCCTCTTGGGACGTACACTGAAACAGTTACGATGGCGTTTGATGACTTTATTAGACAACACAATAACTACAGCCAACAGCAGATTCAATTTTTACTGACGTTAAAGACGTTTATCCTGCAAAAAGGCAAGGTCGAGAAGCGAGACTTGGTTAATCCACCATTTACGCAACTGCATCCGCAAGGGGTCCGCGGAATATTCAAAACTAACGAAATTGATGAGATCCTCGCGCTCGCGCATAAGCTCGAGGGATGAAAAATTAAGGAGTCGTAATGTTAACACCAAACATGAAGTCGCTTATCAATTCGCTCTGGGATAAGTTTTGGAGCGGAGGCATCTCCAATCCCCTCACAGCCATAGAGCAAATTTCATATCTCTTATTTATGCGTCGGCTTGACGAGATGGATACCAAGCTCAAGAGCGATGCTGAGTTTACGGGCGAAAAATACCAATCAATTTTCCAAGGCAAGTTTACGATACCGAATACCAAGGAAACGATCGACAAAGCCACACTCCGCTGGAGCTATTTCAAGCAAATGGAAGGCGGTGAAATGCTCAAGCATGTCCAGATGAAGGTTTTCCCATATGTGAAGCAGGTTAACGGCAGGAATACGGTATTTACGGCTCACATGGAAGACGCCGTCTTTATTATCCCTAAAGCTTCACTTTTGGTAGAGGCGGTCAATATTATCGATAAGCTGTACGAAGAAATAGAAAGCGGAATGCGGGAAGGACAAATATTCCATGACACTCAAGGCGATATGTATGAATTTCTTCTTGCCGAGATCGCTAGCGCCGGAAAGAACGGCCAATTTCGTACGCCCCGACATATTATTCAAATGATGTGTGAGCTTGTTGATCCAAAAATTCCAGAGATTATTTGTGATCCAGCCTGTGGCACTGGCGGATTCTTACTTGGGGCTTATCAGCATATTTTGACTCAACACACAAGTAAAAATAATCTGCAAAAAGACGAAAACGGTTTTATGCGCGGCACATTGGCCGATAAGTTGACAGATGAACGCCTATGGAAACAGCTAAAAGAGAAGACATTCTATGGGTATGATTTTGACTCGACTATGGTTCGCATCGGCTTGATGAATCTCATTCTTCATGGCATTCCATATCCAAATATCAGTCGCAAAGACACGCTCTCTAAAAAATATAACGAAGATAATAAATACGACGTCATTCTGGCTAACCCTCCATTCAAAGGAAGCATCGATGAAGGCGACATAAATGAAGGCTTTTCTTTGGACACGACAAAAACAGAGCTTCTTTTTGTTAATCGTATTATCAACTCTTTACGTATTGGCGGTCGGGCCGGAGTTATCGTCCCTGACGGCGTTCTTTTTGGTTCAAGCGGAGCCCACAAAGAATTGCGTAAGATGCTCGTGGAGAAGTGCGAGCTTCAAGGTGTTGTTTCTATGCCAAGCGGTGTATTTAAACCGTATGCTGGGGTGAGTACTGCGGTTCTTGTTTTCGTAAAGGGCGGGACAACCGATAAAGTTTGGTTCTATGGCATGCAGGCCGATGGTTATTCGCTCGATGATAAGCGTGAGCGAATTGGAGAAAACGACCTGCCAGACATAGTGAAAGAATGGAAAACTCGAAGTAAACGCAAGAGCGATGAACGCAATTTTAAACATTTTTTTGTGCCCGTTAAAGAGATCATTGAAAACGGTTATGATTTGAGCATTAACAGTTACAAAGAGATTGATTATCAGCCGGAGAAGTATGATAAGCCAGAAAAGATTATTTTGAAGATTGAGGAGATAGAAAACGAGATTCAGAGAGGTATTAAGGACTTAAAGGATTTGTTGTGACGATCAAACAGGTAAATATTACCGAATCCGTTGAAATTATGAATAACCGAGTAAAGCCATTTAGTGGCCAACGGCGATATTTGGCAACCGGTGATTTAGCTGGTGATGAGATAAGCGGGATTGCGCCTGTCGATTTTGAAACAAAACCCAGTAGGGCCGATTTATTGGTCGACGAAGGGGACATAATTATTGCTCGTATGCAGGCTACCAACAAAGTACTCCTGATAGATCAAACGAATAAAGATCTCATCGTTTCAACGGGTTTTTTGACGCTTAGGCCTCGAAAGGGATTTGATCATACCTATTTGACCCATTTTTTTCGATCTGAGATATTTCAACGACAAAAGGATCAACATTGTTCTGGGGCGACTCAAAAGGCAATCAACAATGGAGCCTTCGAAAAATTATCAATTCCCAGTTATCCGTTAGTTGAGCAAAAGAAAATCGCAGAAACTTTAAATTGTGCCGATGCCCTTCGCCAGAAACGTGAACAATCTCTTCGGCTTCTCGATGAATTCCTTCATGCTACGTTTCTGGATAGTTTTGGAGATCCTATAACAAACCCCAAAGGGATTCTTCAGAAGAAAATAGGCGATCTCGGTCAAGTTATTACGGGTAATACGCCTTCTAGGCAAAAAAGTGAATATTACGGGAATTATATTGAGTGGATTAAGTCGGATAACATAAACACTCCACAATTTACTCTTACTCAAGCGGAGGAATATTTATCTGAAGCTGGCGCAAAGGTTGGCCGGATGGCTCCTAACGGATCGGTGTTGGTTACGTGCATTGCGGGCACTCCCAGTTGTATCGGAAATATCGCAATGGCTGATCGCGATGTCGCCTTTAACCAACAGATCAATGCATTTGTACCTGGTAAGGAGATTTCGCAAAAAGTATTTTTTACGCAGATACTATTCTGCAAACAATTAGTACGGCAAGCCTCGACGAATAGCATGAAAGGCATGGTATCAAAGGGCAAGTTTTCTGAAATCAAAATACTTGTTCCTCCCAAAGAACAGCAAAGTCGATTTGATGAAATATTTGATAAGGTCGCAAATATGCGTACACAATACCAAATGAGCGCACTTGAACTTAACAATCAGCTGAACGCACTAACTCAAAAATATTTTTCATAATTATGAATTCATTGCAAAAAAAGATGAGAAGAGAGCTCGTGAAGATACTCGAAAAACAGGGGTATCAAGTGGGCAAAACCTCTTTCACACTAAACAATATTGATCGGGATAAAAAGCGCGAAGTTCACTCCTTGGCCAAGGCGGAGCGTATCGGCAAAAGAAAAGATTTCATTATTAAAAATGCCGACTTGATAAGGAAATATCTAATTAACGGTAGTGGTTTAGACGTCGAAAAAATAAAACCTCGTCTCATTGAAGTAGCTCCGGACAGTAAATGGGAATTACTTTTTCGATGGTGGAACCTGGTTTGGTGGAGCTTGCCATATGAGCATGCCTATGGAAGGCAAATTCGTTTTATCGTTTGGGATGAACAACATAAAGCCCCTATCGGTTTGATAGGTCTACAGAGCCCAATATTAAGTTGGAGCGTTCGCGATGAGTATCTTGGTATTCCTATAGATACGCGCGATTACTGGGTCAATCAATCGTTGAGTGCCCAGCGATTAGGTGCCTTGCCCCCCTATAATCAAGTATTGGGAGGTAAATTAGTCGCATATCTTATGACGGCAAATACTGTTCGCAACAAGTTTAAACAAAAATATTCGGGAATAAAAACGATATTAAAAAAGAGAAAATTACCACCTCGTCTTCTTTTCATAACAACGACAGGTGCGTATGGTAAAAGTAGCGTTTACACGAGATTAAAATATCAAGACGAATATGTCGCTAGGTTTATCGGGTATACGCACGGTAGCGGGTCATTTCACATCCCAAATAGTCTTTTTGATAAATTCGTTGAATTTTTGTCGTCAGAAGGATATGACGTTACAAGAGGCTATGGTAGCGGGCCTTCAAGAAAATTAAGATTAATAACGCAAGCGCTTCATCTTCTGGGATTTGAGAATGGCTCAACGCATGGAGTTAAGAGAGCAGTTTATCTATTTCCTTTTGCCAAAAACCTCAATGAAGTAATCAAAAATAATTCCAGACCAAAATGGAATCATCGCTCTATAAATAGTCTAACGGAACACTGGAAGACGCGATGGGCCTTGCCGAGAATTCAGAAGGATCTTTCGTATAGAGATTTTAACGGCGAAGCATTTATAAAGGATGCAATAAGCAAGCTGAAACATCCTGAAAGGATTTGCAGAGGAAAATAATATGGAACCGCAGGAATTAGACAATCGTAGCTACGCACATCTGCCAGATGAACTTCTGGCAAAAATACTTGAGCACGTTCCCGAGACGGTTTCAAAAATGAATGGCATGTTTGACGTTCAAGACGAGCCAATCCAAAAAGCTATTGAGGAATTACGAAAATCTGGAAAAATAGCTAAAGTCTCAACGGATCAATTTACGAATTCATTGATTGCCGTAGATGGCAGTTGGGTCTTAGAGAAAATGACGGGAACAGACCTATTGTTAGCTGTTGCTGTGGGCGTGGAAGGGTTGACAGAGGATAAGACCCGAGATTGGGGCGAAAATAAGAATCAATATTACCAGTGGCAAACAGTTTTATCGCATAATGAGGCCAATGCACGATTAGGTCAGGGAGTTATGTTTTTGATGGAATTGAGTGTATTGGCAGGCGCGGAGCATGAAATTCGGATTATGGACGGAGTGCACTTTACGTCCATTCTTAAAATTAACAGTTTGCTTTCAGCTAGAGAAGAAAACGCTGGAGACGAATATGCCACAGCGTTGCGGGATTTCCTCAAGGACACTTATAAAAAAGTCATTCCCGACATACCAGATATTATAAAAGCGGCCTTCAATAACGATAGCATAATTGCCCTTGCGAAATATACATCGTCTCGGGATATTATCGATTCCTGTTTATCACAGTTTGATGTGAAGGTCGATGATAGAACATTCTTATCCCTTGGATTAGGCGTCGATGAATATATCAAACCATTATCGGTAGGACAAAGCAAAGAAGAACGTGAGAAGGTTTGGAACGATCTGCATATTATATGCAATTTGGAAATTACAGAAAAAGATGAGCTCAATCGCGAATTAAAAAAAGCTATCGAACCAATCACGACAAAAGGAAAAACCTCAGATCTTTATTTTACTTACTATAAGCCGTTTCAAGATGGCCCTGCATATCGGATTGAGCTCAAAAAAAGCTTAGCTCAAGATGTTGCAAGACTGGAAAAATACCTGTTGAGTTTGAAAAAACAGATCGTGTTTCCAGAGATCCGAG
>ENA-UPTA01003741-UPTA01003741.1-activated-sludge-metagenome-genome-assembly--contig:-NODE-3741-length-14766-cov-48.730746_pt1 | contig 14766 bp, 13 predicted proteins | sample MGYA00238184_ERZ773361 | MGnify/ENA primary metagenome ERZ773361 (study PRJEB29100, sample SAMN05720205) | activated sludge metagenome | isolation source: anaerobic digester from wastewater...
CTTTAAAATATCAGAAACAGGGGACACAATCTATATTTCCTATTTTTTTATACAAAACGGGAGGTAGCGGGTCAACAAATAAGCAGCCATTGACCGGTCAAACGATCAAATAATTAGGAAATATAGATTGTGTCCCCATTTATAACACCCGGGGGCCGGGATTATCCACCGCCCATTAAGGGAAAGATGGTTACTGTAGCTCCATCCTCAAGCTTGAGCCCGGTCAGGGTATCATGGCTTACTATCGAGCCGTTAATCATAATCACCAGGTCTTCTCTCACCTGCCCATCTTTAAAGATCTCAGGTCTGGCCGGAGGTGTTTCTGCTAAGCGGTCAAGGAGTTGCAGGAGGCCTGGATTCTCATCAAAGACCAGTTCCTTTTCCTTAGCGCCAAATAATTCACGAAAAGGAGCAAAAAACTTAACTTTAACTTTTACCTGTGGCATAGCCTGACTCCCGCTAACTTTGCTTTTTAACCTTACCGATCCACCAGACTCGATCTAATTTATTATGCTCTAACCCCGGCTGGCACTGCAAGCCAAGATTACGAAGCTCAAGGGCAAACGATGACGCTACCCACACTTAGATAACTTTGGGATACATGACAGCGCCGATCAGAACCAGGATAATGGTGATGGCCGCCAGCACTCCCAGATCAAACCCAATTTGATAGGTGCCTGTTCCACCGGCCAGCATCAATTGTCTCAGGATGTCAACCTCATAGGTCAAAGGATTAAGATGAGAAACGACTTGGAGCCAGGAAGGCATAATCGAAATCGGATAGATAGCATTACTGGCAAAAAATAGCGGCATGGTTAAGACCTGTCCCAGGCCCATAAAGCGCTCCCTGGTTTTAACGATGCAGGCAATGATCAGAGAAAAGGTTGAAAAAAGAGCAGAACCAAGAACAACGGCCAGAGCCACGCCAAGCAAAGACAGCAGATTGAAGTTCAAATGGACGCGGAGCAAAAGTGCGATGACGACGACAATCAGGCCCTGAGCCAGCCCTCTTACCCCAGCTGATAAGGCTTTTCCCAGTACCAGAGCCGCCCGCGGCGTTGGACTGACTAAAAACTTATGGACGACCCCCAGATCCTTTTCCCAGATGATAGATATTCCATAGAAAATAGCGATGAACAAAACACTCTGAGCCAGAATGCCAGGCGTCATAAAATCAAGGTAAGGCAGATTCCCGGTAGGTATAGCCCTGACCCGGGTAAAGACCTGGCCGAAGATGAGCAGCCACAGGGCAGGTTGAACTGCCCGGGTAAAAAGTTCCGTTGGGTCATGCCGCAACTTTCTCATTTCCAGTTCAGTTAAAACTATGGTTTTATAACTGAAAGAACAGATTTGCTGGAAAAATGATTGCAAAATATTCATGATTTACTCCTGGGTTTCTTAATCCCTGGATTTCCTGACTCCTGGGCTGCCAAACTCCTGGCACCTGGCTTCTATGCTTCTGGTGAATTTGCTCAGCCTAAGCGCCGGGCGACGCGCCTCGTTCTGGATATATCTCGAAAGTTTCCGCCGTTATCCAGCTCATTTCCGGTATAATGGATAAAAACATCATCGAGCGTCACTTCCTCACCCTGGCCAACCGCTTCTTTTAATTCCTGGGGAGAGCCCAGGGCAGCCATCTGTCCCAGGTGCATGATAGCTACGCGGCTACAAAGCTCATCTGCTTCATCCATGAGATGAGTGGTCAGAAAAATCGTCGTTCCAAACTGCTGACGAAGATTTATGATGTGTTCCCAGACCGTACGCCTGGCCGCCGGGTCGAGCCCGATGGTTGGTTCATCCAGGAAAAGAAGGCGCGGGTGGTGGAGCATTGACTGGGCAATTTCCAACCGCCTGATCATTCCACCGGAATAGTGCCGAACAAGCTTATCAGCCACTTCCTCCAGACCCATGTAACGCAAAGCCTGTCTGACCCGTTCTACACGTTCCTGACGCGGAACATCATAAAGCCTGGCAAAAATCATTAAATTTTCATAACCAGTCAAAGTACCGTCAGCCGAAATCAATTGTGGAACATAACCAATCATTTTTCTCACCCGGGCCGCCTGATGGCGAACGTCAAAACCAGCCACTATTGCCTGGCCAGACGTTGGGGGAAGCAGTGTGGTCAGCATTTTTATGGTCGTCGTCTTACCGGCGCCATTTGGACCCAGCAATCCAAAAATTTCACCCTCATCAATGGTAAGAGACAGGCGGTTGACAGCCAGGAGCTCGCCGAAGCGCCTGGTTAAATCTCTTGTTTCAATAATCTTCATAGCAGTCATCCTTTTGGTCTTCGTTTTAGCCTTGGCCTCGAAGCTGTTTTTCTTTCTGAGGCTGAACGGTCCTTTTTGGAGAGACGAGAGTCTCGAGCAGCAATCTAAAGCCTTTATCGATCTTCTTAATTTCTTCTGGGGACAAATCGCTTAAGTGTTGTTTTATGTTTTTTAGCGTAGCCTTTTCAGCCAAGGTCAACAGTTTCATGCCCTGGTGGCTCAAATGAAGCTCAATCTGCCGCCTGTCCTCGAGGCCCGATTCCCTGACTATCAAACCCCGTCTGACCAGATTATCAACCATTCGGGAAGCCGTAGCCAGCGATAATCCATGGTGATCAGCCAGAGCCGAGAGCGAGGCTTTCGGGTGGCGACGGCAAAACAGAAGCGTTCGGAACTGAGCCAGAGACAGATCTGGCTGGCGGTGCCGCCTCATGTTCGAACGGATATAGCCCATCAGTCTGGGTATCCCTTCCATAAGCCTGACTGCCAGTTCTTCAATCTCATCATCCATTTTATTAGCCTATCTAATTATTAGCTTTTCTAACTATTATTAAGCATAGTCCTGGTCTTGACCTTTGTCAACAGCTGAACAAAAAGGCTTTCTCCTTTTCCTCTTCCTCGTTGGGTTAGAATCCCCTTGCCTTCAAAGACTGAAAAAACTCGTGGCTACAAGATTTAGCCGCTCACTGAAAACCAGGATAGGCCTGGATGGCCAGGTGATTTTTGGCACGGGCACCTTTTGCTGGCTAATAAATAATCAGTCATAAATAATCAGATAGATCGGATTATTTCATCACTTTTAGGTTTCACTGTTTTATCTGGCCGGTGTTTTTTATTTAATTTTCTGATTTCTCTATCTAGCTGATAATAAAGCAAATCGGCTGGCCCGACCCCATTTTAACGGGTGATGACCAGCATGTCGCCGCCGGTCAGGTTGACTGGGCGGCCCTGTACTCCCAGAACTTGAATCGAGGAAATGCTTACTCTTGTCTCACCGGCTGCCAGGACTTCAAAAACCAGCGTGGCCAGATTACCGCTGTTTACACCTCTCGCCGGATCCGGTGACGAAAAGCCTAATACGGCCAGCCCTGAAGAAGCACTTATATCCTGCAGGAAAGAACCTTTTTCACCAAACTGACTGACCAGGTCCCCTCTTTGAATTTCTTTAAGCCTCAATATTCCTGAGTCATAGTTTATATTCAAAGACAGTGAAGTCACATCGACCGGCGAATTGACAGCTACACGGACATTCAATGTATAGCCAACTGGCACTTCAGCTCGAGCGGGCAAAAGTGACACTGCTCCCATCTGGGCTCCAGCTTCAGCCGCCTCCTCTGCCGGGACTTCCACTCCAGCTTCAACTGGAGGCACGGTCTCTTCACCGCCGCCAGCAGCCGTCTGCGTTTGCGTCGTAAAGCTTGAGCCCGCGTTGTCAATCCACAGCGGTTGACTGTCTTCCGGCTTTAACGGCATCGTCCTGATAATATGCGGAGTTATGGTCAGGATCACATCAGTCTGGTCAACTGTCCGGTCAGTACTCGAAAAAAGGCTGCCCAGAATAGGGATATTTTTCAGTCCGGTCACTCCCTTCAGAGATTTCCGCTCCTCATCCTTGAGTAACCCGGCCAGTAAATTGGTTTCGCCATCCTTGAGTCTGATCACATTCTTGACCGACCGGGTAGAAATAATGGGAATATCGGCGATTCCCGTACCACCGATAGCTGTAATTTTGACTTCCATTTCCAGACTGACTTCATTTTCCTGATGCAACCTTGGCTTGATATTCACTTCAATGCCAACATCCTGATACTGATAGGAAACAATTGGTTGCTGGCTGATACCGCCGGCAGCAATCGGAGTAAAGGTTGTACTTGGAATTGGTACTTGCTGACCAACCAGATATTTTATTTCCTCGCTGTCAACTCCTCTTAGCCTGGGCTGGGCGATAATTTTGGTATCAGAATCAGTCTCTATAAACTGAAGGAGAACCGAGGGCAGGGTTATCTGAAAATTTTCTGACTTAGACAGATCGAAGCCTTCCAGCGGCAGCCAGCCGTCGGTTGGAAATTCAGTCAGCCCGCCCGTATACCTGATGCTACCATAGTTCTGGCTGAACTGCGTGCCGATAGTTTGCAGTCTTGTCCTGGAGACTTCCATGATCTCCAGATCGATAATTACCTCGCCCTTAGGCTTATCCCAGGACTGAAGCAGTTTCTCGGCCAGGGCCACGACTGTTGGCGTGTCTCTGATGGTCAGCGAATTTCTTGTTTTGTCAACAATAATGCTGGGGCTTTTATACTGAGTCCGCAGGATAGAAGCCAGCTGATTTTGCACGTCCTGGGCATTTATGTTAGAGAGGTAGATAGTTTTAATAGCGTTGACTTCATATTGATTTCGTTTTTGCGGGTTGTCAGGAATGATGATCGCCGTTCGCTCATCGATCACCCGATAGAAAGCTCGTCCGGTCAGGCAGAGTGAATTAATAGCCTGTTCAACAGTCAGATCAGTCAGATCAATTGAAACAGGCAGATCCCGAAATTGTTCATCAAATAAAAAGTTAATACCGCTGAACTTTCCCAGAGCCTGGAAAATTGCCCGTAAAGAGGCATCAGTAAATTTTAATTTGAGCTTTTCTGGCGGGTATTTTAATTTTACAGGAGACTCAATCACCACTTCTTTTGGCTTTTCCTCAACTGCCGGTTTTACACCGGCCAGAGCTTGATACTCGGCCAGAATCATTCTGTTGGTTGGATCGTAGAACAGAGCCTTCTTATATTGATTGAGAGCCTCTTCCTTTCTCCCCTCAGCTGCCAGTCGCCTGGCTTTTTCGGCCGCATCAAGGGAAGCTATGGCCTTAGTCCGGAAAAGGGCCAGACGATAAACTGATTCTTTGGGGTTTTCCAGCATCGCCTGCTCATAGTATTTAATGGCTTCATCGTAATTCTTATTGATCTCGGCTTGATAGCCGAACTTGTAAGACTGACTGAAAGTAGCACAACCCAGTATATTTATGACCAGAAAGCCAAGAAAAAACCAGTGGAGTTTTCTGGACCCGATTTTAATCATCGCTGTTCTCCTTTACCTTAATCTTCCGGGAGTTGCCCTGGTTGTCCCTGATTAAAACCTCTTCAGGAGTTATTTTATCCAGCCTGAGACCGGGGATAATCTCCTCTCCCTCAGCCAGGGCTAAGGCCTGGCCATCAATCAGAATTAAGGCCAGTGACTTCTGTCCGGAAAAAATAAGGCCACTATATATAAAATCTAAGCTCTCTAAGAGCGAAGTATTTGACTGATCAGTTTGAAACCCACCGGCTGATTGCCAGGCGGTCAGTCTGTCCGGCATCATTTCGTCATCTGCCATTTCTTCTTCATTATCCAACACTCTATTTTCAGCCATTAAGGATGATGGACGGAAAAGGTCTCTCCGGGCTGTAGCTAAAGCCGGATCTAATGAAGGTAAGAGATTCTTTTTCACCAGAGATGAGACCTCCCGGGTTATAGCCTTTGCCTCCTGACCAGCTTCCTGGCTATCCCTTTCCTGGCCCGACAGATTAATTGAGCCTGAGCAAGGTTTTATAATCAGAATGCTCAGACCAATAGTCACAAAAACAAGCAGCCTGGTTGCCCGGCACAGCTTCAGCTCCTGGAGGTAACCTCTCCTTTTATTTCTCTTCATAGTAAAAACCTGCGACCGTCAGCCTTAAATCAACCATTCCCGAGACGTTATCTATCTTTTGAAAATTAATCTGGTCTAATAACCAGATTCTTGGCCAGGCTTCGAGCTCAAACAAAAATCTTTTCAGCCTGGGATAAGAAAGCGACACGCCGAATGAAGCCGATAGCCGGCGGAATTCCTTTTTCTGGTCTTCTTCATACTGATAGCTTATAGGTGGTAAGGGCAAACCTGCTTTTTGAAAAACCTGACTGAGATCCTGGCGAAAGGCCTCGATCCCGGCCTGTCCGGCATAAAAGGAATTTTCTTCCATTTCAACCAGGTCAGCCTGGGTAAGCTGCCAGGATTGCAATTCTGCCAATTTCTCCTCCATTCTGGCAGCCAGCTTGTCCACCTCAGATTGAAGTGCCAGAGCTTCCTCATTCAGCCTGTCCAGTCTCCTGCTCCAGAAAAAAAGCGTGATGATGAGCAAACCGAGCGACACCAGCCCGGCGAGAGCGATCCTCTTGAGAATCTTCCTTTCTTTGTCTGTTAATTGCTCACTCAGTTTGGCCATGCTGAAAATCCATTTCAACCTGAAATTGACCGTCCTGAATACTCTCGCTTAAAACTCTTATTTTACTGAAGCCGTGACTATCCAGGTTTCTTATGAGCTGGCCCAGATCGGCCCTTGAGGCCAATCCCGCTTTTATTCTAAAAGCCAGACCACTTTCATTCCGGCTTGGGTTCAAATTAGTCAGATAGGCCCCGGCCGGCAGAACTAGTTCCAGCTCATCAAAAAAGATTGTCCAGGAGAAAGACTTCCTGGTCAGAAGAGAATTGACTTCATCTACTGCTGTTTTCAACGTTCTTTTAAAGTTTTCCGTTTGCCGGTTAAGCTCATTATACTCAGATGATATAGCTGCTCTTTCTTCAGCCAGGTGACGGTAACCGGCCGCTCCAACCCGATAAAGTGAGAGGTTCTTAACATTCAGCACAATTAATAAAATCAGCAGGATTCCAGTCAGACCAGCAGTAGCTCCGCTTAAAAAGCGGAAAAATCTTACATTCCGCCTGGGTTGGCTGGCCAGATTGACGATCACCTTCCAGCCGTTATGATTCTCCCGAGGCAGCATTATTGTCCTCCAACCAGCGGTGCCAATCTTGGATACTCTGGATATAATTCGCTAACCATGACACCGGTGCTCTGTTCTATTGTCCCGACTAAGGCAGCAGTTTCTGGCCAACCTGACCTGAGATAAATCAGCTGTGGTTTTTTCCTATTTTTATCTTCAACAAACTGAATCGTATTTTCCACCTCAGTCAGAATCTGTTCTTCCAGTCCGCCTGTCTCAGGCCAGAGCGGCTTCTGACGATAGATGGACAGCACCCCATCAATCACTCCAACCAGGCTGAGATAATCATAGTCAACATCAACCAGAAGAAAATCTGCGGCGGCAGTTCCATTAAGCAAATTTATTAAAGAAACGGAAGGGATGGTCACTTTGCCAGCCTGTAGTTTCTTCCGACGAAAAAGCTCTTCATAGTCTTTGATCACAGTCAGTCCCGAACAGATAGTCAGAATTTTTTTCAACCCCTGACTGTTAAATGTTTGATAAGAATAGCGAAGGCCAGAAAGCGGTTGAGCCAGAGCTTTTTCCAACCGCCATTCGACAAATTTGGTGAGTTCAGTTCCAGATAACAGCTCGTTTTCAACTGAAAAGATTAAAGCCCTGGCGCTCATTTCGGGTAAGATTAATGAGATTGAATTTCCGACAGGTTTCAGCCGATTTATAGCCTGATCAATGAGTTCCTCAATTATTTCTGGCTGTTTGATATTTGGCTGAAGCCAGTTGGCTTCAATTACCCCTCGAGGCAGTCGGACTTGAAAATATGATTCTTCACTCATGGTTGGCGTCTGTCCCGGCCGAAAGCAGGCCAGAAAGGAAGGCGCCAGCTGAAAAACAACTGAGGGAGCGGGCGGCTCGAAGAAGAATTTTTGCCAGCTGGTAAAAATGCTCATTTTTTACTCGACAAAGGTCACCTTATTCAAATCTTTCAGGCTGGTTACTCCGGAGAAAAGCTTCTCCAGCCCGGATTGACGAATTGGCACCATGCCTTCTGACTCAGCCAGCTTCCTCACTTCAGACAGAGGTTTCCGCGCCAGAATCATCTCCCTGATTTCATCTGATAATTCCAGCAATTCGGCAATGGCTGTCCTACCGCGATAACCTGTCTGATGGCATTCCGGGCAACCCTTCGGCTCATAAAAAACCTGATCTCTGTATTTTTCAGAGGGAAGTCCGGAAAGCTCGAGTGTAACATCGTCATAATGAACAGGCACCTTGCACTTCGGACACAGCACCCTGACCAGCCTTTGAGCCAGAATGCAATTAAGAGAGGAGATAAAACTGTAAGGATCAACATGCATATGTAAAAAACGGCCAATAACATCAAAAACATTATTGGCGTGGACAGTGGTAAAGACCAGATGTCCGGTCAGGGCCGATTGAATGGCGATCTGAGCCGTCTCAGGATCACGGATTTCGCCCACCATTATTTTGTCCGGGTCATGGCGGAGAATTGACCTCAAGCCCCGTTCGAAAGTCAGGCCCTTTTTCTCATTGACCTGAATCTGAGTGATGCCCTCGATTTGATATTCAACTGGATCTTCAATGGTAACGATCTTATCCTCAGGAGATTTGATCTCGGTTAAAGCCGCATAGAGAGTGGTGGTTTTCCCGCTGCCGGTCGGGCCGGTGACCAGAATCATACCATAGGGCTGAACGATATATCGTCTGAATTTTCTCAGAATTTCATCAGAAAAGCCCAGCAAATCCAGCCTCAACTCGGCAAAGGCTTCGGTAATCATTTCCTTATCAAGAATTCTGATGACAGCATCTTCACCATAAATGCAGGGCATAATGGAAACACGGAAATCAATCGTTTTATCTTTAATTTTTAGCCTGAACCGCCCATCCTGAGGCACCCGTCGCTCGGAAATATCCAGGTCAGACATAATTTTTATTCTGGAAATAATCAGCGATTGAAACCGCCGGTCAATAGGTTCCATGGCTTCAGTCAGTACACCATCAATCCTGAACTTTATACGGACAACATTTTCTTTTGACTCGATATGAATATCACTCGCCCTTTTTTGAACAGCAGTAAAAATGATGGTATTGACCAGCTTGATAATCGAGCCATCCTGTTCGGTAAGCTTCTCGATAGTAATAACATCCTCTTCTTCACCGCTCTCCTTTTCCACCACCTGGTGAATAAAGCCTTCAGTTGCTTCTTTGAGGACCTGAGAAGCGGTTTCACTGCGCCTGAGGGCTTCCTGCACAGCCCTCAGGCTGGCCGCATAGACTTCAACTTTTCGGCTGAAAAAAGTCTCAATGCTGTCAATGGCAGCCAGATCGGAAGGATCCGCCATGGCGATTTTCAAGACCCGCCCGTCATCTTCGAGAGGCACAAAATTATAGTGATACAAAAAATCAACTGGAAAAGATTGGATGAGCTCCCGATTCAGTTCAAAACTTCCCAGGTTAAGATAATTTACATGATATTTTTCGGCCAGGCGCCGGGCTTCATTTTCTTCGGCCTGCAGCAACCCGTCAATGTCACCTTTAGTCACAGCTATCTCCTTTTTGTTACCTGGTTATTCTGACAATGTTAAAGATTGGTAGATAAATAGAAAGAATCATCACTGCCGCCACCAATCCAATAAAGATAATGATCACCGGCTCTATCAGGGAAACCAGGGTTTGTATTCTATCTCGTAAGGCCTCGTCATAAAAATCGGCCACCTCACCCAGCATGCCAGGCAAATTAGCCGAGCTTTCACCTATCCGGATCATATCCGTAGCCAGAGAAGGAAAGATACCAGTCTCAGTCAGGGAATCATAAAGGCTCTGTCCACTGGTCAATTTTTCAGCGACTGTTTCCAGTTTGGAAGCCAGAAAACGGTTAGCCACAGCCTGCTGCGCCACATTTACAGCCGGGATGAGAGAAATTCCGGCTTCGAGCAGTAAGCCCAGGGTGCGGCTGTAAAGCGATACAGCCGTTTCCTGGATTAAATAACGAGAGAAAGGAAGATGGAGTTTTAGCCGGTCATTAAGAAGGCGAAATTCTGGACGGCGCTGCCAGCTGACCAAAACTGCCACTATTATTACCACCAAAAGCACCAGCCAGAACAGGTTTCTCTGTAAAAAGGTGGCCAGAGAAATCAAGGCTCTGGTCATGCCCGGCAGTTGAGCACCAAAATCAGCATAAAAAGAAGCAAATCTGGGGAGCACTAAAATGACCAGAATACCAATCAGAATTAGCGAAAATATAATCAAAAGCGTTGGATATAAAAGAGCCGACTTGACCTTGGTGCGGGTTTGATTTATGACCTGAGCATAGTCGATATAACGCTCAATCGACCCGGGAAGATTGCCGCTTCTTTCTCCGGCCAGAAGAGAAGCCGTATAGACTTTGGAAAAAAGATTTTCGTAGGATGAAAAAGCTTCAGACAGCGTCCGGCCTTTTCTGATCTCTTCTTCCACCTGACCGACAATTTCTTTCAGATAAGGATTCTCTATTCTTTTTTCCATTAACTCGAGACTCTTAAGTACGGGATAGCCAGCTCGGAGCATGGCTACCAGCTCACGGTTAAAAAGAATAAACTCCTGTGGCTTTATTTTCCGGCGAGAGGAACGAAGGCGCCCCAGGCTTACTTCTTTGCGGATAGATAGTACATACAGCCCCTCGGCTTCGAGACTTTTCCGGCATTCGTCAGGTGAGGCAGCCCTGACCGTTTCCCTGATAATTCGCCCCTCGGGAGTTATAAGACGGCAGTAATATCCTGGCATTTATTTTCTCAATCTTTGCCTTTCAGTGGTTATCTTAAGATAGCTCGGAATCAATGTCAATTGACACCTCCCACAGGCACATGTTGGTCCTGTTCGGGTCAGCGGTTGTGTTTCTTAGCCATCTAATTATAAGACTCTTAAAGATCTATCCGAAGGGAGATAATTTATCCTGGCAAAAAACACGGTTCAGTCTCAAACTTCAAGCCTCAAAATAGTTGACAAATATTGGTTTTAGTTCTATTTAAATATCATAATGAAGGGAAGAAGGCCAAAAATCGGTTCTATTTTAGCTGTCTTGCTCTTATGTTTTATATTATCAGCCCTGTTGCTCCGGGCCCAGGAAGCAAAGCAGGAAGTAAAAAAGGAAGGGGAAAAACAGGAAATGCCAGCCAAGCAACCTCCGCTCCCACCTGACCGGCCTGCGTCTGGCCAGACGCCCCCTCAGGAAGTCCAAAAACCCAGGCTCGACTATATGAGCACGTTTCTTTCCCGCGATACAACTCCTCTTGGCCTGAAGGAAGATCAGAAAATCAGGCAACTTTTAAAGGAATCCCGGGCCAAATGGATGGTGCGAGCCGGTCTTAGATCCATCTTGAACTAATTTTTTTTGGATTGTTGATTCAATTTTTTGGATTTACTATAATAAAAATGTCGGGTTTATGAAGAGACCATTCGGTTTTTATCTCGTTCTTTTCAGCGTTATCCTGTTAACTATATTTGGTTTCATAAATATTTCTCGTAAGCTGGCCTGGAAAGAACCGTCTGACGGAGTTGTCTGGGTTGAGGGTCCGAATGGACTGATTGCTCGAAAAGTAGCTGAAAATAGCCCGGCTTATCTCTCAGGTATCAAGCCGGGCGACATTCTATTTTCTATAAACAATACCCCGATCAAAAACAAGATTGAATATGTCAAAATGCTCTGGGTCCTGGACCGCCTGGAGCAAAAGGCCCTTTATCAGGTAGGAAGAGAAGGAACGATACTGGCACCTTCCTTTTATTTAGAAAAAAAGGGAGTCAGTTCAACCTACGTTTATCTGATGCTTCTAGGCCTAACCACCCTGGCCATCTCTCTGATTGTTTTTATCAATTCCAGAAGACGATTTTCCAGTCCCTATCTATTTTTTTATCTGGTTTTATTGTCTCTTTATTCAGTTTATGTTTTTTCTCCAACCGGTCAGATGGACTGGCTTGATCAAATATTTTTCTGGCTGGACAAAGTAGCTATTACTGCCTTCCCTCCTCTTCTCTTGAATTTCTTTTTTATCTTCCCTCAGAAAAAAAGAATAATAGATCACCCCCGAATATTAGCTCTAATTTATCTGCCTGGCCTTTTTTTAATTCTGTCCAACCTTAGCCTGATGACCATTTTTCAGGCGAAATTAAGTGATGCTGAGGTCCTGAACTATCAAAGAATTCTGGAAAAAGGTGAATTGCTCCAGCTGGCAGCTTACAGCCTGCTCACTTTATTCATGATAATCTATGACGTTGTCGCCACGAGGAATCTTTATATTAAAAATCAACTCAAGTGGATTGCCGGTGGCCTCGGGCTGGGGATATTGCCTTTTTCTATTTTTTATATCATTCCTTTTTTGGGGAATGCCCTCCCCTCAACCAGCGGTCAGGTGAGTGTTCTTTTCCAGATCTTTCTCCCAGTAACTCTGGCTTATTCAATTTCGCGTTATCGGCTAATGGACTTCGAAGTCCTGGTTAAAAAGGGTCTGACTCTAATAATTTCTTTTGCCCTGATTGCTCTGGTTTATTTCCTGGTCAGCTCTCAAACCCAGCTATTTTCAGAAAACAGGCTCAATGCCATTTTGCTTGGTTTACTGGCCATCATCCTGGGAGCAACTCTATTTACCCCGCTGTCCGAGATGGTACAGACTATGGTTGACCGTGTTATCTACCGCCGAAGTTATGAATACCGGCGAACACTGCTGCTCATTTCGAGTCAGCTCAACAGGGAAAGAGATCTCCATCGCCTGGCCAGTTACCTGGTGGAAACCATCTCGAAAGCTCTCTCTCTAAAAAATTTGGGGCTTTTCCTGGCCCGTGAAGAACAGCCTGACGAGTTCTATCTTCTTCGTTCCGCTGGCGAGTTTCATCTGGCCACTCCGTTGGTCAAGCTGAATTCGGCTGAAAAGAAAGAGCTGCAAAAAGCAGAGTTTATTTCCTTTTTGCCCGGAAGTGAATCATCTTCATCATCAAAAATTTTTAATTCGCTGAAAGAGGAGGGATTCAATAATATCTTGCCGCTTAAACTGGAAAGCAGGATACTGGGCTTTCTGGCTCTTGGAGACAAGATTGATGGCTCTTATCTTTCCGGCGAAGACCGGGAACTTTTGCGAACCATTTCCCCTTCGGTCACCTTGGCCCTGGAAAATGCTTATCTCTATAACCAGGAGATTATCCGCTCACAGGAACTGCAGCGTCTTAAAGATTACAGTGATAATATTATCGAGAGCCTGACGGTCGGGGTGGCAGTCATTGATGAGGGTGGCCTTGTTACTGGTTGGAACCGGGTTCTGGAACAGCAATTCGGCCTCAGTCGGGCCCAGGCTTTAAACCGACATTTATCCGAAGTCATCGGTTTCGAGAATTTCCAGGCTATATTCCCTCCAGATACGCAGTCTGAATATCAGTTGCTAAGCGAAATTTCTCTGACTATCCGCCAGGGCGAGAAAAAAATCTTTGATGTGGCCAGAACGCCTTTGCTTGATAACCATCTCCAACCTTACGGAACAATTATCGTCTTTGAGGATATAACAGAGAGAATAAGACTCCAGCAGCAAATGGTAACCTCTGAAAAACTGGCTTCGATCGGGTTGCTCTCGGCCGGAGTAGCTCATGAGATAAATACTCCGCTGACGGGAATTTCCAGCTATGTTCAGATGTTGCAGAAAAAACTGACCGAGGCCAATTATCTCCAGGTCCTTAAAAAAATAGAAGATCAAACTGATCGGGTAAGTAAGATAGTTAAAAACCTCTTAAGTTTTGCCCGCAATCCAGCCGATCCCGCTTTTCACCGGATCGACCTCAAGGAGAGCCTGGAAGAGATTATTTCACTAATTGACTACCGGCTAAAAAGCCTGAACATTAATCTTGTCATGGATCTCAAGCCGGTAATTATTTATGCCCAGAAGGAAAGGCTTCAGCAGGTTTTTATTAATATCATCCTGAATGCCCTGGATGCAATGCCCGGTGGCGGTCAGTTGACCATTCAAACCAGACAGCAGGGCAGGCAGGCCATTATTAAAATAGCTGATACCGGTTTGGGAATTAAGCCTGAACACCTGCCCAGGGTTTTTGACCCATTTTTTACCACCAAGGGAATTGGCAAGGGCACCGGTCTGGGGCTTTCTATTAGTTTTGCTATTATTAAGGAACACGAGGGACAGATCCTGGTTGACAGTCAGGTTGGCCAGGGGACGACCTTTACCATTATTTTGCCGGTCAATTTGGCTGAAAAAGATTTAAAACAATCTGGCCGGGGAGGGATTAGTCATGAATGAAAACAACAAGATTATAATTCATATTATTGATGATGAACCAATAATTCATGATGTTCTTGGCCAGCTTCTGCAATCAGAAGGCTATCAGGTTGAAATCTCCGCCTCCGGAGAAGAAGCCCTGTCCAAGCTACCCCATAAGAAATTTGATCTAACCCTGCTTGACCTGCTGATGCCCGGGATGGACGGGCTGGAAGTCTTAAGGCAGATAAAAAGGCTTGAGCCGGAAACAGTGGTAATTATTATTACCGCCTATGCTTCAGTTGAATCCGCTCTGACTGCCATGAAGATGGGTGCTTATGATTATATTCAGAAACCATTTAAAAATGATGAACTACTGATGACCATTTCCCGGGCGCTTGAGCACCGCCGCCTGCAGCTCGACAATATCAGACTTCAGGATGAACTTAAAAGAAAATTCTGCTTTGAAAATATTATCGGCAAGAGTCAACCGATGCAGAATGTTTTTGAACTGATCA